>Ga0209149_1002314_pt1 | contig 10575 bp, 7 predicted proteins | sample WorMetTyACAVOLI2_FD_187423 | JGI IMG/M metagenome (GOLD analysis project Ga0209149, IMG submission 187423) | Marine gutless worms symbiont microbial communities from Max Planck institute for Marine Microbiology, Germany - Olavius algarvensis... ...
GGGAAGGGGAGGGGGATGGAATGGGAGGGGAGGGAGAAAGGAGGAGAGGGGAGGGGGAAGGGGAGGGAAGGGAAGGGAAGGGGAGTGTGCAGTTCTAACATTTCCTTAAAAAAAGCCCTGCCGTATATTGCTATTAAGTGTACATAAACCGGTGCTCAATAAAGTTCAGTTATAGTGCAAAAATGTATTCAGGTTCGTCATTGTAGAGCTTTGTTGTGGAATATGCTAGTTACGTCTAGGGCGTGCATGGTAATTCTGTCTGGCCGGGCATGATGATCAGGTTCGTCATTGTAGGCCTTTGTTGTGGAATATGCTAGTTACGTCTAGGGCGTGCATGGTAAATGGTAATTCTGTCTGGCCGGGCATGATGATCAGACCGTGCGTGCAGTTGAGTCCTTCGCCTTGGCGTACTCCTAGTTAACAACACACAATGAAATTTAGTGTAGGTTTTTGCCACTTGATGCGATGCAGAAGCCGGCTTGAGGTGTCTGGCTGGGTGTCTGTCTGTGTGTCTGTCTGTCACATTCGTGTATTGTGTCGAAACGGCTAAAGATACGGCCATAGTTGCTGTGAAATGCGAATAGGAAACTGTACCTAAGCTTTCGAATGGTACCATTTCAGTGATCTTGAATGATCTTGAGTGACTTCGCACGACTTAAGCTACTAATACGGCCGACGTAATACTCTGTATATGTGTTATTAGAGGCCACAATGTGATTGTGGTGGTGGTGATAGTATAATGGTAGGTTGGGTAAGTGGATTTATATAGTATCTTTATTGTAGGCTCACACTCAAGTCGCTCAGGTATGCATCACACAGTTTTACCTCCAAATTACACCATACCTGCCTCTACCTCGTAAGCATTTACCAGATGGCGCCACTGCTGATTGATGTGACAGACATCTACTTACAGCTTACTACTCATTTATCAACCCTGAAGGATAAAAGGTTGAGTTGGCCTGGTTGGCCGACCTACAGCGGACGGTTGAATTGACCCACATACCCTACCCGTTAGCTGCAGGTCGAGCGAGTGCAGGACAGGGTAAGTTCACTGGTCAAAGTCTGACAATCTGCCACTGTACAACTCAACCAACGCGGAATGTGATAGTTATGTATGGCAGTCTCGCCTACACGGTGTTGTGCCTTCCCGCTGGAATAAAAAAAACAAGTACCGTAATCAATTACGTAGCTACAATTACACCTGTGTTGTCACAAAGCACGTCGTGTAGCTGGGCGTCGTATTAGGAAAGCACATGTGAGTAATTACTTGTAGGAGACATGTACAGTGCAGATCATTAATGATTCTGCAGCTTGGAAAATGAGCTGTCGCTGTGGCGCATAATAATGTTACCGTACTGTATCTATGTTGTAATGAAGCATGAGTTGACAGTGTACACTGTCTCTCAAAAAAGTATGCCACTTGTTTGATAATAACTTTGTCAAATGTGGACCGATTTTCAAAATTCTTTCACCAGTTGATTTGTAAGAAAATTGGCTGTGTAGTGTGTATGCACCACAAAGATTTCCACCTCATCTGCAATGCACTGCTACACTACCTTGTGAAATTCGAAAATCCATGACATCATATGACAGATGAAACTGCTGTGAAACGTGGCTGGCTAAAAACTAGCGTCACTTACGTGGTTTTATTGTGTTTTCGTTTTGCAGAAGTGTGAGTTTGGTCACATTTGGAGGAGGGTGTTGTGTGTGTCTGCAGTTGAACACCGACTGGACCCAGGTGGAAGTAATAACTCTTGTCAATGATGGGACTGGACTCGGCTTTGGTATCATTGGAGGCAAGAGTACCGGCGTCGTCGTGAAGACCATACTTCCTGGTGGTGTGGCTGACAGGGTAACTCTCTTCTGCTCGCTGCTCTATTACTACATGTGTTAGTATAACTTCTGTCATATATGAATTACTGACACTAACAACTGGTTATGTCGTTAATGTACAGGGTTAGTTTTCACTATTTATATGAGTCATTGGTGAAGAAGCGAAACAACTTGTTGATAAAGCTAGCCGGTTCGACCTGGGGTGCAAGCGCCAACACTCTGCAGTCATCTGCTCTGGCGCTTTACTATTCAGCAGCAGAGTACTGCACCCCAGTCTGGTCACGCTCTGCTCACACAAGTCAGGTCGATGTGCAGTTGAACTCTACCATGCGTCTTGTCTCTGGTACCCTCCGTTCTACACCTCTCCCATGGCTTCCAGTGCTCTCCAACATTGAACCGCCAGCGCTACGAAGGAAGGCTGCCACTGACAAACTGGTGGAGAAAATTGTCAAACATGACAGTTGGCCAATCCAGCCTGATATCCTTAGCTACAACTGACACTCAGGAAGCCGTTGTGGCTGGACTTGCAACCAGTTGACATCAAAAGTCGATGGAGGCATAACTGGAAGTCGGCTCAGTGGTCAATTCTCACCTAGTGTGTGACCCCACAATCCGGCAACTGGGTTTCGACCTCCCTCACCAACAGTGGTCTCTGCTGAACCATTTTTGCACGGAACAGGGACACTGCGGTGCCTGCAGAAGGAAATGGCGACTTACAGGCACTGATCCTGTGTCCTTGTGGCGAGACCCAGACGATGTCTCACATTGTCAAATCCTGTCCACTGACAAAACTGAATGGCGGCTTATCTCGGCTACAGTCTGCGGATGAAGACGCTGTTTCGTGGCTGACCAGTTATGGCTCATGAAACGCATACGAGAAGAAGAATTGGTGACGTTGAGAAGGGCCTGCAGTCAAAATATTCCAGTTCTTGAGAAGAAGTCCTATGATACAGATTCACTGTACAGAATCTGAGACTTGAGACGCGGCAGTGTACGATGTTGGACGGCAACATTATGTGGTTATTATTTACACAAGAATGACTGCAATTTCTATAAATACTCTTATAATACAAGCCAAGTTTCAGCTTCAGTAGCTCACAGATCATGAATATCGATTTCGGATAAAATTAGGTCAGATTCACATCATTAGACAAAAAAATATATATAAATGATAGGGTCTGCACATGTCAGTGAGCACACAAGTTGCCATTACCATTGTGCAGTGTAATTAGTGCATGAAAACGCCCAATCAGCATGGCACGGTGACTGCATACGACATTCCTGTTGGCAGCAGCCTGCAGTCTGCTGACGTGTTGATTTTATAAGTGCCGCCGCAACTGTGATGACAGCACTATAGTCCTGACATTTTAGTAGTAATGGTATTGATAATGTCAAAAATGAAGCAGCTGGATTGGGGATGTTGCAGTCATTTTCGTTGGCAATTGGTTTAGTGATGTTGATTATATCTACAGAACGCAGTTGCACATTTCAGTATGGATGTATGCTTTGTAAATGCTGGTGGCCAGTGTTGGCCGACTATGTCTTAGCAAGTGTGTTGGTGGTGCTGCAGGATGGCAGGCTGCATAGTGGCGATCACCTTCTGCAGATTGGAGACATCAATGTGCGAGGAATGGGTTCAGAGCAGGTCGCGTCCGTCCTCCGACAGTCAGGAACTCACGTTCACCTCATCGTTGCCCGCTGCATCATCGAGCCACCGGTCGATTTCCCGCCTTATGCTCCGATTATCCCCACCATAGAGCTCACCGAGCACCTGCGCCAGCTCAACGAGGCACTACTGCTTCACGCCCAGGATCTCCCCGGACAAACTGCACCCCCAGAAGCTGGATTGATTTCGACCGACAACCCACAGACCTACCAGACTGTTCTACCTGCTGAAATTCACCCGGTGAATAACACACATGTGCTTCAGAGTTGGTCAGTATGTGTCATAGCTAGTAATGTGTATTGCACAGTATATGAAAATGTCATGTGAAGGAAAGACTTCAGATGTGTCCTGATCATTATTTTCTTACCTCACTTACAGCGCACGCCAATAAAATTACACCCCTAACGATCTCTTGCTAATAACTCATCAATGGTTTTAGATAATTTCTTAATATTTTGTATGACCGTTGAATATTTATACTGACATTTTATATTATTTTTTTTATATTCACCAAGTTTTATTTGGCTGTGGATAACAATGCAGAAGATACGTAAAATTCAGTGTTGCGGCCGTAAGATTTTTGAGCATTTTGTCTGAAATTACAAGAACATGTTGGTTTTTGTTTATTAAAAAAATCTGATATCATCTCAACATAATGCTAATATCACTGTGACATAGTCTTTGTGCTCATGTATTTGCAAACAATAATTAAAGTAATTTATTAATTTTTATCGTAATTGTTGTGGTCACTTTATCATCCTACTGAAGAGGACACTTGCTGATATGTGCTATTTTCCCAGAGGGTCCAGTCAACAAGGCTGTGCTGAGGTTTTGAATGAGATTGAGAGGTTGATGGTCAGCAGACGGCGCTTTAAACACTTTCTCTAACTTTTCAAGCGACAGTAACACTTTCAGCATGCTTAATAGTTGAAGCATTTTGGTAACGTTAAAAGTGGGGTTATCATGTTTAAAGCAGCATAATTTCGTAATTATTGTGGATATTAAAACAAAACTTAGCAAATACTAAAATAACATTCTTCGACACAACCTGGAATTTATACCTAAATTATTTGCGACGTTTCGCTCGCCAACGGCGAGCTTCATCAGGCTTGTGGTCATGTGATGTTGATGTTGAGCACGTGACCAAAAGACGGTCATAGGCTGTCGGTAAGCTGTACGCCCCTCCATCTCTGTTCATGCAGGTGGGTTCTTTTCGGATCCAGATCGATTCCTTGACCTGCATGGTTTTCCGATGTCCTTCTCTTTTGGAAAGAGAAGGACATCCAGGTTGTGTCGAAGAATATTATTTTAGTATTTAAACTACCAACCTAATGAACGTTTTCAAGTAAAACTTAGCAAAGTTGTGTTCATGTAATAGGGAAACTAATGTGCAAAATTTTGGATGATAGCTTTAAGTATTTTTTTAAATTGGCAAATTTTTTTAGGGTGGGTATTTTTCGGCCACACCCTGTACATAGATTGGTAAAAGCAGTCTAGTCTAGTGAGGTGTGACTGCAGTTATCTGCATAATTTGTTTAATGTTAATGATGGCTTCGTTGAAGTTTTCTTGGATGTGGATCGTCTCCATTTTTTCTCTTTTTACTATTGATTTTTAAATGATTTAATGTGTCTATGTACATGCAATTTTGGATTTCTTGGCCTCAGTCTGGTGTTGTTGGTCGATCTGAAAGTAGCTATTTCCGATGTGGAGTGAGGCTTCGACATGTATTATCTGTCCAATGTCACTTGGGACTTTCAAAATCAAAATTAAACAGTATTTGTTGACTTCATTGTCTTCATAAATTGATTTGTCGTTGTATTATGCATACATGTGTGAAGTATTTACGTGCTATGTGGAAGTATAGTTTCTTCTTGTGTTAATGCTTGTGTCTTTTTTTTTCTGTCTGTCTTTTTGTGTCCATCTCGCTATGAAAGAACATTATTGTTAAAAGTTATAGGCGGCCAGCATTGATAGCTGCATAGCTCTCTGACAGCCTGCGGCAGTGTAACCAATATCTATCTATTATACTTATGTACTTGTCTGCTGCAAATAAATTTGTTGTTGCTGTTGTTCTGCATGTGTTTATATGTCGATCTGTGTATGTTATTGTTCTTTCTGTATGTCTATGTGTCTGTGTGTTTAGCCTCCTGTTGACGTTGTTGTGGGTCCTGAAGTGGAAGTTTATGATGTTGAGTTGGTCAAAAATAATGTTGGACTTGGTATCACCATCGCCGGTTACATCAGTGACAAACCTAATGGTATGCTGCTACACTCATCACCTCTGCATCTTCAGCACCACGGAGATATACATTTAACTACCTAATGCCTTGCATGCTGTGGCGCTGTTGGTCGGGCATCAGTAAGGGCATGAAGCTCGTAAACAATCCCACTTCACCAGTCTCCGAATTTGCGTGGACAAATTGTCCAGTTAAACAACAGCCGAGTGTCTGTGTGTGTGTGTGTGTGTGTGTCTGTGTTGTTGTGTAAGTTGTAGGGTAGATTTGATTCTGGTATAAGACGATGTGTCTGTTTGTCTGTCTGTCTTCTATCTGTCTCTCCTTTCTCTGTTTATTGCAGAATAATGAGTTGCACATATATTGTCATAAGCTACCAGCTTTGATGGACATTTCTGTCTGGTAGCCTGTTTTTTTCATGTTCTGCCAGTGTATATTACTATTGCTTATTTATTTTTGGTTAAAAAATATCTGATCTGATTACCTTATGCTTTCGTTTTGTTGGATTTTATTACGTTGCATTTCGGTTGTAGAATTGTGTATATATGGTATGTTGTTAGAATGAGTTTATCCGGCTTTGAATACCATTACTGAAATGACTTTTTGTATAACAACTCGGGGCATGTTTTTCATACATATACCCATTGTCAAGAAGTGCAGTTTGTTCTTGTCCCGAGGGCAGTGATGCTTTGTGGCTAGAAAGATAACGAGATTGGTTGAAAGTAATGGCACCCTGGTGCTGAGTTCAAGACTGAAGTCACCAGTGGTCTGACAATCAGCTGCTTTAATATTTGCACTTGTTTTTTGTGTGTTTTAGTCTGTTGTGATCTGTTGTAAGAGGAAAACTAACGGCATTATATACTGTTATATGCAGATGATTTGTCGGGAATTTTCGTGCGTGGGATTGCCGAAGGCTGTGCTGCCGCTCTTGATGGACGTATTAAAATTCACGATCAGATTATAGCGGTGTGTAACAGTGTTTAGTGTTATGTTGCTGAATACTACATACACACATGTAATTGTTTGTTGCTGTGTGTTATGCTAACAAACCTTGCAGTGAGTGACGTGTGAACGTGATAATAGAGTTACAGAAAGCAATTGCAAGTACATAATTTTCGTAAATGTGTGTCAATGATGAATGTATTGTTAATAACTATTTGAAATATGATGTTTAACAGACAGAGATTTATTGTGAAGTGTGTGTGCTGACAAGTTGTTCACCTTCTGATGAGTTGCATTTCTGCCTTACAGTGCTTTGGACGGTGACATTGATGCTGATGATGATGATGATGTTGATGCTGATGATGACTGTGGTGTACAGGTTGACGGTGTGTCATTAGAGGGGTTCAGCAATGAGGAGGCGGTTGATGTACTACGACATACGGGGCAGGTAACTCGGCTCAAGCTGGCTCGACATCATTATGGCTCCAAGTATGAACAGCTGCTGCATGCTGCCGCCGTCGGTCAGTTACTTCGTTTATTGTCAGCGTTGTTGCTGTTCTTGTTATTGTTGCCGTTGTTGTCGTTGTGAAAGAGTGAGGAAGGATATTTGTAAACAAACCTACAAACAAAAAAGTCACTGAGCCTAAGTCAAACATATGTGCTTTTAACAGTCAATTAAAATGTGCATAGTTACCCTGAGATCAGAGTGGAGCTGACAACTTGGTTCAAATGCTTGGACTAGCGACAGCAAATGACCTGTCACCCAGACGAGTCTCGTCACCCAGCTGAGTCATGGTCACTGGTACAACACACCTAAGTGTGTCGGGTGACTGTAGTCGGCAAATACCAGGCGACATTCTTCCGATAGATATGGCAGGATAGAAGGCTGAGTGAAATGTCTCTAACATTAACGTGACCAGTTGGTCGTCATTGTCGTCATCATGGCACTGGAACAGTCTGTTGGTTAAAGATTGTTTTTCTAGACTCTATGCCACGTCCAGACGTTGGCTGACGATCCCTGATAGATCGGTTGATAGTCGCTATCATGTTGCTTAACACTGTTGTGCTTGCAATTTGTAATGACACTCGTCTCGTTGCAAACGTGTTTCTAAATTTAGCCGTAGATTAGATCCAAACCGTTCACTATCCGGTATGGTTTCTCAGGTCAACTCAGCCTTCTGTCCTGCAATGGTATGTAAATGAGTACCAGATACTTTTCAGTGGGTAAGGTGAGTATGGTTTTCATTGAGGAAACTTGTGGACGCACTGGTGCATCGTCACTATGCTTGCTTTGACGTTTGGTGTTATGCTGCCTGTTGACGTGTCACTTCTGAGACGAAGTGTTACAAAGTGATGCTGAACCATTCCTGATTACGTTTCACTTCCTGTAGAAATATGATGGAGCAGACGTGACTGCGGTCAACATGATGGCCACTCCCTGGGTTCAGTTCCTCTGAGACCAGTGTAAGTCAGTAGTAGCGTTAGGAACGGCATAAAGCTATACAGCAGCAGTGCTCTAGATTAAATCACACCTTACACCTGGGCATTTCTGGAGCTCAGGTGGACCTTCCAGTGTAATTACGTTGTATGTGTGTGTTTCTACAGCGGACAGTATGGACTCCAGTTCAAAGCAGTTTGTGAGTGTCGATGAAGTTGCTGTGGTGAATGGAGACAGTAGTGCAGGTACAGTGCATCAGTTTTGCTGTGTTTGGCTGCAGTTTTATCTCTCAACCATACTCGATGATGCTGATGATGTATTTCATTATAAATGACATATTCTAATACACATATACATGTACATCTTATTCACTATGAAAGTGGTAGATAAAAACTAGACAGTGATAGAATATAGAGTACAGTGCTATATAAATCGACTTTTTACTTGCTTACTTACTTACAGTCTCACACAGTATTTGTGTCTTCTTCTTGTGTGGTCTTCCTAATAGGCAGGTCCATTTATCCAATGACTCAACCAATGCATTTATATTTTTTTCTAATTGTTCACAGCAAACATCTGTGTTCTCATACCATGTTTAGGAATTTGTCATTAGCCTTGTGATCTGAACAGTTAAGTTTTAATAGTTAACGCTTTGTCTGTATGCCTACTGCTTCCAGTTTCTACGTGTTGTCTTTCCTCAACATCCATGTTTATGTAAGTAAGTAAGTAAAAAGTAAGTAAGTGGACTTATACCTGGCGCCTAAAAGTCAGCGTCATTAAGCGTCGTAGTCTTTAGCTAAACAGATGCATCTTAAGTAGCTGCCTAAATTGTTCAAGGCTGAGGTCTGTTTGTTGCAAGTTTATGTGGCATGTAACACAGCATTCCGTATTAATGTCACTATGTTCTTCTATAGTTTCAGTGACATTTTGCTTCTTAGCAATTTTTCTCATTTCTGAGCGCTCTTTGGGTTAAGCGTTTCACTTCTCCATGCATGTGACAGTTTTGTGCCTCCATGTCATCTTCTTGGGTGTTGGCTGAGTGCTAGATGATGATGATGGTCATGATGATTATCATTATCACGCATGATAATGATAATGATAATGATTGTGATGATAATGTTCATGTACTATGACTTAAGAAGCATCTTGATACCCATTATTTACAGCTGCCATAATTGATGCCAACTGACCACATGTTTCTGTGACAGTTGACTTAATGTAACTTGCTGATTGGCATATGACAAACGAAGGAATGTTTAGCTTTAATTGTTTCAATGAAACTTAATGTGATGCGGCTGATGAAGCAGGGATAAGTAAGGCAAGCTCTGTTGTGATTGTACTGGTGCAGAGTTGTCGATCGAGATGGAGATGGCGCTGACGTTCAAGTGGCAGGCTGTCGTTGGCGATGAATTTGATATCGTCGTAAGTGTCTAGTGTTTACACTCTTTATGTCGTGACCTGCAAGTTGTCGCCAGTTATCTCAGTTATGTTAATGACCTCGCCGAGGTGATGGCTGGTAATGCACTGCTTTTGGTTGCCTGTTTGTAACAGAGTTTTCAACTTTGTGACAGTGTTTACAACTTCGTAACTTTTAATTATGTTTGTTTGTTAGCAACATTAAGCCCAGTGCACAGCGGAAGTCTGAACTGGTTCAGTTGAGTTGAGTTGAGTTCAGTTTTCCGTTGTGCATCGAACCGGCGATGAGCTGCGACGACAGGTAACGGCTGTCACAGGTTCTTGACAGCCGTAAACCTGTGATGGCTGTCACCGGTCATCTCAGCTCGTCGCCAGTTTTCGTCCAGTGAAAAACGTTGCCTTGATTGGTCGATTCACGAGAATTAGGCTGAAGAACCTGTGACGATCACCAATTTCCTCACTGAATCATTGTGGATCATCGCTGGTGGTCGCCGGTTCAATGTACTGCAGGGAAACAGTTGAGTTGAGTTCGGTTCGGTTCATTCAGTTGAGTTGAGTTGAGTTCAGTTTAGTTCAGTTGAGTTGAGTTCAGATGAGTTCAGTTCAGTTCAGTTGTGTTGATAATGATAATGCTGATGATTGTGATGATAATGTTCATGTACTATGACTGTTAAGAAGCTTGATACCCATTATTTACAGTTGAGTTGAGTTTAGTTCAGTTTTCTGCTGTGCAGTGGTCTTTACAGGCAGTGGTTACAGCTATTATCGTGAAACTTTCAGAACAGAATGACAATAGGGTCTACTTGTGAAATCATGCCATTAAATACGCCAAGTGGCAGCACCCTGCAGTGGGTGTGAACAAGGTTTGCTGAGCCTGGCACCTCATGGTGACTTGTGAATTATATCACAGGCCACAGTGACTTTGGTTATTTTATATTCTGGCAGAAAGTATAGTGTTTATTGTAAGTAAAGTAAGTAAATAAGTAAGTAAGAGTATTTGTATAAGCAGTGTGTGGCAGTGGTCCATGCCAGTGAGAAAGGCATT
>Ga0209149_1002315_pt1 | contig 10575 bp, 5 predicted proteins | sample WorMetTyACAVOLI2_FD_187423 | JGI IMG/M metagenome (GOLD analysis project Ga0209149, IMG submission 187423) | Marine gutless worms symbiont microbial communities from Max Planck institute for Marine Microbiology, Germany - Olavius algarvensis... ...
CAGCATCATTGCATAAAGCCCCCGCTTTGCGGCAGGTCCTCACAACTGGAAAATATAGCAATAAATATCATAAATCTAAAACAGATTCAACATTTCCTTACGAGTCGCAGAAACTTTAACTTGCAGCGCGCTAGTTTACTATGGCTGTGTGGATGCTCTCTGTCGTAAATGCTCCAAATTTTAAAGTTTACAATGCATCATTTTTATACCCAAGTTTAAAAATTAGGGGAAATCGTTTTCCCTTTGGCGGTACAGTTTTCGCCAACTTTTTGACTGGGTCTGCTGCAAAAACGAGACATAGTCCATGAATTGTGCCATGTTGCTTTCAACTGTTGAAGAATAAGTTGTCGACGTCGTATAGAAGCACATACAGTAAACTGATGATAGTTTACAACAGACTGATTTCTCTGGACTTGGTGTGTTCATGTGCAACTCAGCTGCGTGAGTTTCTTCATCGTAATCATCATCGCTTTGGCAACGTGAAGCTCATGTCATACTGCTACCAACTCAGCTGTGCAATGGCCTACCTGGACAGCAAGAAATTCGTTCACAGGTAACAGCCTCAGCAGCCATTTGACCCACGTACTATTTTGACCCATGATTCCCGTTAATCGTGATCAGTGATCTATATGCTGATTGACCAATCACATTTTCGTCACATAAACGGAAAATGTGGGCCGCTATTTTTCATCGTTATACTTAGGCTATGCATGCCATTCTTAGTAACAATATTTAGGCAAGACACTACTGAATAGTCAGTACTGTTGTCCTCTTCGTCCGGATCATCGTCAAAGTGACGCCAGTGCTGTCGTCTTTTTACGCTCTGCCAGGCCAGGCAAAAACCGTATCAAGTATCAAATAGATGCGCATTACAATTCTACTGTACGACGAAATGATTCACAGGTCGGCGGTGTAAACCAGTCGTCATTCATTCATAAATTTGTAGTTGTTTATCTGTGTTGACAGAGATATAGCAGCAAGAAACGTGCTTGTTTCGTCAGAAGACTGCGTCAAACTCGCCGACTTCGGTCTGTCGCGGTGGATTGACGAACGAGACTATTACTCAGGTCTTTACTTATACTTGCTTTCAAGTTACTTAAGCGATTGTTTTTTAAAGCAGTTAAAGAGAGCTGGTGTCCCTCACGCTCATCTGTTGCACTTTTATTTGGCAGTGATCAGGCCTGTGCTAGAATACGCAGCTCCTGTGTGGCATCACTCGCTTAATAAAAGAACCAAGCAATACAAAAAACGGCAATACGAATCATATTTAGTTGCGCATGTGACATGCCTTATACTAGGCATGTCACATGTTGTAGGCATGTCACTATACTGTTGCTGGACTGGAGGACCTAGACAGTCGCAGGGATACTGTCACACAATTTTTTCAAATCTATTTTACTATCGACATCTTGTTTACATAGTCTACTTCCGCCAACTCGCGATCCTGAACTACTGTCTCGCCTTAGGGCTCCCTCCAATTTCAAATAGAACTAAAAAATACCAGTCATTCATCTCCTATGCGGTGCCCTATAGCCCACTACCAGTAGTCTAGTCAATTTCTCTGTAATGACAGTACATAATGATGATGTATGGTGATAAGTATGATGATGATGACGATGATAATGATAATCTTGATGTATTGCTGACTATGACATTTTAATTCTATCTTGCATTTGTTATGCCATGTTATTTTTATCTATTTTATTTTACTATTCAGCCATTTTGTCTACTACTTCAATAAACGCTTGCTTGCTTGTTTACATGGTTAGTTTTCTTCATGTTATAATCACTGTTAGAAGCCAGTACTCTTGAATTACAGGAAGTCCAGGAGGACCTGTCTCATTATTTTTTTCTGTGAAAAGTGCCAATCCCAAAATTCGACATGTGGACATTCAGTGCTCGCTTTCCACACGTTCTACATTCGGCGTCTAGTAATTCTCGTAGGATAATTCAACCAGTTTTAGAAGTATTAACGACAATACAGTTTGTAACGTCGTTTATTCAGTCACCGATATGCACTCTCTACTGGTCAAATGTGCTCTCGTTTGCGAGCCAAGTTAAATCAAGCATACAAAGATTCGCTGATTCAAGGTTCGACAGTTTCCCAAGGTAAGACCGTAAAGGTACACTGAATAGGTGAGGTGACAAAATGAAACCACGTTCCGATGGCCTATAGTCTCAATAATGACTGTACCAAAAATTACTATCGGACAATTCTTGCTCAGGTTATTTCAAGATGCAGTGGCATGCTTTTTGGGACACAGTGTGGAGTGTAACTGTACCGCGCACTATAGCCAAGTGACATGTCGTGTGATTTTCGTGAAATTCCTGGATTATATACGTTCATTCACACGGGCGACACTTTCGGACCTACGTGCACAGGCCTTTCGGGCTTTGCGTCCAGTCAATTATTTCTTGATGCGCCCATTGCTGACTATACAATATACTGAGGAGATATGTGTGTGGTCGTATGCTCAGCGTCGCCGGGCAAACTTCCACTGAAATGGATGGCACCAGAATCCATCAATTATCGACGTTTTACATCAGCCAGCGACGTCTGGATGTTTGGTTCGTTTTCTACATCGTTAGATTTATTAACGCACAGAAATTGACTTGGACAGGGAGGTTATTCGTCATAATATATGAGTTGTTTATATGAGCCGGTGATAGTCGGCAACGTATTTGTTTTAGGTGGCGTATGTTGCGATGTTTGTTTTTGTGTTGCGATCAGAGTTAACAGTGGTGGATCATTTACGACCCACCGTGTTTCTTTAATGTCAAGTTGACAAAACGCAACTTGTACAATGTTGGATTAGTCTTTCGCTGAGACTATTGCTGAGTCCTAAATTCTGACTGAGTCTGAGACCGAAGATAAGACCGAAGATCTTAGACCGAAGATAAGACAAAAAGTTAAGTCACTTTTTCGTTTGCACTCAGCGAAACTCGTCGGCGTTCGAGATAAACATAAAGGGAGCTAGGGGGTGCATCCGAGCTTTCGAACGGGAATGTGAACGACATTCAAACTCAAAGTCGTTTTTTATGAAAAATTTTGTATACAGAGTGACCCAAAAAGTGAAACGTTTTTTTCATTGTTCATATTTATTAAACGGTTTAAACCTCCAAATCACTTCACTGTTCACATGATTTCCGTCAACTAATGTCAGTAAAAGTGACATATTTATTTATCTATCTATCTGTCTGTCTGTCTGTCTGTCTGTCTGTCTGTCTGTCTGTCTGTCTGTCTGTCTGTCTGTCTGCCTATCTATCTATCTGTCTGTCTGTCTGTGTGACTGTCTGTCTGTCTGTCTGTCTGTCTGTCTGTCTGTGTGACTGTGTGACTGTCTGTCTCTCTGTGTATTTTATTTTACTGATCTTATTTATTGATTTTATTGATTTTATTTTTATTGATTTTATTTTATTTACATTATTTATTTATTTTGTTTATTTTATTTATTTATTTATTTTGTTTAGTTATTTTATTTATTTATTTACTTGTTTGCTTGATTACTTACTTGCTTACTTGCTTATTTATTTATTTTTTTCGCTCACTGCCAAAGTCATACAAATCAATCGGGGCTTTTTAAAGATGTAATCAATCAAACAAAATAGCCTCATTTTTGAGCCACTGTGTGGCATGTTTTAGTCGCACCGTGTAGGCTACACACTGTAAACCGTAAGTGCGTGTGTGACAGGCGTTTGTATGTGGGAGATAATGAGTTACGGCGTGAAGCCGTTCCCGGAACTGCAGAACAACGAAGTGATCGACGTGGTAGAGCGCGGTGAGAGACTGGCGCGCCCGTCGACGTGTCCGCTCGGCATCTACACGCTCATGTCGGCCTGCTGGATGTACCGGCCTTCAGACAGACCTATCTTCGCCTTCGTCAAAGCTCGACTTAGGTCTGCCTTGCTCGCTCATTTAACCGCTCGATGCTATGCATAGCGCGGACTATGCTCTCGCGAGATGTCCGTCCGTCTGTCTGTCTGTCCGTCACACGCCGGGATTGTGCGACCCGATTGGTCAGACGGATTGGTCTGACGGTGATTTTTGGACAATCTTTGCCTTGTTTCTGTAAGCTCCGTTTCGCGATTAAACAGTAAAATCCGTGTCCCATGGCTTCTAGTGACTGTCCGTGTTTTCTGCCGGTTGACTGCATCAAAATGCACCCAAACTTATCATCTTGGAAAAATAATTATTTTCCAGGGAGGGGGCCCAGCCACTCTTACCCCCTCTACTCCTACGGCGCCTCGCCCCTCCTTACTGAAATCCTAAATATTCCACTGGGCACCGCCTAACATGGGCGTAAATGCAAGCGGATATGTAAAAATTTCGATTTCGGCACATATCACGCTTTATCTCGGAAATAATACAAGATAGAGCTATAGTCACTATGGAATGTGAATGCGAAACCATACCAAGCTTTTAAATGGTGCCATTTTCAATGACTGAGTGACCTCTATTTAACCTAGATCTCAAGGTCACGCCAATGTCTCAGAAACAGTACGAGATACAGACAGTTTCAATGGAATAGGCCTACTAATAGGGACTTACGCACGTTGTACTCAAGGGTGTCATTTCAAATGACCTTGAGTGACTTATCGAAATGTTTGTCGCGTCGCGCGGTCTCTTTGCGACAGCTGAGGTTTTTGTGTCTTTATGCATAAGCAGGATAAGCTGCGTTTTGTCGAAAACGAAATAGAAAGCCATAATCGCATGCATTGACATAATTTAATGCACTCTGCAGCATTTTATGAGGCATCATTTAACTTGCTAATTTGTAATAATAATAATCATCATCATCATCATCAGAGAGCGAAAAATGCACCAAGGCACTCTAATCTTAACCAAAAGTGATCCGGGATTCGAATCTAGATTTCTGGATTAATCCGGATTGGGATCTGAATGTCTGCTGGATCGTTCCCAAAATGTTGTGGATTCATTCTCTTCTCGGCGTCATTTATTTCGCCAAGTGTTGTGAAAATAGACCGGTGACTGTACGAGAAATGCTAAGAAGTCTCCTAAAATCTCCTGTGATCATGAGCGAAGTAGAAAAATGATCCGGAATCGGTGTCGGGGAGCGGATCACCACCAAAAGTTAACCAATTCTTCCGATTCGTAGGTGAAATCATAACACCGATTTTCAGTTAAATCGGCAGATTAGGCTACTTTTGGAGTAATCCTGCTCACAGACAGAATGACTAACATAATGAATGAATGACTGACAAACTGCATTGATTGCATCCTCCTCGGCGAAGATAATAAAATAACAAGTGTATCGGAGACGATACGAAAGCCGCCACTCGTCAAAGCCTAAACTGCATTAAAAACAAAAAAAATTAAATATGGCGAAGAACGATTTTCAATATGGCGGATGGAATTCTTACACCCTACAGTGTGGCACCTGCAATGTGGCATGTGGCTCTGGAATCGTGACAGTGAATTCACCAAGTGGCAGCACCCTGCAATGTGATGCGTGGCTCTGGGATGACATATCTTTTCTCTAAATGTTTTCCCACATAACTGTACTCCCACATCACTCCTTTAATCTCATATAGTGTTCTAGTGGTCCTTAGTGATTTTTGGCACTCTAGGCCTAATACGATTTTATGTAATGTAATGCTATTGAATTCGCCCAAGCGTCCGCCATATTGGAATTCAACATCTGGTTTCGATTTCGACCACATCACCGCAGTCGACATGTCATTCTGTACCAGTGTCCGAAATTTTATCGAAATCGGACCACACGTACTCGGCAGAAAAAAATAACGTCATGTCGATTTTCAAGATGGTGGATCTCAGCCATCTTGTATTTTAGGGATCCATTAATGGATGCTTTGAAAAGCCCAATTACAACTTACTAAATTGCTTAGTTTTCCAGAAAATCGCGTTTTTGCATATTGGCGCCATCTTGGATTTTAGGGGTCCCGTAATGGGTTCTTTCAGAAGCCCGTGTACGACTTCCTATAGATGGTGAATAAAGACCATAGCTTTAAAGTGCTCAGTTTTTGAGAAAATCGCGTTTTTTGCATTTTGGCGACAGACAGACAGACAAACAGATGGACAGCTCCGATGCACTAAGCCGTTCTCGCTATCGCGAGCGGCGGCTTAATAATGACAATAACAGTGATACCCGGATACAGTTGATGGTGCTGTCGTGATGGCACAGCTGTTGCATGAGTTCACCTGGTTTACTTGATGAATGTAGGGCACTGCAAACGACCGCCGACGTCCGTCAGACCAAACCAACTGACTTGGGCCGTGAGTCCGCCTGTATAATCGAGTACATTAATACACCCATCATCGCTTTTTATTACTATTAGGATCCGTTTACACGTTGGCTGCACTCGAACGGACCTATCAGCTTCAAAGATGATATTTTACCATCTCACGGAGGGTAGAAGGCTGAGTTGACCCAAGGCTGTATATCGCAGTCGTTTTCATGACAAACACAAGAGTTATACATCCGACGGTGGGATTCGGTCCTAAGACCTCGCACATCACCGCAATCAATCATGCTGCCGCCGGACCATTGCAAAACAGATGGCATTAGGCCTATGTGTCGCGTGTCTCGTCGGCCTACTATAGTCGCCCGCTCTATAGCTATAGCGTAGAACGAAAACCCTAATGTTTACCGCGGGTTTTGTGACAGACAGACAGACAGATCGACAGACAGGCTGCCTATCTCGCTCTACCAGCGTGTGTCTGTGCTTATGTACAGAGAGTTGTTGGACGATGAAAGCGACGAGTTGACGACGACATCGTTCTCCAGACAGCGAACTCTGTCGTGCTGTATGTCTGCATGATGCTTTCCATGTCTTAGCCCTTTGATAATGATTGATATGTTAGTGGTGCTGAATTTATGTTCTAACTGTTTATTTGTTCTTTTATGTACATATATCTGTTCTTCTGTCTGTCTCTGTTTTGCGTTTCTGTGTCTTGCTGGTTCTGCCTCTGGCGAATAAACGTGTTCACAAAACCGCCGGGGAAACGGTCGCGCTGTTTTTTTCCACAACCGAGCCAGATCCGTGTCCTGTCAGGCGGTGTAAGTAGATTCTGCAAAATGTCCTCTGTTTACTCACAGCTCAAACGCCTCACAGACAGACTCACAGACAGACAGACAAACAGACAGACAGACAGAATACAAAGCGATCTCAATCGCGGAACATTTACTGCGCAGCGCTGGTTAAAACAGATTTGTAACTGCATCATATGATATATTGTCGTTTATGTTTGTGATACAGCGATGCTTGATACAGAACCTGTCATGCCACCGCCCAAGGCAAGTACATGGTTCTCTGTTGCTTTATAATTCTCTATCGTCAGTCAAACATAACATAACAGACATAACAGTCTACGTGTGGTAGACTAAGCTGGCTACCCGTCAGCTTTTTACTGCACGTTAAATACCCACTATCGTATCGTATCGTATAACATAACATAAGCGAAAAAACGGACTCCGGCGCTTGGCACCTTTATGTTCGTATCTCTAAATCTAGATCTGTGATTAAAGCGAAATGTTTTTAAAATGTTCACAGTTTTTGAGTGCAGTCGAATAAGTCCTGATATGGCTTCAGCTACTGTTGTCATAGGACGAATTATGTTGATGCTGTAATTCAGCAGTCAGCTTTTGCTCACATGTCGCTCACATGTCACACTCAAAGAATAGAGCGGCCATGTAGAACATGTGGTGTCGCGGTTAATTTGTTTTGTCTAAAGTTGTATTTTGCATCTTTGCTGTGTTTGCTAAAAGATAGGCAATGCCTGATAATATTTCGGCTAGCCATTTTGCTGAAAAACCGGAATAACTATAATAATTGTATTCACGAGTTTGAATATGTAGCCAGCACGGTCGACCCGAATACATGGCTCAACACCAAACCTACTGGCAGATGTGTGCGTCTCGTCTACAGCATCGTCAGCAGCAATGGCATCATCCGTGCATCAATCACGTGGTCATAATCACGTGACCAGACGTTCTTCGTCCTCAGCCCGACTGGTACTCATCTCTCAGTAATAATAGGCTAAAATGATGATGATGATGTCATTGATGATGATGATGGTGGTGGTGGTGGTGGGCTGCTGTTATCGTAACCAAGGCTGTTTCAAAGTTGTTCGGGAAGGTGCTGTTCAGCTATTTCCGTACGTGTGTTTGTTCGCTTGTTTCTTTGCCAGATGTTTTGTTCGCTTACTGAGCTCGAGGTCGTTACTGAAAATCACATTCACTTAGTCGAAGTGAAGGTCACGTGACTGCTACAACGTTCCAATTCGGAAAGCTTAAAGGCAGTCGTCGAATTATTAAACTGTCGCTCGTGAATGCGATGGCGATGTTCCACTGTTTGCCTGTTTGTCGGTTCGTTCTCTCGCGTGTGAAATTTGTTGTCATTTGCTAGGTGGTAGCACCTGGCGGTCAGCGAGGGCTTATCATATCGTCTCCTATACACCTGTTCTTGTAAGCAAGGGGGTGTGCATAGGGTGAGAAGACCTGACAGTGGGTTCCTGTTGCCCAGATATCCGTGAGGTCGGTTAACAAGTAAGGGGTGCTAACCCTTTACGTTGCCCTTGTAATGTGATTACTATGGCTTAGAGGACGGTAGCGTACATGTATAGCCACCAATTCACAGATACTGCTTCCAGAGATGATAACACAGATAACACTGATGGGCTATAACGATGAGGTTGACGATGCGGTTTCAGCAGCAGCAAGACAGACTGAGAGTTCAGCAACAACGACAGACGGAAGCTGATCACGTGTGGCTGCGTAGTCATGAACTCCACGACAACAACAACAGCGACAACGACTACAAAGTAATAAATGATTAGTTGGTTGCGACTTGCAACAGCTGCCAGGGGCGTCTGTCCCGGGGGGGTGGGAGAGCAATTTCCCACATTTTTAAAAATGGGGGGTTGAAGGATTGGTTATTTCAACTAATTTGTGGCGCTTGATCGTCATACGGTTACGCGAAAAACGGCGATAAGTGATATCTCCGAGTCTGCTTATGCTAGGGTTACATATTTTTATAGACTGTTGTTAGTTGTTACATTAGGCATCCCAGTGATGCCTAAAGTAAACAGAGATTCCAAGCTAATACAAATCTGTATGTTTTTGTAAACACAAATCCAAACATAGCTCAGTACAAATTGCGGAGGTTCTGACTTCTGACAACCGCATTAGGGTGCCGCCTCCAGGCTCCCATATCCAAACCACACAGCGCCAAAGAGTAAGATCGTGCCCTTCATGTTCGGCCCAAACAAGATGAAGTGTGCTTCACCGTGTCAGATGTGGTAGTTTGATCTCCCACCCATGGTGGGGGGGGGTTAGACGCCCCTGGCAGCTGCTGCCAGTGTCTTGTTGCTGTTTGCTGTCGCCCGCCATCAGTGATGTCCGTTACTAACCTTACGTTATACCATTTTAGCCAAACGTTACGTTCGGTTGCTGGCATCACAATTCCGTCTGTCGTCCGTCGTCCGTCCGTCTGTCTCTGTAACTTTGGTGCGCCCTACTCAGATGGTTGAATTTTTCTGCAATGTTTTTGCACCACGTTGTATAGCCTAACCATCTGACTCAGTTGTGAAGAAAACAGCGCGAAAATATTTACAACCGTTTTCCAAGGAGTAGGTATGTACAAGGGCGCATGAAAAATCGCGATTTTCGATTACTGTCTCGCTTTACCTCGGAAATGATACAAGATACTTGTATGGCTATAGTTACAAAGGAAGATGAATACGAACTCGTATGCGACCTATAGAATGGTGCCATTTCCAATGACGCTAACTTAAATTTCAAGGTCACAATATTCTTCAACGTCAAATAACTCGAAAATGGTACAATTAAGATAGAGCTATACTTGCAATTGCAGGCTGATAGAAGTCGTATATGGTCTGTCGAATTATGCCGTTTTCACTGACCTTAAATGACCCCTAACGAGATCTTAAAGGCACACAGCTACAACCTCTTTTCGAAATTTGATAGAATGATTGTAATTTTGTAACTTTGACGCGTGACTTTCAATTTTTTGACTTTACGTGCAGTTTTATTTGGACACTTTTTATGCGTTTATTATTCCAGTCAGATTGTAGGATCAATCCTAGCAGTTAATAAGTATTCTATATATTATTACTAAAATCTAACGGGTCAAACACGTTGACGGCACGTAACGTTCGGCTATGTTCATTGTGGCTTTACCTACTTCTTTTGTGTTTGGATTTTTACATTTTATTTCTCTACATCAATTTTATTATGTATTTATTTGTATGTTATCTCTGTTTATTCTGTGTGATAGTTTTGCATGAAAACTGTAAATGCATGACGATACGAGTTTCAGTTTTTAAGTATCGTTCACAAGAGTCTAGTGTGTCGGAGCATGCAGTTACACCAGCCTTCGCAATGTGCAGTGTAGCGAACGGTTTAAAACTTTATAACGGTGGTGGATGCAATAGGAATTTCAGTCGGAATTATTATTATTATTATTATAAAAGAAAGATTTAACGTGGCGTTTAGTAAATAAAACTACAAGGGCACGTTACAATGTCAAGCAAAAAACAGAAGCAAATGGCCGTAAGAGAACTGTCAGAGGTAG
>Ga0209149_1002316_pt1 | contig 10574 bp, 10 predicted proteins | sample WorMetTyACAVOLI2_FD_187423 | JGI IMG/M metagenome (GOLD analysis project Ga0209149, IMG submission 187423) | Marine gutless worms symbiont microbial communities from Max Planck institute for Marine Microbiology, Germany - Olavius algarvensis... ...
GAATTTTTGACCATTTCTAGCCTTTACGTCCCCTATATCTCAGCGACCGCTAAAAATAGAGGCTTACAAGCAGCGTATGAAGCTTTTTGACCCTCCCTGTAGAAACACTGAAATCTGTCCCCCGTGAAAAAGCTGTTTGGAATGCGAATGGCGGGTTTGTGTCAGTTCTACTGACGCACTTGTTGTTGTTTTTATATCACACACACACCACTGCTTCACCACACTGTATTGCATTGTCACGTAGTACTGCATACTTGGCAGTCATGCATTATTTTCTTATTTTTATTTATTTTATTTTTATTTTTTTGGCGGTGTGGCTGGTCCCCATGCACGACAATGCTCAGTTTGAGCCCTGTGCATTACAGGAATAGATAGATAGATAGATACATCTGCGAAGTCACTAGCCTGTCACATGTGGGTCGGTATAATTTACGTCGTGGATAGCGTCCCGGCAGCCGGTATCACGGGCTTAGATTACCAGCCGGCCGAGTTTACCACAGAGCGATTGCGCATGCACGAGACTAAACTAAGCCCGCGCTATAACACGTGTGATTGGTGTTTTCCACTGCTTATTCAGTTCATTATACCATACCCCCGACCCGGCGCACGTTTACTTGCAGGAAACAGCGGAAAAAGCTGTGGCAGTCGCTCTGTTGTAAACTCCGCTCGGGCGATAATCAGAGCCCGTGACACCGGTGCTCCAAGTGGCTAAAATTAGAGCCATGGCAGCCGGTACTTCAAATTTCTGGTGTTGCAGTTCCGGCACTAATGTTGAAATTTGGCCGATAGGTGGCCAAACAACATGCGCAAACTGTTGCGAGCTTACACCACACCTGAAAAACATTGGAGCATCGTGCATAAGTTTACGTTACGCTGTAGGGATTGGGGGCCCGGGTTGGTTTCAGGTCGGAATGTGGTACGGAAACATTCTTAAAGCGAAAATTTTAAAACTGGCACTAACCCGTACTCCTGACCCTGACCGACCCACACAGTGAGAAATTTTCACTGAAATACTGAACAAACAGTGTAGCAGGCTCAGATGGAGTATGCCACCACTGCTTGGGCTCCCCACACTGTGCAGAACTGTTGCAAATTGGAACAGGTCCAGCGACGTGCTGCTCGGTTTGCATGCCACAGATACGACAGAACAGCCAGTGTGACAGCAATGATGTACGATTTGAAGTGGGAGTCACTGGAGACCAGGTGTACTAACCAACGGTTGACCATGTTTTATCGTATGCAACATAACCTGGTGTCTATTACTGGACAGCTGATCACCTTGTTCCTGTTCAGCGGTCGTACAGCAGAAGATTGGGTCATGACGAAGTGTATCAAGTTCTTTATGCTCTGACCAGTGTCTGCAAGTACTCCTTCTTTCCAGCAACTGCATGCATGTGGAACACTCTACCTCCATCTCTGATCCATTCTCATTCACTTTAGTCCTTTAAAACAGGCGTCAGTGTTTATAACCGACACTGACTCACATGACCATAGACCCCAGTGCGTGATACTCGGCTTTTGGAGGGATGCACTTTATTGGAAGATGAAGATTACCGTTGGGCTCAGTTTACCAGGCGTGATTACTGCTGTGTGTGTGTATAGCCAAAAATTGCACACGGCCGGCCATGTGCGAAAATAAAACTAACACTAACCCTAAAACCTACCTTAACTGAAGAAGCATAAATGAACAATATTATAACATCATTGGCATTGCCAACTATGGGGCATTGGGGCACTCCCCCTGCCTCTGGAATTTGCACATATATACCAATTTGGCAATTTCTGTTTACATTTTGCTTCCGTGGACACTGGAGTGACTGGACAGTGGTAGCGAACGCCACACATTCTCGTTCCAGCCACAGATATGCAATCACTGTTGTATACCTAGCCAGTCTAGTTTTCTAGTTTATTGTATTTATGTAGAAATTTATGTGATTTCAAGTACGTTTGTTATGTCTTGGATTACAGGGTTTAGTTGGAGTAGTTACTGGTGCTGCTTCTGGTCTTGGTCGTGCAACAGCAGAGAGATTTGTTCGCGAAGGTGCTAAGGTTGTTATCTGCGACTTGCCAAAGTCTGCTGGACAAGAAGTGGCCGAGCAGTTGGGCAGCAGTGCTGTATTCTCTCCAACTGATGTTCGTGAAACTGTGCTACGTATGATTTGAGAATTACTGTATAAACGTATGATCTTGTCTGAATTTTGCAACAAGTGACCAGAGATGATCGGCAAAATGGGTATGATGTGGCAGTGAAAACTGTAAAGGTGATGTAGAACCCCTGATTTTGGGGGACCATGACGCCATTCAACACATTTTATTGAAATGGCTTAACATATCATCGTGCTTTCTTCAGCATGTGGTAGCCCAGTCATTCTAGTTTTTGTAATACTAATGTCTCTACAAAATTCTGACAGGGTCCCCCTTTATGGGGGTGTTGAATACAGGAGGGTATATAAATTTGGCAATTTTCTGATAACATCTCAGCGGCATATGTGGCTGTAACCAGGGGTGTTGGGTGTCACAAATGTTTCTTCCCATGAAAACGTATCCAAACATGAAAAACTATCCCCCCCTGTGAATATTATGCTGGTTGCGGCTGCCACTTTTGCGTAGCTGCAACCACTGCTGCTTTGCAGCCACAAGGAAGGGTGTCATAAAGGACTAAAGGTTTCCTCCCATGAAAAAATATTCCGTGAGAAACCCATCCCCCATGAAATTTATGCTTGCAATGGCTGCCACCAACGGCTTCACAGTCCCATATGCTTCTCCGTGAAAAACTTGCCCCAAAAATTTAATGTTTTTACTGTGTATGCACTGCTGATGCGCAATCTGCGATAGCCAAGTTTCTCGTATACATTAACGGTAATAATGCGCTGTTACCACAGCTTTACGTAGACATGATTTAGAGAGCTCTGGTGGCACGAAATGTGGTTAATTCTTTGGTTAACTAACATAGATTTATTCATTAGCAGAAAGTTCAATCGATTTGCGGATTTTAACTTTGGTAAGGTAACCATTCACTAAAAATAGTGGACCTGTGAGTGAGCGTTTGCTATGTGACACGTGATCATAAAATTTTCTAGTTTCCATCTGTTGATGGTTGTGACCTTTTGTTTTTTTGTGACATGGCTAACAAACACACCTTTTAGTGGCCATTTTACAGGTTAATCTAAGTTGGCCGGTTGACAACCCTGCCATGTAAAGTTGACGTGTACCGGTATAAGAAGTGGCGGTCCACGCGTGGAATTCACTGCCATCTCACATCCGAACACTCGTATCAAGAGATTCATTTAGTAGACACTTAAAGACCCATTTTTTCAAGCTCTCCTGTGACATTCAGTGATTAGTTCTGTGTTAACTGTGTATGTTTTAGTGCATATTTTTAATGTTAGTTTGTAACGTTGTCGGTGCCAGTGAGCATAGTTAACTGGCGCCTTATCAAGTTTACATGATGATGATGATGATATAAATTGTCGATATTTAGGTTACAAGTGAAGCTGATGTGAAGAAGGCACTGCAGACCGCAAAAGAGAAGTTTGGTCGTGTGGATGTTGCTGTCAGTTGTGCTGGAATTGGCATAGCTGCAGTCACTTACAATGCAAAGAAAGACACTGTACATGTGTTGGAAGATTTCATGAAAGTTGTAAATGTATGTCTCACCAATTTATGATGAATTTCATAACATGCGAAATTTCAAGGGCATGCCATTATTCGATGTGAAATATCTCAGGAATGATACAAGATAGACATCTGGTCATGACAGACCACTAATAGAAAGTGATATGTGGCCTGTTGATATGTGCCATTGCCAATCGACCTTGATTGCCTTCCAGGTCATTTTAGCCATTTTGTCTCCAAATAAGTGTGGCCTACTTTTCCGGTGTCGGATATAAAGTCCAGGCGATCTAATGAAGGATGACATTGCCGACAACCTTCAGATACCTTTGAAGGCTATTTCGGGTACTGTGAATGGTTTCATTGTCTGTATCTAAAAGTACAGCATATATGATGTAGGAAGTCGATTACAGTGATCGCACGTCATATGTGTGCATTTCTTTCAACAGTAGCATTTGACGAAAAGGACTTTTGTTTGATGCTGAGTGCTGTCTGTTAGCAATAGCTGAGTTTCTGATTGATCTTTTGTATGTCACAAGGTAGTGTAGTGACACACTTATCTGCGATGGCAAATACAACAAGGGTTTTTGCTGCAAATTTACGGCAGAGTCAAACAGTGAAAGGATTGTGAAAATCTGTTAACATTTGCCAAAGATATGCCTAAGACTACAGTAGCGAGTTTTTTGACTCACAGTCTTAACCTATTACTATAGCATATGGACAGCAAAGTACCGGAAATTTTAAACTAACTGAATACACCAGCGTGGCATACAAGATGAGTGTAACTTAACACCAGTCACTGTCAGCACACTTGTGATGCATGATTGTTGTTGTATCTGTGCATTGTAGGTGAACCTTGGTGGAACATTCAATGTCATCCGCCTCGCAGCACAGATGATGAATGAGAACACTCCGGAGGTCGAGGACGGCCAGCGTGGAGTCATCATAAACACTGCTAGTGTCGCAGCATTCGACGGGCAACGAGGCCAAGCAGCTTACTCAGCCAGTAAAGGTGGCATAGCGGGAATGACATTACCAGTTGCACGCGATCTTGCCAGTATTGGAATTCGAGTGGTGACCATTGCACCTGGTACGTTGGTATATTTACTGGTAACATTTGTAATACACCAGTTTTGTATGTCTGTCAATGTTACTTCATTCTTATGTTTTGTCAATGTATGTTGTTTACCATTACCTCCGACAATGGACGAGGTATATGTTTTTGTCCGCACGCCCGAGTTCGTTTGTCTGTCTGTCTGTGTGCAAGATTACTCAAAAAACGTGTGCATGGATTTGGATGAAATGTTGCGAGTCGACTGATGTCGGGACATGGACGAACTGCTAACTTTTGAGCCTGATCCGGATCATAGTCTGGATGCCATAACTGGATACCTTTCTCCCATAGCGTATGCACTGCAATGTGGCAACGTGGAATTTTATTATGTTGGGAAAATCCCGTGCACGTACTGGTATTGGGGGCCCGTCGAAGCAGCAACAAGTGGTTTTGATGCGTCGAAACACTCCATGCACGTACTGATATTGGGGGCCCGTCAAGCAGCAATGCGTGGTTTTGAGGCATTGAAACACCGTTGTCGGAGGTAAGTGCGCTGTACCGAGTGCACTTTGACAACATCATAGCTGTCCATTTTTGCCAATCCTCTGCACATTCATTTGTCTTGTGATATTCTGTTACTTTTGTGTTTTATCCATTGCCTCATGTCATCACATTCTTCTTGGTCTTCATCCAGTGGCGCCGAAACAATCAGACAGCAAAACTCTACCAATTTTGCAGGTGGTACAGGTTAAAATGTCAAATGACATAACACTTCAAGGCCGCAAGACCGGCCCACAACTAAAAATTGGTGACAGTTCCAAACTTACACACTTGCAAACTTATTTTTTGGAATAGTTTAGCTGTATAAAGCAAAGAATGATTTTTTTCATGTTTTCCGTAAATTAGTCCTATTAAAAGAATATTTTAGTAGCAAAATTTTACATCACGTTTCAGCTTGGGGCTTTGTCAAGTTCAGCTGCAGAACCCTAGCGGAGCTCCCATGGAACAAAGTCCCACTGATGACAGCAGTACCACTTTGTTAATCTTTTCTGTGCTTGTGATCACGTCAATTGTGGTTCATTACTAGTACTGTCAGCCACAGTCTGTGTTTTATTATTAATTCACAGCTCAGTCAGTCCAATCATCTTACATTGTGATGAGGTCTTCAGATTAATGTCTTGAACTGTTACTTTAATGCAGCCAGCTACTCTGCTACTCCAACTTTTCTGCTCTGATTGAATTTTGATGGCTCTGTTGCCAGTTGGTTGATCATGTAATAGACTTAATGGTTGTCTTGCTTTTGCTGCATGATACTATCCACAGGTGCGGCCTATGCCGTTGTGTGGTGTGTCTGTCCGTCATGTTCATATTTTCTGTCGAAACGAATACACATATCCTCAAAAGTTTTTCACCATTGGTTAGCCACACTATTTGAGTTATGGCAATATTCCAACCGGGACCCCTAACGGGGGTGTCAAATGCAGTTGGGGTAGGCAAAAACCTTGATTCTCAGCCAATATCTGGCTATCGGATCGATGACTGCTGCAGTTTGAGCAAGAATTGTCACAGTCGACTGTGCAGTTTACCGCACAGACCACCACGCATCAGTGAATCCTGTTTATCACAGCCTGCAGCGTATATATAGGTCTTGCATGTATGCTGAACATTAGGCATGCATGCGTGCAGCTTTTTTTAGGCATGCAGCATGCCTAATGTCCTTTTTCTTATGTACTTCCTGCAGAATAGCGTTTCATTTTCTCTAAGTCTCTTCAGGATGTCTGACATCTTGTTGGGTTATGCATAATATGCACTGTGCATTACTTTGTGCACCACATTTCATGTTCTATGGTATGCAAAAGTAAGACTGTAGTATAGGATGATGAATGTGAACAAAAATTGCAAGTAGTCTGATAATATTGTCTGAAATACTGGTTTCAGGTCTGTTTGAGACTCCACTACTTGGCTCACTGCCGGAGAAAGTGCGAAACTATCTAGCAAGTACTGTACCATATCCACCACGACTTGGCTTACCTGACGAGTATGCTCACCTAGCACAGTGCATTGTTGAAAATCCATTGCTAAACGGTGAAGTGATCCGTCTGGATGGTGCTCTGCGAATGCAGCCATAGACGTTTTTTGTTGCTGGCCCGCCTTATAGGCCAGATATGCAATGTTCGCCATTGTCAGTCCATCATCTTTTGCATGTTAATGGTCACATCTCGAAAACTTAGCAAGTTACCATATTAGGAAGTTGGGATTGATGATTCTGTTTCTGTTGCATTCCGATCATCCCCCAGACACTGCCCTGCAAAGATATTTGGATTTCATATACAAAATATGTGCATATATTAATACGGCCTTGTGTTCAACCTGGTGTCAGACCACAGCTGTTGCAAACCGAGCACGACTGTTGTCTCGCCACTGGTGATAACTGTTGTAAACAAAATGCGATGCTCGGAACCGGTTGTTCACAATCATTGTCTGTTGTGCTGATGACACCAAAGTCAAACAGGAGGCGGGCCAGCTTCTTCTTGCAGTGATATTCTTATTGCTTGAGAATTATGTAATGTACATCAATTAAATAACGGATCTAACAGCGAAATGTCGTATGACGAACTACGATTGTCAACTGTGATTTGTGAGATACGGTCGTGTAGTATCCCACAGCACTGACTTGAAAACATTCAGACAGGTTATTGAACTTCTTATTCAGCTTTTTCACAAAATATGCAACTCAAACACGAAAAAAATACACCAGCTTGCTTATCTGTTTCGATGTTGGCATTTTTGCACATTTCTTGTGTGCAAGTGTGTTACTGTGACATCTGCTATGGAGCCAAAGAAACTAATCAGTGGCCGTTATGGCTTAATTTCTGCAATAACAGTTCGTCATACTTTTACTTTATTGTAATTTGTACTGGTGAGGAAGATTATTTATGCACAGCTCAGCTGATTGGCTGGGAAGACTTGTTTTCGAAACTGTCTATAGTGTGTTGAGTGGGACGTTAAACTCTATACTTGTACTGTACCAGTTTTACTTTGTCATGTGACTAAAATTGTGCATTTGATAATTTTTTTAACTTCGTGATATATATTTCCAGTGTTCGCAATCACGTCATGGTACGTATACTGTGTTCGTGAAATGGTGTTGGAATGTAGCATTGTTATGGTGATGGATTGTAGCATTGTTTTAAGTACACTCCACTATGCACAGGCTTAGGACCAGATATTGCTGTTTTGTTTACATCAAGAGCATATTCATAATCATACTGGCATTGAAAATGAACCTCCTCCCTACTGTACAAAACACCAGTCGGCCAGTTTATTGCGAAACATGAATAACGAGGTGTCTCGCACATAAAACTTGTCCCATGCTGCTATCTGGCAAGTTTGACAGCATAATGTCCTGAAAGTTTCATAATGACATAACATGGGACCAAAAGCAAACGCCTTAACAGCTATCGTCGGCTATGACAAAAATGTGAAAATACATGTGAAAGCTTCCGTGTTGTACATGGGAGCAAAGTTGTGATTACACTGAATTTACTCGAGACAAAATGGGACCACGTGCAGACTGCTGAGTGATAACTGACTGTGCTTGTAAGTGGAGTGCACCAGATTTCTATTTTTATATTACAGCAAACATGATTGTACAGTGAAAATGGTGTTGAAATATATTTTTGTGTACAATTTGGAATTTATTACTAACTGGCTGTAATATCCATGATCTGGATGGAGAGAATCATTCCCATAGTGCGCCTCTGTTACCATGCCTCTGACATTCGCCCCTCCTCTGCAGTTGCTTACATTCTCATGCCTGTGGCATTTGGCCCACCTCTTAAGGCATTATGACCTTGATCTTCACTTGCCTAAGATGTCAAGATGAATCAGCATGCCAAGTTTGGTCGTGATTGCCCAGCCGTTTGGCAGACTATAAGGAACATACATATAAGATAGTTATGTCTGAGCCACTAGGTCAACATATGCAGCTGGTAACAGTCCGTTATTTATCCATACTCATTACTCACTATTGCAAGCATCATGACAATCTAATTGGTATCGATACAGTCGACAGTCGGTGATGGTAGCTGGGTCTCGGTGATGGTAGCTGACTAGCTGTAAAGCGGCGTATAGTCTGTGACAACTGCTAATTTAATATGCGACCTGTGCGCACGACAGTTGACATTTTGTTGTCTCTTGGCTGCCATCTTCTGTCCGCACTTGCATAGGTATTATAGAAAAAGTACTGACAATGTTAACTGTCAACATTAAGCCACTTGTGTGATAATCGCTGCAGTTCCTCGTCAACTTTTGACACAACATGGCGACACACCACGATCCACACGGTAATGCCAACTGCTCCTGACAACATACACACTTTTCTGTCAGCCGAGTAAGTAAGCAAAGTCTACACGACACAATTGCTCAAATAATTAATTAGCAAGGATACAAGTAGTTAGCACTAGCATGCATAAGCCATGCTAGTAAAATATCTGTAAATGTCGCCATAAAGGAAAGAGATATCAAATTATAGTTGCATACATCACTGGTAACTGAAAAAATAAAACCCACCTGGAATACCTGAAGGAAAAGCCAGAATATATCCACATGGAAAGACCCATCCCTCAGGCAGCTGCAGCAGTGGCTCGGACCGGTAGCAGATGAGGAGACTGCCAAAAATTAGCACCTAGAGCGCATACAGTCACAATCATGTTCTGTGACATTGTGTTGACGATGAACTTCATTTTGTGTTAGTGACACAAAGTGAACTTTAGTGTCAACAAATGTCCAGTTATTTTACCGTGAAGAAGCAACAGGTTACAAGTCTAACTATGTCATAAAATGATCTTATTTCTCTTACAATTCAGATCAGTCACTGGCACCATTTACATAAACAAGTATGACTTGCATTGTATAAAGTATGAATGGCGGATGACTTTAAGTGGACTTGGAAATATAAATGACTGGACGTGGTGGCTAAGTTGCACCAAGTAAGTAAGTAATTAACAGTGTACTGATTAAGGTCACACTATCATGTGAAAGACATTGCAGGGCCACTGTACAAAATTAAACCGATAGACAGAAGCACCAACAGTCGGTAGTTGCAGGCAGACAATAGTTATACCGCGCGGTACATAAATACACGTAAATGTTGTGCAACAAGCTGAGTGTATCAATGCCGAGCCAACTTTTTTGTCGTTCATGTTTCTCGAGTTATTAATTATGCAGCCTAACAGGCAGGTACTGTCTTCCATTCTTCTATCAAAACTCGCCTTTAAATGCCCAAATCTTTGCCACCATCTTGCCTTCTCGCTCTCGGCTTATGTCACTGAGCCAGTCGGTGGCATGTCGGATACTGGCAGTGCAGAAGATTAAGCCAGGTAAGCGAGCTGGCATTTGGGCCACTGTAAAGTCTTCTGTAGAATACAGAAGCTACATTGAGAAAGGACATTTATATTTTTTTCTGTACAAATAAACTTTAACGCATAGACACAACAGTAACGTCTACTACTGTGGCAAATGTTGTTAAACTACAATGCAACTGTCAGACTCAATGTAGTAGTCACAGAGTTTCTTGCACATACAGGGTGGCCCAACTAAAGTGAAGCCAACTTACATTTTTGTTTGTAAAAATTGAATGGATAGATAAAATTCAATGATTTTTGATGAATGCGATAACAGTTCACTGACACACCTTGTGAAGCATAAAAAATTAATATTGTTCGTCAGATGGCGCCACAAAGGCTAGGTATTTTCGCCATTGTTACATCTCTCATTTTACTTACTCGCATAGGCCTATAATTTTACGTTTTCACAAACTTAAATAAAGTTCTATGGTAAAATCGTCTGGTTTTGCTAGTATTTGTTAGTGTTTGCGTTTATAATAATATTTTGCGAATAACTACCT
>Ga0209149_1002317_pt1 | contig 10570 bp, 4 predicted proteins | sample WorMetTyACAVOLI2_FD_187423 | JGI IMG/M metagenome (GOLD analysis project Ga0209149, IMG submission 187423) | Marine gutless worms symbiont microbial communities from Max Planck institute for Marine Microbiology, Germany - Olavius algarvensis... ...
ATTTCCTATTCAATTTCGGTTTATTATCAGTATAATTGGCCCAAAAACATATTGTTTACCACCGGAAATAGTTAAAAACATAGATACCATAGATACAAATTTAAGTAACTTACACGCCCTATTCTATTACCACTGGAGGAGCAATTTTAGTTTAAAAACATTCACCAGAGGGCGAAAACAGTACGAACATTATAAAACACCCGAAAAAACATATCAATAAAAAAAACTTTGAGGTAGGGCCAAGGGACTGGGTGCTATAACTGGCACTAACCTTCGCCTCACTGGTAATAGCTTTTACGATCAGAAACAGCAGGCAGCAATAAACGCCGAATACCTCGATCAACATGCATGAACCATCGAGCTAATGGACATGAACAGCCTGAGAAAATCTGACAGATACCGCTAAGAGGTAAGAACTTTTCGAGTATCTGGAGTAAATCGATACAGCAGGCTGCTGAAATTGTGTTGCCAGAAATGCAACAAATGAACTTATCCCGAGAAATGTAAACTAAAATGTCTAAACTTATAGTTATTTTCAGAAACGTTCGCCTCGATAACTAGTCGTCGGAAAGCGTCGCTAGGAACCAAGTATGGCATTTAGCATTTTTTACTGCAGTCGTCGCATTTTCTGTTTAGGGTCGCGTAGCATCAAACAAGTGTTTACAATAGTGTAAAGTTCTATGGAGGTAGGACTTTCCTTACCATGCAATAATTAGTGCAGAAAACTCTTACGGTAGAACAGCCAATAGCTGTCACGTGTTAAAATAATGTTTCCATCAGCAACATCTCATTGCTGACGTCATTAATGACATGAAACGAGAGCAACGTTACGTCGAACACAGCGCTCTGATGCATGACGCGCAGCATAGACTGTGGCGCCGCGGTTTCATTTGTTGAAGTGAAATTTTAAAAAAAAAGATTAGCACTAATCTATTATAGAAATATATACACTGTGTTCCAAAAAAACATGTGACCACGTTTTTGGTGATAAGTTGATGTAGAACTGTCCGTTTACAAAGATTTTTGGCACACTTATTACCAAGAATATACAGGCCATCGACTGATGTTTTTATTTTCCCACCTCACCTATTTAGTGCAGTTACTTTACCGTGGGAAATTGTCAAGACCTAAATATCAGCAAAAATTAAACAAAATCATGAAAATTTCACAGGAAGATGTAAAGTAGCTGCACTAAATAAGTGAGGTGGGAAAATTCTAAAAAAAACCTGTCGATGGCCTATAGTCTTAGTAATAAGTGTGCCAAAAATCTTTGTAAACAGACAGTTCTAGTTCAACTTATCATCAAACACGTGGTCACATGTTATTTGGAACAGTGTAGTATGGCCCACACGGTTCAGACATACCATGTGGCCTTGTGACCTTGCCCTTTAACCTTGGAGGTCATTCCACTCGCCGCTGATGCGGGTCTATGTCCTCCATCCACACACCAGCAAGTTCTTAGACCTTACTGTTCGGAAGATATGACACATTTTGTGTGTCTGCGTTAGTCGGTCTGTGGCCCTGACCTTTGACCTTTTGACCTTGAAACTGGTTTGCGAGTCGCATCTAAGGTGGGGAACCTTCCTTCCAAATTTGAGCACGCTAGGCTATTGGGTTCTCGAATTATTCACTATGTACGCGACGGACGGACAGACGGACAGAGGGAGACGGACAAAAGCAACGCTTATTGCCCCCTTTCCTACGGACGAGTGCATAATAAAGCGCTGCCGGGGCGAAGTTGGTCGCGAATTGTACTACAGCTTATTTTAGTATATGACGACAAGCGTGAACTGAGAACTTATTTGCTCGAACATTTAATAGTTGTTTGATTACAGTTTTTAATTTTACATTTTTATGTGTAGGCCTACTTCTTAAAACTGTTTTACTCTAGTTTATAGTGTGTGGTGCTACATGTACATGTCATTTTGTATGACATTTTGTTTTGCATGACATTTTTGTATTTTTATTGTATTTTTGGCGGCCAGTTTGGATGGGCCTACCTACGCCTTCATTTCACTTTAATATTTGATAAACAGTTAACAGAACGCAACTGAACAATGTCACTCACTCACTCACTGCTGCGCTTGACCAGCGAGGGTCGTAGCGACCCCCACAACGAGCGATCCTGCGCTGATGACCACAGCGAGTCGATTGTGCACCCGTGATCCTCTTCCACCTGTTGTATCCAGGTCTTCCTTGTCAATATGTCATTCACTGGTAGTGTGCCAATGTTTTCTTTAACATTGGCCAATAAAGTTCGTTCGTTCTTTTTCACATGACACAAGCACGTTTACTGTTCTCTGTTCTTTCTCTTTCTCTGTCTTTGATGTCGGTTGCCAGTTTAGTGTAGTGGTAACACGTTAGTGTTGATCAACGTAGTTACTCTACGCTAGGCCCGGTTAGTGCCTGGGTGGGTGACCGTCTTTGGACGGGTAAACCACCTCGGCGCAGAAACCAGGCACTCAGGCCTACTCAGCCTGAGCCAGCCTTCTGTGGGTAGGGTGAAATGAGTACCTGGCGAAAGCTGGGGGGGGGGGGTAAACAAGCAGATCGCGAGATACGCTAGCTCGTATCCGTGGTCTTGCAGTGTTCGCTGGTGTCTGGCTGAAGAACTAGCTTGCGGATTTCAGCGCCGACGTACGGAAAGCGCTAGTGCATTAGAGGCGTGTTCGCGACGATGCGCTACACAAATCTGCGTTTACTTCGCTTACTTTACTTTACTCTAAAATATAAGCTACGTTATGAACACGTTTATTCGCCAGATGACAGAAGGACAGCGCAGAAGATCTCTAAGAACTGACTGCCCAGTTCTTGTTAGAAAACTCTTTACAAATACGTTTAGCATCGCATCCCTTTTCTTGATACAGAGAAGTAGGCCTAAAGCTACTCGACGACATTTTGTAATTTGAATCACGAGGAACGCTGGCTGAAGACATAAAGCTGCACTGCAGATCTGTCTTAGTGATTCATCGCACAGAACTGCAGGATGTTGCTGTCAACTTTTCAATATCTCTGAGACTTTTGCTGGACCCAGGGTTGTCTTCCTGACTGCATATCAGACTCAGTTCAGCTAGACGCTCGATATTCTGTTCCGTTCTGACAGTCCTCAGCCGTCCGCTACCGACCTTCCGAGTTCCGAGAGATCAATTTCGTTGTGTCAATCTTGCGCAGAAGATCTCTAATAGAACTGACTGCCCAATTCTTGTTAGAAAACTCTTTACAAATACGTTTAGCACCCCATCCCTTTTCTTGATAAAGTAATTTAATCGACAATTATTTATCTTCTTTCGCGAAATCGCATGTTTATCAACAAACTGTGACGTAATAATGACGTTACAGTAATGACGTTACGTTGTGTTTCCTGCAGAGTTGGGTCGCTTCATTTATTGGGTTCCATGCAGTTACCGCACTCTTGAAAATATTTGAACAAAATTTACACATATATCACAGAAATGATTCTACTTTAGCGTGCATTATACATTTTGTTAACATATTAATGTAGGAAGATGTAATTGGCTCAGATATAGGCGGGCGGTTTTTTTGGCCCACACTGTAGACTACTGCCACAGTCTCCGTTTCATCACTCTGTGCCACAAACCGATATTGATGTCTTAGTCTAGTTTATGAAACTGCAAGTATCGTTGCAATAAAATGTCTTTCTCTTCGCGATGGTCCCCAGACCGCTAGTCGGACGGTAGAGACGGCTTCAAGCGACAGGGCAACGTTTTATTACTGCAGCAACGACGTCGATAAACACAAAATCACTTGCATTATGAGAAACTGGATATTGAATGTATCAACGTGTTCATCGCCTACTGCATTCTGCCATGGACGTCTGTATTATACAGACGTCCATGATTCTGCCTTGCAGTGATGCGCGCTTTGACACTATTGGCTATTCTGCTCCATTGTAGTGACTCTGGTCATGATTTTTATTTATTTTATTATTTCGCGAACGCTTTTACTGAGACATTCTGCAGCCACGTGGCTGTGCAGTCATCAGCTGAGTGAAGCCGAAGCAGATCACCATCAAATCTGGTTAGCGGACATGACTCTACGATGTGACTCATCGTCTGTAGACCGCCACATTAACACTGAGTGACTGATCTGATGATATCATGTGCCATTTGTGGAGATTAGTAGCTCAACGGCCTTGTCCAGTACGGAAGCGGTTCAACATAGACCACGACAATGATCATTATATAGATTCTAGCCTTTTTAACTGTCGTACTTTTTGCTGTGCGACTGCAGCCTATAGCCAAGCTGCGAGTATGGCCCATGCCGTCACGCGATGTCTGTCCGTCTGTCCGCCACGTTCGTGTATTGTGTGGAAAGGAAACGAGTAGGCTAATCATATCCTCAAACTTTTTTCACCGTCCGGTAGCCACACCATTCTGGTTTTTCCGTACCAAAAGTTACGACAACATTCCGAAAATGGGGACCCCCTAATGGGGGCTGCTTCAAATGCAGGTGCGGCATGAAAAAATCGCGATTTTCGACCAATATCACGCTTTATCTCGGAAATGATACATGATAGGGCCATAGTTACTATGAAATGGGAATAGCATAGTGCAAAAATATTTAGGAAAAATTCAACTTGTTGTCTGTGCACCAACGTTACAGGCGACAGACAAAATTTTGATACCAGCAGCCAAAATTAACAAAAAAACAAGTCTCAATTTATTTCACGTAAACAACATAGATGAAACGATAAAATTCGACATAATGAAATACTTTTTACAGCTTTTAACTTAGCATTCGTTTAAACAATTTTATCGTGCCAATTGGTCAATTCACAAAAACGTCCTTGATCGACTCTGTTGTAGAGTTTTAACTTCTATAAGTTGGGCTGAAACTTCATTGCCTAAAATTATTTCACTGTAATAAAATGTTTGTGAGGCAGTGGTGAGGCCCTGACCTAAAAAAAATCCATGAACCCCCCTGCAGCTACGTCACTGATGGTTTACCAACTGGTATTTAGTAGATCTGTTGCCATAAGGATAATGATTCCAAAACGCGATCACATAGCGTAGGTGGAACAGCCCAATCTCCTTCTGTTTGTTGGAACAAGATGTTACTATGATTTTTCTCGCAACAGTTGACATTAATTATTCCAGAGACTACAATAGATCACATCGCATAACCGCTCCGACGTTTTAGAACACGACGCTACCAAAAGCTGCACATTAGACAGACTATAAATTTACAGGGTGGCTCAAAACTCGGGCCACTTTGATTTGCATGATTCGTGGCAATGACCGAAAAAAATAATAACTAAATAAGGAGGCTAATTTACTTATTATTATAGTTAACAAAACTCATGCCAATTGGCTTAGGCGTTATGAAGATGTGAATTACCAAAAATGGCCTCACGTTTTGGGCCACCCTGTAAATCAATTTAATCGGTCATCAAACAGCGTTACACGTTTCAGCGGACGACGGCATCAGCGACACACAGCCGACAGCTGCGTCGGTTGAACATGGACTACCGTATTCTTGCGACTTGACGACGGAATCAGCCAGCTGAGCAGTTGACGACGCCCGCAATGGTTTTATCAGGTCTAAAGACACACAACTACCTGTTGGCACAGTCACAGCGCCCTCTGGCGAATCCGCGGTAACTATGTTCGATTGCGGTTTGAAAGTAACAAAGGATCGCCGCGTACTGCCCGAGATCCGGCTGTTTCTGGTAACCGCAGCCGTCGTCCTTGTTGTAAATCCACCGGAAACGAACACCGGAAGACGATCGTACGACGACAGTCCTCCGCCATCGCCAAGCGAGCGATCGGGAAGCTCTAGTTCGGGTGAAATTCGGTAGTCGTCGCCACTGGCGCCACCTTCAGCAATCGTCTGCTCGACATGTGGGCTCAGAGCCGGCTGTGAAGCAACCAGATGGACGTGCTGGTGGTAGGGACACAGGTCTTCGAGCGGAATTACGTACTGCTTGTCCAACATGGAGGATTTGTGATCGCCAACGATCGCTGAAGCATACCTCAACAAAGTCGTCGAACCGCCGTACTTGTCCGAGTAGGCGTGGCCACTTAGCAGGTGCTCGTCGACCTGGCCATGCCTGCCAGACGGGGTGCTGTATTTATTCCTTAGCAATACACAAACATCGAAATAATATTAAACCGTTGCATAGCATTTTCCACATAGCCGACAACGACATATTAAGAATGCGGACTATTTATTGATAGTGACATCATTTGGGCGCAGCCAGTGTTTATTCTACACTACAGATAGATGTGAGTAATAGCATACAGTAATAGGCATTTGCGCAACGTTTCCTGAACTGAAACCTCTTTTAGTGCTTTGATATATTATTTCTAAGAAACGCATGTTTCCACTTTACAGTCATTTTCTTGCACTATACTACTAGCACTGCAGACATAAATACAGAAACTTAAAAATGTTTGTTTCTAAGCCACAGCGCCGGACCGGACCGGACTCAACTCAACTCAACTGGCAGTTGAGTTGAGTTGAGTTGAGTTGAGTTTTAAAGAGTGCTTAAGTTCGACTATAACGGGCGGGATTTAGGTTTTTATAAACAGAGAAACTTTAGAAAATACTAAATATGGGCATTTCTTAGCAAAGTGCATGTCATTGGTCCCAGCATTTGGCAACTGACAGTGTCCCGGGGTGCCAAATTTGGGGGACCGCCCCCCGGATCCCACAGTCCCCATGATGGCTGTAGCTGACCTGCGAAGGCAGAAGATCACAGAAAAGAGGACGATCACTCCAACTGATACTCCGAGTGCTACTCCGACACCAGTCACTATCAGAATTCCTGTACAGTTAATAATCAACATACGTTGCAAAAAAATGCCAATTATTATTATAGAACTATTTTATTACATTTAAAATGTCGTAAAATCATAGCACAGTCATCGTGGGTGGTTCTACGTTACGGCCGGGAGCGCAGCTGGCGCCAAAATCTTCGAGACTATTTTGATGACGTTTATATCGTATACTCGTATAGTATACAGGCCTAGTATATAGAGCAGTGTTGTAATAAACGTTTATAAACGTTTGCTATTGTTGGGGGAAGCGCGTTTATAAACGTTTGTTATTTTTACAACGTTTGTTAAAAATTAAAAAAATAACTTTCATAAAAAAATTTGCTCATTCATAAAGGCATAAAAATTGTTTAAATTACATAACAAAATTTATGCTTCAAGATGTTCTATTTTTAGTGAAATTGAAATTATGACACTGGAAAATCCAACAACGATATTTTAGTCGTAGCTTTGGACCGTCGGTCAATACGTAATACCATGGCGATGTGACGGCACTCACAGTATTAAGCATTACATAATGAGTAGGCCTACTCAACGTTTGTTAGATGTAATAAACTTTCCAATAGAAATAAAAACGTTTATAAACGCGTTTGTTACCAAATTTTAGCAAACGTTTGCTAAAAATTTCGTAACAAACGCGTTTATAAACGTTTTTATTTTTATCGGACCGTTTATTACATCTATGGTAGTACTAAGAAATATTAGGCGACAAGACCGCACTATCAGGTGACGATCCGTGGCGGAAAGAAAACGCTGCCTTAGAAAATATATTTTTATATTTAACAAACAACTAGAAAATACTACGTATATTAGGGACCTGCGAAGCTTCGAGATTCAATTCGAATTCGAATCGGACGTCCCCATTCGATTCGATTCAAAAGTGACGGGCCGATTCGAAAATTTCGAATCGCTGCGCCTGCAACGTTTGCCGTCGTACCATAAACAACACTCACTGTTCAACGACAAATTTCAATCGTTTCGGCATTGCTACTGGGATTTATATTGAGTTTAATTAATTCTGTACTTGTAGTTAGAGCATGCACACTACTGCTAGTAGCCTAGTAGCGATCGCGCAATATTTTTGACGAATCCGCACATCTCTGTTTTTCGTCTGTAATAATTATTACTCCAAGTAACAAAACTCCTATATGGTAATCAACAAAAATTTAACATTGAAGCTGTAAACGACTATCCGCCGACTCGATTCGATATTCGATTCGAACGGAAATTTCCGATTCGCAGGTCTCTAGATAACAGTGTGAATTTGCTTGAATTTGATGTCGGATCACTCGCTGCGTGAAATTTACGCACATCCTCACATACGGCGCGCAGTAATGAGTATTAGGCCTATTGCATGGCGAAATCTTTATTTGGCTGCATACCGTCAAAGCGCACTGGCAGTTGGCGTCTAATGTCAGAAACGACCGACGTCAATGGCGACGTCCGTTTATGGCTCATAAACGCCTGTTGCCGTTGACGACGAGCGTTTATGAGCCATTTCTATGATTCTGCGCGCACAGCCACTTAACATATTGCGACGTGAATCTCTACGACCTGCTTTATTAGTCTGTATGTGCAGCAATTTGGAGCGGAACAAAATATCGTGAAAGGGTCCAGTTTTTGACTCACAGTGTACTCTGTGTCTCAAAAAGCGCCAACTTTGGCAAGCTGTAGTTTCGACAATCACTCACTAATTTTGATAATTTTGTTTAAATAGCATCAGCACACTTTCAGAAATGATATGCGTATTCAACTTTCCTTATCTCTTCACTCCTACTTATTACCGGCATGGCTGCGCGAAGCGCAGCCATGCCGGTATTACATTTACTCATTGGTCCAACAAGAAGCTCAGCTGTCGCAGAGAGGCCGCGCGATGCTTCGCGTCATCGAATACTTTGCTAAGTCGCTGAAGGTCAGTCAAGGTCACTCGAAATGAGTACCGTTCCTGCGATATTCAGCATCAAATGATGGTGTGACCTTGAAATCGGGGGTAAGGGTCGTTCAAGGTCGCTGAATGTGGCGCCGCTCGATAGATCATATACGACTTACTACAGGTCTGCCACTGTAAGTATAGCTCTATCTTGTACCATTTTTGAGTTATTTGACGTTAAATAATATCGTTACTTTGAAATCTGGATTAGAGGTCACTCAAGGTCATTCAAAGTGGTACCATTCGAAAGTTTGGGTGCAGTTTCCTATTCGCCTCCATAGTAACTGTGGCTCTATGACCTTGAAATCTGTGTTATGGGTCTCTCAAGGTCATTGATAATTGTACCATCACCCGTATCTTTAGCCGTTTTTGAGATATTCACAGTCAAAGAATGGTGTGACCTTGAAATCGCGATTAGGGGTTGTTCAAGGTCATTGAAAATGGCGCCGTTCGATAGACCATATGCGACTTTCTATTGGTCTCCCATTGTAAGTATAGCTCTATCTTGTACCATTTTCGAGTTATTTGACGTTAAATAATATCGTGACCTTGAAATCTGGGTTAAGGGTCACTCAAGATCATTGAAACTGGTACCATTCGAAAGCTTGGGTATGGTTTTCTATTCGTCTTCTATAGCAACTAAGGCCGTATCTTTAGCCGTTTATGAGATATTCAGCGCCAAATATGGCGCGACCTTGAACTCGGGGTTAGCGGTTGTTCAAGGTCATTGAAAATGGCGCCGTTTGATAGACCATATGCGACTTCCTATTGGTCGGCCATTGTAAGTATAGCTCTATCTTGCACCGTTTTCGAGTTATTTGACGTTGAATAATATCGTTACTTTGAAATCTGGATTAGAGGTCACTCAAGGTCATTCAAAGTGGTACCATTCGAAAGCTTGGTGCAGTTTCCTATTCGCCTCCATAGTAACTGTGGCTCTATCTCGCATCCTTTCTGAGTTATAGCGAATTGGTCGAAAATCGTGAATTTTTCATACCCCCGTTGCATTCGGCGCCCCCGTTACGGGGGTTCCCGTCGGAATATCTCCATCCCGTTTTGCATGGAAAAACTAGAATGGCTTGGCTATCCGATGGTGAGAAAATTTCGAAGATATCTTTATTCGTTTTGACGCAACTCACGAACGTGACAGACAGACACCGCATGCCGGCAATAGCCGCGTTTATGCATAGCATCGCACGGCAAAAATGGGGCGACACATTATCCCGATAAGCGTGAAATTTGGCCGCCGTGGGAAATTTCACGTTTATCGGGGCAGAAATGTGGGAATAAAGTCCGCAAAACTATCAAATTTTCGCATTTCGGCCATAAATTTGCCCCTCAGGGGCCACTCGTTTGCACAATTTTTTTTTACAAAATTCTCAGCGTTTGTAACTTTGTACGCGTGTTGACGTAGATTTTAACTTTTTAATTTGGTCACTTTCAGGGCACAATCAACTAAGTTATAAGCCATTTTCCGCGGTGGTGGCATTTTTTTCACAAATTTTTAATAGCCCCTAGCGACGAAACTACTGATCGGATCAAAAAAGTTGGGGGTGCGAAAATGGTACGGACCTCCTCTATCACCATGCCAAGTATGGTGGGGATCGTGGGTGACGCGCCGGCTGAGGATGAAAAAGTGTGATGTGTGTTCTTTGTTTGTTTTTTGTCACGCTTTGGAATGACAAAGTTTGTGATAACGGAAACGCTATCAAACAGTGTAATTTTCAAAACAGTTATGGTGTCATTCATAGAGGAAGGTTTGTACACTGTGTTTCAAAAAAAAGTTCACCCCTAGGACTTTCATGATAACCGTGTGAAATGAAAACTAATTTAAATAATATTT
>Ga0209149_1002318_pt1 | contig 10569 bp, 6 predicted proteins | sample WorMetTyACAVOLI2_FD_187423 | JGI IMG/M metagenome (GOLD analysis project Ga0209149, IMG submission 187423) | Marine gutless worms symbiont microbial communities from Max Planck institute for Marine Microbiology, Germany - Olavius algarvensis... ...
GATCACACAGTGTTACCTGTAATTACACCAATGCCTGCCTCTACCTCGTAAGCGTTCACCAGATGGCGCCTCCCCAGACTGAGGTTGCGCATATCTAATTGCAGCCTACTACTCATTTATCTACCCCGAAAGGATGAAGCCTGGTTGGCTGACCTACAGCGGACGGTTTACCCACATAAAGTGGTCACCCATCAGCTGCAGGTCGAGCGCAGGACAGGGAAAGTTCGCCGGTCAAAGACCGACGTTCTACCAACCGTGCCACGCAACAACTGAACAAAAGTAACTTGTGTACTGAAAATGCGAACTGTGTGTGAAGTCAAGTGCACAATTTTATTTCAAGATAACAACCACGGACATTATTAGTGTCAGCAGTTATGCACATTCTTGTAAAAATATTAAACAAGAAACTCATCAGTAGATAAGATAGGCAAACGTTACCGCCAGAACTACCACGCCATCCTTTTACAACTTTATTCCATAGAATTGCCATAGATATTATCTCCAACCGAGGTGGTGTGAAAACTTTTATTACAACGCCTATAATGCTATGCCGGTACTCCAATGAAAGCTTGACGGCAAATACCTCGAATATTGGCGTGAAATCGAAATGTAGGTCCGGTGGTCGTTGAATGAAAATGAATGGCGCCGATCGATATAGGACTTACTATTAAATATTACGCGACTCTCATTTTTTGGGACACACTGTACAATGTTGTCATCAGTGTTTTATTTGTCAAAAAAGCAGTGGGGGGGGTCGTTTCGCCCCAAACCCGAGAGCGGAGGTGGCGCTGTAAGCTCCCCCAGTGTGGCCCGATCGAGGCAAAGCCCGACCACCCAGACCTTTTGGGCCATTACTGCTCAGGAAACAAGTATAAACCTATGGTATATTACCGGAGTCGACCCCCCCCCCGAGACCAGTGAGGGGTTGTCCTCAACCAATGGGGGGTCGTCGTCAACCATGTTAAATCCCCCAAGTTCCTGGCAAATCGAACACTGGTTGACATTTTTTTGTTACGACTGATTGACTGATGCACAATTTTTTCCAATCCCGTAATTGGTCGCTGCCAATCCCTGGATTGAAGAATTCGGCCGGGATTATCTTTCTGTCCACATAAAAAACATATCCTTGGGCGTGAATAGGCCTACATCAAAATGCGTGTGGGCGCCTTAGCTGTAGGCGACGATGAAGACGAAGAAAAAATAGCGGAAGGGGGTGCAAAACTTCACGCATGTGGGGAGATTAAAGCCCTGAAGGGATAGATATAAAATTATTCACGAGATAGTAATTAAGTGTAGTAGTGAGTGTACGGTGACGATCCGTGAAGGGGTTTTGGCGTGGAGACGGGATCAAACTTCACCATTCTCCACAGGCTTGCGCGGTCGTCCTTAAACAGTGTGACAGCATAAAATCAGTCTTACCGTGCAGCCTGTGTCTTTACAATATTAATCTGTTAAATGGAGTGCATGAAGTTTGTTACTGTGTAGCAGCCCGACAGTTAACAATTCACTGACATCCCACGGGACATTAAAAAGAGAAAATGAGATTTCACATTACTCACGGATCACAGACTGTACTTATTCTGACCGTGTTAATAATTCAGAATTTAGCCAGGAACAAACGGTGATAAGACTGAATGTCATTCTGTGATGTCTCATAACTTTTATAACGCAGAAACGTTACTGGAACAAGTAGCTCTGCTGTCGCAAAAAGGCCGCGCGATGCTTCGTGTCTGTCAGTAGTTAGCTTCGTTGCGTCAATAGGCCTAATACCTCGAGCACAGTTTTTTTTATTATTAGTTACTTCAGGTTCGGATTTACTAGTGCATGCAATTCAATTCTGTTATCTTCGGCGTAACGTCAAGCCTTGCTGACATACACACGATCTATCGTGATTGTGTATAGTGCGAGAGCGCGCTTGGTCGCTCTCGCGCTGAAGAACCACGGATACGGTGACTTTATCGCGCGTGGCGCTTGGTGGTCGAATACCAGCAGTATACGACCAGCGATATAATGTGTCACAACTTGCGAGATGGTGGCCGTCGTCCACCGGCGACCATGTTTATAACACCTCGCCTGTTGCAGCGTCAACAGCAGGCATATAGGCTCAGAATCGCGATTTCTGCCACCCCACCTGCATTCGACGGCCCCGTTAGGGGGGTTCCCGTCGGAATATTGCTATGCCGTTTGGCGTGAAAAAAACTAGAATGGCGTGGCTACCCGACGGTGAAAATTTGTTATCATATGTTTATTCGTTTTGACACAACTCACGAACATGACAGACAGACACCGCATGACTACATAGGCCGCGCTGATGCATCACATCGCGCGGAAAAAACGGTTACAAATATCATCTTTTGTTTGTCTATAAAGATAGTTTATAACATGCAAAGTTCAGTTTAATATAAAGAACCACGTCTCACACTGATGATCTAAAACATCACTGCACTAAAGAAAGAACACAGACAGCAACAGCATCAGACACGAGTATGGTAGACAGCAGCAGGCAGACATGGAAACAGAGAACAGACAGTAACTAGTAAGACGTACAACACTCACTCACTAGTTGACAACAGCAGTCAGCCGCTGAGCAACTAGTGCATATGAATTACGCACAGCTAATATACACACACAGTCCCCATAATCCACTCCACTGAAGCGTGACCAGTTTATCGTGCTGTTCGTAGGCCCTAGCACAACGGTCATGAAATAAGCACGTTATACCATAGTCTCTCATGTATACCACCACTCCAGACTATGGTACAACCTACTCTGAGCCACTGCAATAAATCAGCTGCAGTTCCCACACATTGTAAATACAGTATGCTGTAATATAACTCAGCTTCAAACATTAACAGCACATTTTTGTTTATTGCGTTACTAACAGAACTACACTAACTGACAGTTCTGCCATCATACACAACTAATGCATGCACAGTGTCGTTTTGTCGTCACGTCCTGTGTGTCAGCAGTGTTGGTTATACGGTATACCTGCTCACACTTTTATGATATCTGCCTGACATCCACGGCACAATGTTAGTATTTTGTACAGCTTAGTGTCGTAGTCTCAGTCACATTGTGTTCACAACGTCAACAACACATAGAACACGAGTACAAAACGGCACCGTCTATTAGCTGTGTTAGTGTGTAGCGTGCTCAACTCAGTGACTGTCAAAAGTTGATAACACTGAACACCCAATAATAATCTTATCTACATTGTGTCTCAAAAAACACGAAGGTCTCAATTACACACTTGTGTCTCAAAAAAACTATACCTGTTGATGTTTGTGGGAAATCTGGACCGAATTTCAAAATTCTTTCACCAATTGATTCGTAGGAAAATTCTCTATGTTTTGATGTATTCTCTATAAATCACAAGGATTTCCACCTCGCCTGCGGTATTTTGCTACACTGCCTTGTGAAATATGAAAATCAAAAAATGTTGCCGCATTTTCACATTGAACGTAACAAATTGATATGTTTAACTAAAATTTAATGTGAGATCTTATGTAACCTGCCACAAAAATGTCGCACTAACAATTTTATTTAAATATATGTATAACATATGAAATACAGCACAGAAACAACGAAGATGGTGCAAAGATAATCATGGTGAAAAAATCACTATGATGCAACAACGTAACCTGCCATAAAAATATCATACTAATGATTTTACTTAAATACTCGTATATCTATAACATACGAAGTATAGCCTAGAAAGAACGAAAATGATGCGTAGATAAACATGGTGAAAAAGTCGCCACAATGCAACAATGTTCAACTGAACAACGTTCAACTGTTGATTCAAGACGTCGTCTGACAAACTTCAAAATGTCAGTCAGTCAGTCAGTGTGAGCAGTCTTGAGAAAGTCTGTCTAACTACTGTTAAATGTTAAATCAAGTCCTCTAAGTGTCCTCAGAAACATGTCAACAGTTTGTTCAGGATGCTGTCAAAAGCAACATTTTTGATTTTCAATTTTCACAAGGTAGTGTAGCAACATACTGCAGGTGTGGTGGAAATCTTTGTGATGTACACACAGAGAATTTCCATAAGAATCATATAGTAAAAGAATCTGAAAATCGGTCCACGCTTGCCAAAGTTATTATCAAACATCAAAGGGTATACTCTTTTTTGAGACACAGTGTATAACTGAGACCCTCGTTTATTCTCCATACAAACTGACAGTGAAACTTGGCGTACAAGTGAAACTTGGCGTACAAGTGAAACTTGGCGTACAAAGACTGTTGACCCAAGTGAACAAGTAACGTCAGTCCGACGTCGATTACTCTTCTCTATCATTGTAATCTGATAGAATCTATTTTTGGCTCGGAGTTGCTTGACAACCTCACAAGCCAATGTAGTGGATTTACCAGCCATTGCAGAGCACACATGCGTTCGGCCATAGGCTTAGGCTGCTTGGCCTTTAATAAAGTCGCAGCTAATGACTGCGAAGGGCGCACAGATATGCAGCTAGTGATATACTAAAAATTATCAGGACCAGATTTATAAACCAGGTGGCCATGGCACAACAGCGGGGCCTGCCATCCCCTATACCTTTGCCAGGTGGTAGAAATGAGTAAGAAATTGCCAACAACAGACCACATAACAATGACTATCACTTTGTGTAACACTAACAAATTCCCGCAGTGTAATTACTAATTAGTTTCAGTACACATTTGCCTTTCTAATAGTTAAAGAAAGACCATAAAGTTTGTTTGCAAAATTATGCTGTTGAACTGGTGGTAGCCATGACTGCATGTGTCCACGGTGTTTGGGCTGCTAAATGCGGCTCTGACTTCGGTAAACGAATATTGTGCTGATTTGTCCATTTTACACTCACAGCAACTAGTAAGTACTACCGGTCTATGGTTTCTATAGAGCAGTAGCCTGTAGGCCTAATATAAAGTTTTCTGCCAGTAATAATACGTTTTGTGAAGCTACCGCACCAAGTCCTACAGACCTTTAGACTCTCAATATTTCAACTTACGGGACCGAGATCTGCACTGTGTGGCCAGCCCTCCCCCCTCGGAACGAACATCCAACACTGAAAAGTGGTTATGTACATAAAAAGCATGCAATGCACTACCATCTACCAGTTACAATGCTGCAGATGCACCAGCACCCAGCCAAACGACGACAGGCCAACACAACATGCAACACATCGGTCCTCCACGTATAGCACTAAATGGAACCTTCAGACCTCAACTACTTCACTGTGCTGCTGCTTTCTGCCAAGACAATAAAACTCTTTTGTGTTGTGACACGACAGTGACCTCGTTCCACTGCAGTGTTCTGCTGCCACTCTGCACCTGCCACGCAATGAGTCTTACCTTCAAGCAACATAAAGTAAGCTCAGATGTGGAATACTTCGTAATAAATCTATTTCGTCGACAGAATTTCATCTTTTAGAATCGGCAGGCAGCTATGAAAAAGCAAGTCATTTTGCTTTCACTTATTAATTAACGTACCAGTACATCATGCAGAGTATTTGCATTCCACAAGCACAGAGTTGATGAATACAGCTGACTACTGTAATATGCCCAAATATTCAAAACTGATATTCAGTAGCGACTAAGTTGGCAATTGTTACGTCCGACAAAGCAGGAGGTACGTGTTTTTGCCCATGTTTGTCTGTCTGCTTGTTTGCAAGATTACTCAGAAACACGTGCATGTATTTGGATAAAATGTTGCGTGTCGACAGATGTCATGACATGGATGAACTGATTAACTTTTTGAGCCGGATCCGCATCATAGTCCGGATGCCGGAACCAGATTGCTTTCTCCGATATCGTATATGCGCTGCTATGCGGAATTTTACGTTGGGAAAATCCTGGCGTGCCGCTACAGCGAGCCATGATTTTAAAATGGTTCTATTTACTGAGCTGTCGGAACATCTTTGTCGGAGGTAAATGTGCACCACCGAGTGCCCTTCTAGTTGAACAATGCTACAAGATTATCTGAAATACTGCAAGAAACTGCTCTCTGGTAGTGAACTAACAAAATACAAAGTTATGAATATACGAGCAAAATGACAAGCAGCAGACTGAAGCGCTAAAGCTCCATAGATTTACAAGCATAACACACTAGATGATATCACCTCGTGTTACACAGTAACTTCACCAAATGTACAGCTCTGTTGGGAAATATAAGCCTACTACATGTATACACAAATATCAGCAATATCAACAAGAACGGGATTACTTAGCAACATCCCAGGTACACTGACTCAATGGCAATGTGGCACCAAAATAATGTTACCTTTTTGACTCTTTGCTGTTTTAGTTCTGTGACGTCATCCTTTAACATCGTTTTAAACTGCTAAGTTTTTTCTCAATTATCATGAGTTACACGGTAGTGCAGCACTATGCGATCATGCTTTCCTAGGGGAAATGACGAAATTCGACCCCTCGCAGAATCAAAACCCCGTCAGTTTACAGTATGTGAATGACAAAATCGCACATCTAAAACAGCAAAAAAAATCAGAACCAGGATTTTTGTTGTGCTGCACAAAATCCCAGTTCTGATATTTGCAGTTTTAGATGTGCAATTTTGCCACTGATGTAGTGTAAACTGCGTTTTTTACAGTAATTACTACTAGCAACCAAATGCAAACGCTTGTCAGCAATCAATTTTTCCACACAAATTTAAAAATCAAACTATGTTGACACGAACTTCTACTCACAGTCTGTAATCACTTCAACAATTCTAGTATAGTGAGGAACAGTAAGGTTTAGCAGCAGCATCTTAATCCATCACCATCTCAATCACGTGTATAACCAGAACGTCACCCCCAACTGTCACTGTGACACGTCTTACACAACTGATCCATACATGCCACCATCACCAACACAACTCACAGCAAACATATAATAAATATTATCAACTAACTTCTATCCCACACAGATGTGGCATATCGATCCAATAAACATCATAAATAAATATTTATTACATACAGCAACACAGCAGTTGTAGAGCTGTGCAGAGATTATTTTTCATCTAATCAACTGTGCAATAAAATTATTAATTGCACATAAACATACATGTTTTTTGTAAGACCTGGTTATCACTATTTAATGTTGTCTATGCACTGGGTCAAGATCCAACATTTCCTGTGCATCTGGTGTTTCCCTAGTGTGGGTCGCAGTTACGATATCTTGGTGTGACATATGAAGCGAGCTCAGGTGTTACTTGATCATGTGAAAAATATTTTAATTGTACAGCGAATGCTATATTTGGGAAAGTTGGGCATCTAGCATCCAAGTAAGTGGTAGTACAACAGTTAATTAGTAAATGCATTCCTACATAGCTCCACGGTTCAGAAACCTGTCCACTTGGTAATAGCGTTGACATCGATGAAAGTTGTCAGCTGGTCTTTAACTGTGATATGCCAAGTACTGTGTCGGCCAAGTGTGTAAGGACTTTTAATATAAAGTTTTCCGCCAGTAATAATATGTTTTGTAAAGCTACCGCACTAAGTCATGCACACTTCATCAGACCACCAGGTGTGTTAGTTAAGTTCACTGTTACATATAAACTTTATTTCACCAGTGACTGGCAGCAAAAGCAGAACAAATGACAAACAAACTAATTAACTACAATACAACGCTGTAGTTTATTTAGCTGTCTGTTTCTTTTTTATGCTACCATGATTATAATGAATAAAGACATATATAATAATAACAAGTGCAGTCACAAAGTTGGCAGGAGATATCTTTCTATCACTGCACCCACCAAACAGAATTGCCTCCTCATCCTCACGTTTATCACCATCAACTGACTGTTCACGATAACTTCCATGATAATCACAAAACTAATTTCTCACAAAACAAACCACTGAACTCAATACAGAACCGAGTTCAATCGCACAATCAAATGAGGTATGGTTTAAGGTACAAAACAAGTACCAAACATTTACTGTAAGCCTTTTGACACTGTTCATTCCCTATTTTGAGGACTCGAATATTTCCACGTGAAAAGTGGAATTTCTGCGAGCACCGAAACAATAACTTTCATGATTGACAGCTGTAACTCAATGTGTATCCAATGTGTACCGTCCACCAGATGTTCAAACACTCTGGTACCATGCCTTCCCAGTGGCTTCGGCATGTGTGGAACAGCCTGCCGTCACCTGTCAGGAATGCACCGTCGCTGACGACGTTCCATCGCGAGCTGAAGATTTACTTTTACAGTCGTCGTTTGACAACGACTAGGCGATCGTGATTGTACTGCACAGTATAACTGTTGTCTGCCCGCGACTACTGACTGTCGGTAATTCTGTCCTTTTTGTTTTAATTTTGTACAGTGCCCCTGCAATGTCTCTGACATGACAGTGTCACCTTGGTCAGTACATTGTTACTTACTTACTTACCTTGAGCACTGAATTACGGCTGTTCTGCTCTGCAGGTAAATTTCTGTTGTAAATAACGTAACGTGATTCTGTACAGCCAGAAAAATTTCACAATAGAAGAACAATATTCAGCAGTAACATCTCAGTAGCCGTATGCTACTCGTACGTTCACTACTGCCACATGAACAACACGTGGGTGACTGGGGTTGTATTACAGGATAAAAACACTAGCATCACAATGGAAATAATAGCCAACAATAGAAATAATCACAGTAACAAATATATACAACAAAAAACAGTAATCACAAATTCAGCAAAGTATATACGAATCACGTGAACCAAGGATATACTGAATGTATGTCACTGTCATCATCATATTCGTTTATTAACAGTTGTCATATGCAACTGAACAATAGATTGTGGCTAAAAAAGTGAATAAAACACGTATTGCATCAGCATGTGTATTCTGGGTGTTTGGGCTGCTCTAAATTAATCCACAGCCCTTAACTGTTATTACTTATTCCAAAATAATTATTTCATAAACCAGACCCACAAATATGTTTATCAAATGTAAGAACAACAACAATCAAGTACTAATCAGCCTAGACATGCACCTAAATGCAAGTGCATGTGACCACCTGAAAATTATCAGAAATTAGAGATCGGTGACACCAGCAGCACTGTTTACGACCAGTTTAAAATTTGGATCCAACAGATCCGAGCCAGGATGACTCGCTGCACAACGCCCACGTACTGCAGCGGTAACTGCAGAGGACGGGAAGATGCAGATACATGTGTGACGTCCTTGATGACGTCATCATTACCGCTGTCTGTACGTTCAGTCTTTATCAACGATCTTGTGATCAGTTATACACATGATGACTGCCCTTATGCGGTTATAACGGCTTTGAAAATTATATTGCATAATAGCGTTTCCATTTTCACAAACTCTGTATTTCAAAGTGCTATAAAAAGCACAAAAAAAACTACAGATCAAAATGCATCACCTAAAAGGCAATGCAATACTGACATGACGTGCAATCCCTTGAATGATTTTTACAAAATTGCGTGTGGTTGATGAGGGATTTCTAGGTCCGCTCCCTTAAGCCAAATTTCAACATTATACGTATAGAAATGTGGGCTTAAGTAGCTGAAAATAGTAAAAAATTAAGAATTTTTGGTATAAATTTATCCATAAGGGGTGTATCCCTTGACCAATTCATACAAAAATTTGGTGAGTACGATGGATTCTGTGGTCATGCTAAATTTCACTATTATAATTAAAAATGTTCTGAGAACGGTGAGGTCCAGCTGTGGACCGGCCCAAAACAGAACAGAGAAGTGGACTGGTTGGAACTCTACCAGAAACTATAGTTTCAACAATCCAAACAGGAAATTCTGACAAGTACCATTAAATCACATTACGTGTCACATTAATCAGTTAGTGTTATATGTGACATCATTACAAGCTGACGGCAAACATTTGCTGACAGATGTCAACAAAGTAACTGGGAAAATGATGTGGAGTGCACAGCAATATCTCTAACGTACATGTCTATTAAGTACATAGTTGTAAGCACAGATAAATATACACACATCATCTAATAATAACATGTAAAAATTACTTAAGACAGGAGGTCAACATGGGAGAACAACGTGTATTGAAGACAAAGAATGTCAGTCGTCGCTGAGCTGTGACATACGCTGGGTTGTAAGCGGGTCCGTAACGACGGCCAACTCACTGTTCTGGCGTGTACTAGCACTGCTAGTCGGCCGAACTGACGACTCGGCTACAACGTGAATGTCACGAATGTCGCCGACGTCAAGCAGGTAGTCTGTGACGTCGGCGAAGATGAACGGAGTCTCGGTGTCAGTACTGACCGAGTCTTTCACACTGGACACCTGCAACAACACTCCACCTCACAGCTCATCACAGCAACATCAGATGGCTGCATCTGCACTGCACTGCAACAACACTCCACCTCACAGTTCATCACAGCAACATCAGACGGCTGTATCTGCACTGCAATGCACTGCAACAACACTCCACCTCACACCTCATCACAGCAACATCAGATGGCTGCATCTGCACTGCACTGCACTGCAACAACACTCCACCTCACACCTCATCACAGCAACATCAGATGGCTGCATCTGCACTGCACTGCAACAACACTCCACCTCACAGTTCATCACAGCAACATCAGATGGCTGCATCTGCACT
>Ga0209149_1002319_pt1 | contig 10568 bp, 6 predicted proteins | sample WorMetTyACAVOLI2_FD_187423 | JGI IMG/M metagenome (GOLD analysis project Ga0209149, IMG submission 187423) | Marine gutless worms symbiont microbial communities from Max Planck institute for Marine Microbiology, Germany - Olavius algarvensis... ...
CAGCATCACGCGGCAAAAAGATCATAAGCCTAAATCTGTTTCTGTTTCGTAAAATTAATGACGAGTTGAAATGCACGACGAAAAATGGCGCGGACTATGCCGTGGCAAGATGTCCGTCTGTCCGTCTGCCGTCCGTCACACGCCGGTGTTCTGTCTACACGGTTATACATACCCTCAACAGTTTTTCACCATCTGGTAGCCCTATCATTCTAGTTTTTCCACACCAAACGGGATGGCAATACTCCGATAGAGACCCCCTAACAGGGGCGTCGAATGCAATGGGGTATGAAAAAAATCACGATTCTCGACCAATATATCACTTTGTCTCGCAAACGATGCAAGATTGAACCATAATTACTATGGAAGGCGAATAGGAAACCGCACCCAAGCTTTTGAATAATGCCAGTTTGATTGATCTTCAGTGGCCTATAGTCCAGATTTCAAGGTCATGATATTATTCAACGTCAAATAACTCAAAAACGGTACAAGATAGAGCCATATCTACAATAGCGGACGAATAGGAAGTCGTATTTTATGGTCTATCGAACGGCGCCATTTCAATGACCTTGAACAACCCATAACCCAGTTTTCAGTTTTCAAGCTATTATTTGACGTTGAATATCTCATAAACGGTTAAAGATACGGCCACAGTTACTATGGAAGGCGAATAGGAAACTGTACCCAAGCTTTCGAATGGTACCAGTTTGAATGACCTTCAGTGACCTATAAGCCAGATTTCAAGGTCACGATTATTCGACGTCAAATAACTCGAATAATTATGGTACAACAATGTAGTTACAATGGCCGACTAATAGAAAGTCGTATATGATCTATCGAACGGCGCCATTTTCAATGACCTTGAAATACCCCTACCCCCGGTTTCAAGGTCACACTATTCTTTGACACTGAATATCTCAGAATACAGACATAATTTCAATAGAATACTAATAGGAACTTACACATGTCCTACTCAACAGTGTCATTTCGAATGATCTTGAGTGATCATGAGTGACTTAGCAAAATATTCAATGACACGAAGCGTCGCGCGGTCTCTCTGCGACGCGCGGTTACTGCGACTGCTGAGCTTCTTGTAAAATCACGAGAATAAATTCTGTCATATAGGAAAATCGGAGATCGTGAGAGAAAATTACATCTCAATTCTGACGGACAAATAGTGGAAATGACGGCAAAAACTGGGAACCGATTTGCGTCCGCGTCGGACAGTCGACAGTGCACACGTGCCGTCTTCAGCGCTGAAGCCGTGATTTAACTAACGGTGTCGTGACCTGTAGGTAAATGATCAGTTACGACTTCAACTGCCGCATCCACTGCCAACTTACGTGATGCCGTCGTCTGTCCGTCATCTCATCGCATTAACGTTTAATCAGTCCTGTTAATAACAAGCGACCATCTGGTCGTCGTCTGATGCATTTCTCACTCATTTAACACTTCTTTTCATCTACTCGGAAAATCAATTATAATACAGTGATCAGAAAACTAAAGTCACAGAATGACACAGCAGGTCGACTTATGCCTGCCTAAAACATATTCAACCTAAACATCGCTAATCGCAAACGCAGGACATAACATAAATGCCGTCAATAAAATACAATAAAACCATAAAGGTGTGTTAAAATTCCAGACAACATGTCATTGCAAGTCGCTGTTTATTGCTTAACCTCGTATTGCGTTTGAAGTTAAAAAAAAGCCCCCAGTTCAGTTTTTGAATCATAAAAAATTCTGTTCAGCGTTGGGCTGGGCCGTCTCATGACTTTTCCTGGCTATGGAGTGGGTACAAAATGCAATAATCACGTCGCCAATCAATCAGTGCACCGGAAGTTGTTAGGCATGATGTCAAATGCGTATGATTTTTTGAAAACGGCGAAATTTTACGCTCATATTGACTGGCATGATAAAACGGATCAAAATAAGTATTATTGTAATTCAAGTGACAACGTCTTAAGTTTTCGACCACGTCGAGCTCAAAGAAAGTGTCCCCAAATGATTGGAACAACGACCGACAAACGGGAATAGCAATATGGCTGCCCAAACCAAAAATACTTATATCTCTGGTAATATGGTAAATCTTTAGTGATAAAATATAGTCCGTACGTTTGCGTAGAACAGCAATGATTGGAATGTTGGTGCTGTCTCTCAGGTTTGGGCGGCCATATTGCTAGTTTTGGTTGTCGGTCGTTATCGAAATCATTCACGAACACTGTCTTTGAACTCGCCATAGTCAAAACCCCAGGTTTAAGGTTTACCGCTGAAGAAAAACACATTTGTTGTTTTTCTAATTATACGTGCGGGAGCTTTTTTCTCCTTAGCGCAATACGTGTGCAAAAAATAGAAGCGAAATACTGTGGTTAAATTTAATCTAATTAACGATTAAAAGCAGTCAATAAAATTGTTTAGTGATTGACAGTACTAATTACAAATATGCCAGTGAGGTCAGTGCGGAATTTAACGTAGTTGACATGACAGTATGCGACGGCCGACAAACTAACTGCCCAACACTGAAGTCGACAAAGTGACACACAGCATAGTAAGCCGGCACTCGACCAGGCTTTATTCAGACGTCATGTTAACAAGTAGCTCTGCTGTCTCAAAGAGGCCGCGCAATGCTTCGTGTCTGACAGCTAGCTTCAAATATCCGAGCAGAGTCTTTTATTGTTAGTTACATACGCTACAGATTTATCACTGCGTGCAATTACATGCTGTTCTGTTGTCTTTGGCGTAACGTTGAAACTTCTTGTCATATACATTTCGTCGTCGTCTCCCGCCATCAACACACTCCGCCGCTTATACTACCAGCGATAAGTGTCACAACTTGCCACGGTCCGGCGGCGCCGTGTTGATAACACCTAGCCGGTCGCAGCGTTGACAGCACGCGATGAAGCCATATACTGGTCGGATATCACGATTTTTATACCGCACACTCATTCAACGCCCCCGTTAGGGGAGTTCTTGTCGGAATATTGCCATGACGTTTGGTACGGAAAAACTAGAATGGTGTGGCTACCGATGGTGAAAAATTTGAAGATCAGTTTATTCATTTTGACAGAATTCACGAACGTGACAGACACACAGACACACACACACAGACGCCGCATGACCACATCGGCCGCGCAGCGCTTGCACAGCATCGCGCGGCAAAAATGAACAGCGCTTATGAGCACGGAATATATGTGCGACTACACGTTCGTGTTTGTGTGTTAGTGTCTGTACGATAATGTCGCTGTCTCCGTGGGACCTCGGCGCTGAAATCAGTTTCGACTTTGATCTCTATCGGCCACGTCGTGACAGCTATGTTTACGCCACTCACGTCTCTCGCCGGCGACGCAACGTCAGCTACCGCCGTGCTACCAAACATCCCTCTGTCTCCACGCCCCTCACACCACACGATACCACTTCCGGTCCACAGGCAACCGGAAGTAGTTTAGCAGGTGACGAGGAGGATGTTGAGAGGCTGAAATTACCTCCGGTACGCAAGACGAGAGCACTGAGTTACCGTGCGGCGGTACGACAAGCAACTGGTGAAGAAGAACTGTCCACAGCTGATGATGGACTGGATCTGTCAACTGACGACAAGTGTGTGGAAGACCGACAGGCTGTCGACGAAGGTTCTAAGACTGGGTCGCTGACACCACCAGTGTCACCGTCTCCATGCGGAGTTGCCACGCCGCTAATAGGACGTCATCGTTCTACCAAGGACCTTCTCGTCTTGTCCATCGGGTTCGTCTTCATCTTCTCCGCGTTCAGAGCGTTGCAGAATCTCCAGACGTCCGTTCATCAAGGACGTGTTGGTGCTCTGGTGCTGACCCTCGTACACGGTTTGGCACTGATCACGGGTCTCCTGGGACCGCTGGTGACATCTCGAGTTGGTCCACGGTGGTCGGTCGTCCTTGGTGCACTCATCTACCCTCTGTGGATGGCGTCAAACCTCTGTGTCAGCGGTGGAGTCTTTTTCTACGTCGTCTTGCTGACCAGTTCTGCTCTTGTTGGCCTGGCACAGAGTATTGCTTGGAGTGCTCAGGTGTGTATAGAGCAAAGCTATATTTTGACCTCTGATTGTATAAACAACTTTTCTAACTATGCTTCTGCTATATGCGACGACCTTAGACCTATTCTATTTAACCACATAATACCACAGTATTATATATTTTGTATAAGACTTTATTATGAGCGAATTATATATACTATAATTCTATATATTATATTATACTCAGTTCTGTTGTATGCGAGATAATTTATCAAAAGCAATTTCAACTCATCACACAGGAATCAATTTGAACCTTGTTCATGGATTAGCTGCTGCCGGTTTAGTGTAGCGGTAACACGTTCGACTCGATCAACGTAGTTACTCTACGCTAGGCCCGGTTAGTGCCTAGGTGGGTGACCGTCTTTGGACGGATAAACCACCTCGGCGCAGAACCAGGCACCCAGGCCCCTCAGCCTAAGCCCGTCTCTGTGGTTAGGCTGGAATGAGTACCCGGTGAAAGCTGGGGAGTAAACAGGCATATCGGGTGATACACCAGCCCGTATCCGTGGTCTTGCAGCGTTCGCTGATGCCTGGCTGGAAGGCTGGCTTGCGGAGATCAGCACCGACTTACGGGAAGCGGTAGCGCATTAGAAGCGCTTCGCGACGATGCGCTATACAAATGGCCGCATTTACTTTACTTTACAAGAAGCTAATCAGAGATATAGATAGCCGAACGTAACATTTTGCTCTAAAACTTTAGCCTACAGAGAATATCGCAGTTTAAAATAAATTCTAACACACTTAAGTCTAACTTTATACCCTAACCCATGTTAAACTATTGCGCCCATGATTCTACACACTAGCCAAGGATGGTTACCTGCAACTATTCTGACTAGTGTTTCGCCCGCCGATAGGTCTATGGTTAAATGAAGTACTGATCGGTTGTACTTAACAGTGACGCAGTGTAAGGACGGTTGATGCAGTAATGGCTTGCCATAGTGAAGCAAGTGAAGCACGGATACTCATGCATGCAAGTAGCTTGACAAAAGCAGTAAAACCAGTAACAGTGATAAAAACTGTAGATGCAGCGGACGAGACTACAAGTTAGAGCACTTATAGTAGCCCAGTTCATGTCAAGTTGGTCAACATTTTAACCTACGTCCCAATTTTGAGTTATAAAACGGCGTCACTATCCCATAAAATGATAATTCCAACCGGCATGCGGTACAATATAAAAGGCCGGTGGCAACCTGGCCACCAATGGGAGTCGTTTCACTGGTCTAATATTTACACTGTGACGTGACGTAACTTCGGGTAACAGACCACTAAGGCTAGCGCGTAACTCGTGGACATCGCAATAACATTTGTTATTTTGGACACGTTAAATATTTTTCTGATTGATTGACTGATTGATTGATTGATTTAAAAAATCCGATGAATCTTGAAATCCGGATTACGGTTGGCTAAAGGTCACAGAAAGTTATCTTATTGAATTCGTTTCGCATGTTTCCTATTCGTTATTGTTGATTGGTATACACGTAATAGCACCGTTTACGAGATTAGCCACGAAACGCCCAGATTGGCCTGTTTCGCCTACCCCTCTTGTATTTAACGCCCCCGGCAGAGGGGTTCCCTTGGGCCGATCTTCGTGAAATTTTGCATGAATGGCCTCCCCAGATGCCTAATGTACAAAATCGTGTAAAAATATTGCCGAAAAGTTTAACCGTCTGAGTAGGGTGCACGAACGTCACAGACAGACGACAGACAGACGACAGACAACATTGCCGTGCCATTAGCCGAACATAACGTAGTTACGTTTGGCTAAAACATGTTACTTGCACAGTTTGATTCACACTTAGACGGTAGAAATTTGATAAACGTATATGGTGGAAACAGCAACGTTGAAAGAGTAATTATGGTTGAGTGATGCCATGTTTTCTCTACGTCAGCAGTGCATATGTTCGTCGATTATACAGCTGACCGGAGTGGTTAACTAGGAGTGCGTGACGTCATTGCAGGTGGCTTACATGCGACGCCTGGCGACCGCGATAGACACTAGCAACAGAGAGTCGTCACCACATAGAGAACAACAACAACAACAGCATTCAGCCGTCTACCGGTGTAACGGAGTGTTCTTTGCCTGCTTCCAAACAACTCACATCTGGGGGAACCTTGTTTCTTCGCTTCTACTCAGTTATGGCGTCACCACACAACATGGCGGCGCTGTGGGTGGACAGTACGATGACATTTATAGCGCAGCAGATGGTACTGGAGCCTACTGTGGTACATATGACACGTGCAATTCACTGCAGCCAGTTACCAGCTTAATGACCGTTAACATTTCGGGTACGTCCTACGTATACAGATTTTTGAACTTTGAACCTTAGTTCAACGACTCATCAAACATAATTAGGCTAAGTGTTATGGTTTACATGATAGGCTAATACTTCTCCCATTTACTAACCAGAAGACGTAGCGTCTCGATGGCCGACACGATATCTGGCCATACCAGAAATTTGAAACGCGCTTATCCGTTAGGACCTCCTGGCCTTGATAATGAACATTTTTGTTGTTGCGTGACATTTTTACATAAATGCTCACCAACTCTCAAGTTCATGCGGCTGTCCGTTACTCTAGTGACTGCGGGCTACAGCCTACTGACCTTGTGACATGACACTGATCTCTGACCTTTCAAGTGCAACAGTTTTCGGTATGTGGTACTTCCTGGTTACATGCAGGGGCGGTTCCATGGGGGCAGGGGGCGTCCCTAGTAAAATTCCTACCCCCTCTGGCCCCCAAAAAAGTTCAAGATAAGGCCGTCACTTGCCAAAATTTTCAGAAAGCTTGCTCTGCATTAGTTGTCATTTTAATGCTTTCATGTATTGTGACATTCTAATGATCTACATTACATATTAACTAATGAATTTTCTTGTGTTTATGTGTTTATAATTTGATATAAGCGATTACATACCCGGTAGTTCAGCACGAAAGTATTAGTTGTGTGTCCCCCCGGATGAAAGTGTCGCCACCCCAGTGCCCCCCCCCCCAAATAAAAAATAATAAAAACCCCAGAACCGCCACTGGTTACATATTTCGTTTGAAATGATAGCTCGAGTTACTTTTGTTGTGGACGACCTGCACACTAAATTTGAAGTTTATAAGTCAATATCATTCTTGATTTATAAGTCCCGATGACTCACGCAGACGGAGAGACATGGGTTGACCTTGTGTCATTGTTTACACGTTACAGCACTTGACGTGCCGCATAGCCTACTTCCACCAAACTTGACGTTTGTTTGACTTTCCTTTCAACTATCATGGCGCATTTCTTATCAGAGAATCATGCGGTTTTTGTGGCCTTAGTGAATTATGTCAATAAACACTTCGTAACACAAAATAATTGGTTCAGACTTCTACGAACGTTTTTACCGCGCGACGCGTATGCATAGCGCGGACTATGCTGTGGCAAGATGGCTGTCTGTTCGTCCGTTCGTCTGTCACACGCCGGTATTGAGTCTAAACGGTTATACATATCCTAAAAGTTTTTTCACCATCGGGTAGCCCCACCATTCTAGTTTTCCCACACCAAACGGGATGGCAATATTCCGACGGGGACCCCCTAACTGGAGCGTCGAATCACGACTTTCGACCAATATCTCGCTTTATCTCGCAAATGATGCAAGATAGAGCCATAGTTACTATGGAAGGCGAATAGGAAACCGCACCCAAGCTTTCGAATGGTACCGGTTTGAATGATCTTGAGTGATCTCTAACCCAGATTTCAAGGTGATGATATCATTCAACGTCAAATAACTCAAAAACGGTACCAGATAGAGCTACATTTACAATGGCGGACCAATAGAAAGTCGCATGGTCTATCGAACAGCGCCATTTTCAATGACCTTGAACAACCACTAATCCGATTTTCAAGACCACGCAATACTTTGACGCTGAATATCTCATAAGCGGTTAAAGATACGGCCATAGTTACTATGAAAAGCGAATAGGAAACCGCACCCAAGCTTTCTAATGGTACCAGTTTGAATGACCTTCAGTGACCTTTTCAAGGTCATGATTATTCTTATTCAACGTCAAATAACTTGAAAATGGTACAACATACAGTTATATTTACAATGGCCGACCAATAGAAAATCCTATATGATCTATCGAACGGCGTCATTTTCAATGACCTTGAACGACCCCTGCCCCCAGTTTCAAGGTTACGCCATTCTTTGACGCTGAATCTCAGAAACGGTATGACATACAGACATAGTGTCATTGAAATACTAATGGGGAATTACACACGCCCTACGCAACAGTGTCATTTCGAATGACCTTGAGTGACGTAGCAAAATATTCAATGACACGAAGCATCACGCGTCTCTGCGACAGCTGAGCTTCTTGTCTTTGTCCAGCTGTGCCTCTATTGAATGCTGCGGCATTACCTAAAGTTTTTTGAAACGCTTAGCTACGCTAGAGCGCGCCTTAGCGATAGGCGGCATATCTGTCGCTTTGTCCATCCGTCTGTCTGTCTGTCTGTCACACATATGTATTAACTCGAGACTAATGATCGTAAGATCGTGCACCACCGCGTAGCTCAATGACTATACACTGTGTCTCAAAAAAACCGGACCGCTGCGATTAATATCCCCTAACTTCACAATTCACGACATTTACTGATTATTTTTGGTATAGGGAGACCTTATTCAATTCTCAATTCAATTAGATTGGCTTAGAACCTGCTGCGTGGTTTCCATAGCAACAGTAGCGACCTGACGGTCTGTGTCTCAAAAAACCTAACCCTACGATATTTTGACATACTCCATCTAAAGTTCTTTAATTTAAATGAAATTTGTGAGATAATATGTACTCAATATTATTAATTAAACCACAAAGTTAGATAACAGTTATGTTTGCAGTAAAGTACCAGCTAAAGCGAGTTACCATAGCAATCCTTAACTGCACGTCATTCTACAGTTTATGCTGCCTTATGAACAGAAAAAGGTAAATCTTTAAACAAACAGTGTTTCTGTCGCAATAATAAAATGTTTTGCAGTATCAAAAGTTATAACACGTGTTCGAATGCTGTCTTTCGGCATTGACACAGCCCCACAATCGTTTTCTACTCGTTCATTGCATTGCCCTGTCGATGATACTGTTGTTCGAAGTCGGCCCAGAAATCTGCTGTTCAGGTGTCAAGTCGCTATTGTTGTTATGGAAACCAGTAACCACACAGCTGGTCCTAAGCCAATTTAAAAACTTTTATCGTAGTCAATAGATAATTGAATAAGGTCTTTGTGCCAAAAACAATTAGTGAATATTGAGAATTGGTGAAGTCATGTGATATTAATTGTAGCGGTCCGGTTTTTGGACACACTGTAGTTTTTTGATACCAACTTTCATACCCCGGTCCAAGGGTATAACCCCTTGCGAGGGCTTCAAATGAGACTGGAGCGAGCAAAAACGGCGAGAAAGCCGATTTTCGACCAACAAAGTGTTATATCTCGGAAACGATACAAGATAGGCATATGATAACAATGAAAGACTAATATGAAGTCGCATATGGGCTTGCGATTGGCTTGCGATTGGTACCAACTTCGATGGCCTTGAATGACTTTAAACGACCATAACGCACTATCTCACCCTATATAACTTTATCCTTGGTTCGCTGTGTAGAAGCGAATGATAGACACATATTGTCAGCGGCAAAAAGATAGCCCCCCCGGGTCTGTATAGAGTTCAGCGAATACAGATCGTGCATAATTAAATTCGCAGGGCGCGTGACCCCTAACCTAAATTTCAAGGTCACGGTATCCTTCAACGTCAATTAACTAGAAAAAGTTACAAGATGAGCTATAATTACCATGACAGACTGTTAGGGTGTATGGTCTATCGAATAATGGCGTTTCCAATGACTGAATGACCCTTAATCCAGATTTCAAGGACACACCATTATTTTACGTTGACTGTCTCAGAAAGGATACGAGATAGACACATGGTTACTACAGACCACTAATACAAACTGGTATGTAGCATATTCAATATGCTTGATCGACCTTCAAGGTCATTGCTTTGAAAGTAAGTGTAGCCTACTTTTCCAGTCTCTGATTAAGTCCAGGTGATCTGGTACCTTGAAAGAAACAAGCTTATCACTCCCACACAAAGTGGTTTCTGCAAAAGTCGCAGTACTACAGACCAACTAGTACGTTTAGAAACTTTTATTAGAGAGAGTTTTATTCAAAAACAACATGTTACTGCCATTTTCTTCGACTTGGAAAAGGCATACGATACCACGTAAAAGTACAGCATCATGAAATATTTACATGATGTTGGTTTACGAGGTCGACTCCCACTTTTCATTGCTGGGTTTCTCTCTGACGGAAAATTCCAAGTGAGAGTCTGTGGAACTTATTCCAAACTATGTGAACAGGAAATGGGTGTACCTCAATAATAATAATAATAATAATAATAATAATCACGACAATGCTCTATTTTGCACTAATTACACTGCTTATCGCAAAAAAATGCGCAATCTCTCGTCAGTCAAGCGCATCGTCCAGCCGACCTGTGGCCGCCAAACAGCCGG
>Ga0209149_1002320_pt1 | contig 10567 bp, 4 predicted proteins | sample WorMetTyACAVOLI2_FD_187423 | JGI IMG/M metagenome (GOLD analysis project Ga0209149, IMG submission 187423) | Marine gutless worms symbiont microbial communities from Max Planck institute for Marine Microbiology, Germany - Olavius algarvensis... ...
TGTTTGAACCACGCTCAGCGCGTTCTGTCCGCGATAGTTAAGTTGTTTGTTCAGCTCCTTGGGAAGAGGAGGGGCGGGGTGTATGAGAAAGGGGAGAGGTAAGGAAAAGGAGTGGGGGAGAGAACGTTAACACTCCTGCGCTGAAACATACACAAAAATGCAACGTACTTGGTCTTATGGGGAGCGCCGCAGAGGAATGAAGAATGGACGTACGGTTTCCAAGCTACGAGGCATCAAACTGGCCCAATTTTCGCATTTTGCCTATTTTTCCCATACAAAACGCTGAAAAAGTACTTTTTTGTGACAAGCCTACATGTACAGCCCAAGGATTACATCGCAGTCTGGCAGAATGCTTCCGTATATTACGCGTATAGTGGAAGGTCCAACGAGGTACCTACTGCTACTGATGTTTTCCTGCGATTTCTGGTGGGGGAGCTAGACACCCCAAAATTGTCAAAATTTTGGCCTATGGGAAATGCCACGCATGCTACTGCAGGGCGCGTCCGATCTAGATCATAGACGGTTCAAAACGCGTCGTTCCCAGCAAGGATGTGCTTTTAGTGTGTGCGAACAATGTTTCCTAAATTTTGAGAGTCGAGACTCCCAAAAAACTGAAATTTTGGTCCCATGAATAGGACTTTCAAGCGCGTATGTCTTTTTGTATACGCAGCCTACAGCTACGTATGTACATTTTTTGTACGCAGCCTACAGGAGTTATTCTGTATAGTGGTGGAAGGTCCAAAGGGTGCCCTTTTGCTAGTGGGGTTTCCTGCGACTTCTGGTAGGGGAGCTGGAAACGGGACCCCAAAAAGTTAACGAAATTTTCCTATTGGAAATGTTTGTACGTAGACACAATTCTACTACATTGCGCGTCTGATCTGAACCAAAGACCGCTCAAAACGCGTCAATGCCAACAACGATGTGTTTGGGGGTTGTGAACGATGTTCTCGTAAATTTCGAGAGTCGAAACTCAAAACCCCCAAAAACTCAGATTTTGATGCCATGAGTAGGATTTTCAACCGTGAATAACAAAAAAGTCAAAACTTATAACTGCAACACTGCTATGCCGATCATGACGAATGTTTTACACGGAAAAGCCCCGCAAACGTAGGCGTAAACTTCCTCCAAATAGCAGCCTTATAGAAGTTTACGCCTATGCCCGCGAATGGGCTTCGTGGGTGATCCCACATCTTCAACAAATCCAAGACGGCGGACGACGGCCACATTGAATTTCGTAAAAAATACTACTATATCCGTAATAGATAATAATAAATAATAGACTAGCCTACAGACATAATCTACACGACGGCATTCAGCCTACAATGTATGTCGACAGCGTAGCGACGACTACAACTTATAGTTATTATTATTATTATTATTATTATCATCATCATCATCATCATCATTATTATTATTATTCATTACTGTTACGCAATTAAACACTTGAACAGTTCACCTAACGTGAAAGCACATCAAACGCTACGACGCCGCCCATGTACAACCCAACCAACAGTTGTTTTGATTGTTTCACGTAGCACAGACACTCTGGCCGCATGTTGTTGAGCTGATGTTCGTCGATAATGACGCCACGTAATGTGAGGTGGGCGTCGAGCAGCACAATACGATGATTGTCACGGTCCGCTACGAATATGTTACCGCGATAGTCAATGGCAATGTGTGAATTGAAGTCGAGTGATGGTAAATGTGAACCGCTGAACTGACGTAGCACCTCACCGCCAGTGTTGACTTCACCGACTTGCCTGTTGTAGTCGCTGACGATAAATGTTCCAGTTGGTGACTCCACAGCGTGCCGTGGTCTCATGTCGTCCGGTAGTTGAACACGTCTCAGTTCATCGCCGCCTGCGTCGAATTGGATCAGTTGAGGGAGGCCGCGTGACGTCACGAGTAGGCGAGTTGATGTCACTGACAGTGAGCTGGAGGGGAACGGAAGGGAGGGGAAGGGGAAAAGGGAGGGAAGGGGAAGGGAGAGCGAATTTGGCATACACAACTTTTAGGACGCTCCGCCGCCACTGCCGTAACTATCAAGTAGCCTACATAAAAGGTGGCGCAGAAAGCGGAGGCACGTTTTAGTTTGCTTACAAAGTACACGATTTCTGTTCGCAAAAATGGCGAAATTGGCATCCTTATTAAATTGTTTAATTATTCATATAGGCCCACCGTGTGTCCGAAGAAAAATTGCAACCTTACGTGTTTCGTGATACCGATTTAAACAAAGTTTTCTGAAACTAATATCTAATACTGAATAATTTGGAAACAACTATCCTATTTTTCAGTAAATTTTGAAAATTCACGGAGTTATTATGTCGAATTTTGGCACTGAAAACCACAATTTCCAGCACTGCATTACTTACTTGACATTCTTATTTTATTATGGCAAATAAATATTGGGCTTTGTGTATTCGGCGGACGCGGATGCGGACTTTGTGTAGACATGTGACGATCGGTACACCAATGGTCATTTTTGCTGTTTTGACTGTCTATTGACTACTGTTTTTGACGATTGGTATACTGTTGGTACACTGTTGGTACAGTCTTGGTAGACATGTGACGACTGGTACACCAATGGTCATTTTTGCTGTTTTGACTTTCTTTTGACTGTTTTTGACGATTGGTACACTGTTGGTACACTGTTGGTACCAATCATCACAGGTCTACCAAGACTGTACAAACAGTGTACCAATTGTCAAAAACAGTCAAAAGACAGTCAAACAGTAAAAATGACCATTGGTGTACCAATCGTCACATGTCTACACAGAGGCCGCCGAATACACAAAGTCCGCCGTCCGCGTCTGCGTCCGCCGAATACACAAAGCCTAAATGTTGCTGTTGTTACGCAATTCCTCGAGTCAACACTTTGCGTCACAAAACCTCATCGTAGACATCGCACTTTTGACTTAAAGAAAAAAATGTTAAGTAAAGCACTGAGGCAGGGAAAGATATCGCATTGATTTTACTGATCAGCGTCTTTAGCCTGTCAGGTCTTCATTTTCTGTCAAAAAAGCTACACGTTTTACTCACATCCGTTTAATAAGATGACATCTTCAGCGGTAAATCCCGTTGTTGTAATGGCACTTTTACTAACGTCATATTTTACATCGCCGCTAACAAAGAATATTCAACGAAGAGACAAATTGTTTAGATGCGTAGATTCAGCATTCCCTCATCTATATTGTCTGAAATGTTCATTCAAATTGGTTGATATTTCTAAGTGCTATGCAACGAAACAAAACGGGTTGTTTTTTAAATTTTTTTTCCTGAAACACGGTGTACATAAACATGTTCATGAAACTCTCAGTATTATGTTGTTAATAGCGCTACATTGTGGACTAAACACTGTAATCATACCACCATCATCATAATTATCATAACCAAATTCAAAACATAAATAAATCAACACATTCTCAATACAAGCGTTTATACAATTTTACTTGACGTGTTTGACGTTTATCCTAACAAGCCCAAACATAACAGCTTTAACCGACTCCGTACGTTGATAACCAAATAATTTCAAAAAAGCTAATAAGTTTAAAACAAATGTGTTAGAAGCCATTAATAAATTAAAACTTTAAAACAGCAAAAATCATTTTTGTATTGCAGCCGTATACCCAATCAGCATACTGCTATATAGCTGTATAAAATTGCATTCGGTCCAGCTTGTAATACAGACTGTCTTATATACAGTGTTAGGCCTCTGTCACTAATTTGAAAGATCGCAAGTCTGCAAGAGCTTCGTCGTTCTTATATTGTGTCACCCTCAACTCGTGATAAAGCTAATTACTGACAGATACGAAGCATCGCGGGGCCTCTTTGCGACAGCAGAGCTACTTGTTCTGTTTAATTAGCTGCGTGAATCTGACAATGTTCCACCCCAGATCCCCTATCTAGCTCCTAGCTGGATTTAAAGGAGAGGGGAGAAAGGGAAGAAAAGGGGTGACAGGAAGAAAAGGAAGGGAAAGAAGAGGGAGGGATCGAAGAATGGAGAAAAAAAGGAGAGGGGTGGAGTGTGCAGTTGATTTTTGGTTGTGCCGCCCCTGATCACAGAGGGTATGTCAGTCCAGGCAGCTGCTGTAAAAAAAAATCGTTGCTGTCATCCGACAGCGGCTGCACTGATAACTTTACTGCAATGTGGCAGCCGCTCTCGGTTCCTACTTGACTAAAGTAAACAAAATAATGGCCGTAAACTAGTAAATCGACAATATAAAACTTGTCATTGGCAAAGTTTACGAATGCAAGTAAGCGAATGTAAGCGACGACACAATTCACAATAACTTACACTTATAAATAGTTTAAACACATACAAACATACCACAAGCAAAACAAGCAGTGTGGCCCCCGGCCGAAACAGTATGCCCCCGCCCGCCTCTAACCCTGACCTTTGACCATTTGACCGTGAAACTGGTATGCGAGTCGCATCTAAGGTGGGGATCCGACCTTCCAAATTTGGGCATGCTAGGCCTTTGGGTTCTCGAATTATTCGCTATGTACGCGACGGACGGGCAGACGAACGGACAAAAGCAACGCTTATTGCCCCTTCCCTATGGCCGGGGGGCATAATAATCATATACGCGTATGTGCGGGGCCACGTTAGAAAGCATCGACTCAGATACCGCTGCCAAATTCGTTCGGCAGCATTCTGTCAGTTTGCGCAGCATGCGGCAGCCGCTAAAATAATTCGAACAGCCGCTGTCTGGACTGACATAACCCAAGAGTTAGTTGGAGTTCACAACTGGACAACTATGACGACCCCGCCACTCTGACCTACATAGAGACGTCGCGTGACGTCATCAAAACATAGACGCTGTGGCTCGTGCTGCTTGTGCCGCGTGACATAACGGACGAAAATCAGCGAAGAGTCGAACAAAGAGATGTCCTTCTTCTTAGCATTCGCCACGAAAACAAACTCATTATCATCCACGGCCATGTGAGACGGACATTCCAGACCTCCGTCCATGATGTTGCGTGTCAGCCTGACTCTACCATCATCGCCGATGTGGCTCAACCCGCTGTTGTTAGCCCGGGTGCCGTAGGAGAGGACGGGGGGCAGCCCGTTGTCTAGCAGGACTGCATGCCACGGCCACTCAATGTCCTGCTCTAACTGTACCTCTCGCAGACAGACGCCGCTGTCGCTGCTCAGTTCCAGCAACTTACCATCCTTCCCTCTCCAATCGCCACACGTCACGAGCAAGTTGGAACTGTGCATCACTGACAGGCCCCGGGGGCTACCATTCACCGGCCACTTGCTTACTGAGCTGTCTAACCCCACTCGGTGTATACAAATCATGCCGTTGTCCGAGATATAAATGCACTGCTTGAGGACACACGACGCTATGTCCCGAGTGTCTCTACCGCTTACTCCCTGGATGGAAAGATGACTCAGTAGGGTGAAGTCAGCGGTGGAGTAGACGTCGACTTGGTCGTTCTGTCTATCGCGTAGAACGTAGAGTTCGTTGTTGAGCAGCGTCACTCCGCGGACGTCGTCGGACTTCGACAACGTCTGGATCACTTGCGGACCTGCGTCAATAAACATTAAAAACAACAGCATTCAGAGAGCGCAAACCTCTGCCAAGGCCGAAATGTCGACCGAAAGCGATCCCGGATTCTAATCCGGATTTCCGGATTAATCCTGATCCGGATCCGGATGTTGACCGGATCGGTCCAAAATGCTGTGGATTCATTGCCGTGTCGCCGTCCGTCACTCCACCAAGTTTCGTAAAAATTGGAGAGTGACTGTATGAGGAATGGTGATAAATCTCCTAAAAAGACCTATTCCGCAATGGTGGAAAAATGGAAAAGTGATCCGGAATCCACATGCGGATCCAGACTAACACCACAATTTAACCACTTCTAGAGAGTCATCACAGACGGACGAACAGACAGACAGACAGACAGAACGAACGATCACATTACTCCGCCATCCTCAAACCTCCGCCAAGGCCAACGTCTCACGGCGAAAGTTTTACACGGGGGGGGGAACATACCGTCTCCTGGTTTGACCTTAAAACGTGCTTCAATGTCATCGAGAATGGCGTCATTGGACAGAACACATACGACTTCCTATTAGTGTTCTATAGTAACTTTTCAAGCTATTAACAGTACCATTTTCAATGACCTCTAGTGACTCCGAACCTAGATTTCAAAGTCACGGTATTAATCAATGTAAAATAACTCAAAACGGTACACGACAGAGCTACGACGAAATACGTAATTGTCAAGTGTTGTCAGCAGGAATTCTGTTTTAGTCTACCTAGTATCACTTTGGCTCATCGCACCGAAAATTTTTAGGCAAAATTCCACAGTGTGATAATCTTCTTGTCAAAAGACTCATGTGTATGTAAGTTACTATACTTTGTGACATTACTGGCTATCGATGCATTTTTCTTCTCACGCAAGTCTGTTGGTGTATCTCATTGCATGTGCGTTTGGACTGCTTTGTTTCATACGTTGTTTCTTAGTTAAGTTGTATATTTTATTTAACCGTCTTATAAAAACTGTACTACCATCTTGATGGTGAATAAAGATGTATTTAAAGTTCCATGCTGATAGCCTAACAATGACTTACTCAAAGGTGTCCTTTCGCATTCAAATCTTCTTCTTCTCGTATGCGTGTCATTTACCATAATTGGTCAGCCACGAAACAGCGTCCTCATCCGCAGAGTGTAGCCGAGATAAGCCACCATCCAGTTTTGTTAGGGGACAGGATTCGACAATGTGAGACATCGTCTGGGTCTCGCCACAAGGACACAGATCAGTGTCTGTAAGTTGCCATTTCCTTCTGCAGGCACCGCAGTGTCCCTGTTCCGTGCGAAAACGGTTCAGCAGAGACCACTGTTGCCGAGGGAGGTCGAAACCTTTAGCGACGTAACAAAATATTCAGTGACACGAAGTATTGCGTGGCCTCTCTGCAACAGCTGATCCTGTTTATTTATATAAGCCAATAGTGTAATCTACCGGTATTTTTTATCATTCTGGCCTCTTCATTCGTCGTTCTAGCAGAGCGTTAAGTAGTACACTCGACTAATGAGATCGCTTTTCCGTCTGTCTGTCTGTCCGTCCGTCAGTCTGTCTGTCTGTGATGAGCGTGAGCTGTGACCAAATGGTTGATTTTCAAGAATTTACTTATACCTGCCGGTAGGTCAAAAACCTTAATCCCTTGTAAAAACATTGCGAAAATATTTGTATCAGTTTCGGAAATTTTATAATGATAACTTGCCTTTGCCCGAATATACATACTCGCTACTACTACTTTCGTACTTACTTACTGCATCAAAATGGTTGGTGATTCTAATTATGGCTCCATGGTTATATGCCACGACATGTGCAGTAGGCATGCGCGCCGACACGATCTAGCTGTGGGCGCATTCCACTGAGCGATTCGGCGGTCTATAAATAGACCTAAGTGGATATTTTGCCGGTTACCGCTACGCTCGGCTGATCTGAGCTATATCTAAGCTTCCTGTCTGTGTGGTTTACATGTCCATTGCCAATGTCAAAGACAAGCAGTTACTAGCAGAAGATCAGAAAATCATACCGACCAATCTGCCGCATGGAAATAGAGGATTCATATGGTCTACATATATAAATAATCACGGAAATTGACGTTAAACTGAATAAGTGGCAATAGTACAATGAAAAATGACTTAGAAAACGAAGTTAATGAGAAAAAAGATAAATAGTTATAATACCACCACGGGATCGAACAGGATCGGGATCGGGATATGTGGACAGTCGGTGAGAGCGGTGTAAAGCTGCAATATAAGCTATCAAAAACACGCCCTATTAATATAGCGCGCATGCGTGACGATCCTACAAGCGTTATTGGTCGGTATGATATACTGCACTTCTGCCGATAGCTGCTTTTTGTCAAAGTACAGCGTGTGCCAACTCACGAGACTGTAGATACTCCTGGCGCACAGTCGACGCCGGTCTTTTTGGCGACTGCTTCTTGTCATCTTGTTTCGGTTCCGATGTCGTCAGTTGTGCCGGGTCACGTCCTTCCGTCGATACGACTTTCGGCGAAGCTTCAGCAACAACACAAGCAACATGCAGAGAAAACACGAGATGAATACACAGCAAAGTGTAGAAAAACAGCAGTAAAAGTTAGGGTAGGGTAGAACACTGGAGAGGCACAGTACACATGCAGGGTCATTCTTGATAATCTTGATTGCTTGCATCTTTAAATTCCCTTAATTAACTAGTGCAAAAACTGGCCTAAAATATGTAAATAAACAAATACCGTAACTATACTGTTGTTATCGTACGTCAGCACAGCAATGGTGACGTGCGTTCAGTTCAGTTCAATTCAGTTCGTTACACTCTTAAACGAAATGTTCTCAGAGGCTCTAGGCTTGCTTGAACAGGTGGGTTTTAAGCCCAGTCCGAAACTGTCCTCGACTTATCAGTGGTGACTGTAAGTGAGCCGGTAGTGAATTCCAGACGACCGGAGCAGCCACCGTGAAACTCCGTCGACTGAGCTTCGTCGTTCTTGTTCTAGGAACAAACAAGTCACCGCGCTCGGCCGAACGGAGAGAGCTCGCGAGCAGCAATATTCGTTCGACACCGGCACGCAGACATCTTTGAAGTAGGCAGGGCCAGCACCACGGACACAGTCGAACGCGAGAACAGCGATCTTGAACTCAGTCCTCTGAGGTACTGGCAGTCAGTGGAGAACGTGGCGAAGAGCCGGCGTGATGTGGTCATACTTGCCAGTGCTGACGACGAGGCGAGCGGCGGCGTTGATCACCATCTGTAGCCGTTGGGTGACTTTTGCAGAGACACCGTACAAGACGCATTACAATAGAATACTCATAATTATTATAGCAATTTTGTCCGTCTGTCTGTCTGTCTGTCTGTCTGTCTGTCACGTTCCGCTATTGTATGAAAACGGCTTAACGCGCCAAAATAATGCAGACGTTACTCACATGCATGTCTAAGAACTGCGACTAAAACCAGAAGCTTAGACGTCGCAGAGAGGCCGCGCGATGCTTCGTGTTTTTGAATTTCGCTAAGTGACTCGAGGTAAATCAACGTCACTCGAAATGACAGTCTTCAGTCGGGCGTAAATTCCTATTAGCAAGTAAGTAAGTAAGTAAGTAAGTAAGTAAGTAAGTAAGTATTCCGTTGTGTGTATAATTCTGAGATATAAAGCGTCAAGTATTGGCGTGATCTTGAAATCTGGGTTAGGGGTCGTTCAAGGTCATTGAAAGTGGTACCACTGGAAACCTTGGTACGGTTTTCCATTCGACTTCCATAGCAACTAAGCCGTATCTTTAGCCGTTTCTACACAATACACGAACGTGATGGACGGACAGACACCGCACGACGGCATAGGCCACGCTTATGCAGGGCATCGCGCGGCAATAAAATACTGGCGCTGGCGCGCGATAAAATTGTATGCCTACAAAGTAACGCGTTACTTATTGACAAACTTGGTGATCCGGTGATGAAGTCGTGGATATGCTGCTGTCCATTCCTGTCCAGTGCATCGAGGAACAGCTGGAAGTGTTGAGACGGCTTGCGACTGAGCGTCGACAGCAGCTTCTCGTTGGCTCTGAACGACGTCAGCTCGGCGTTGATGTCGTCCTTCTCCACGTCGCTGAGGACCTGGTCCGAGTACAGTTGATTGATGAGTCCTGACAGCTTCATGTCCAGCTTCTCCAGCAGAAACACGTAGTGCGTTCGGATGACCCTCGTGTGTGAGGACTGCTCGTCGTAGTCTGTCAAATAAAAGACATAATAGAAGCTACAGCCATGTAAGGACACCCATAGAGATACTAATATAAAATTTCTAGAGGCAATTCTATACATTCGTAACGTTGCGACAAATGTCATCAAAATTACAATCCTAAAAAATGGCGGACACTTCAAAAGACGAGCTGCTATTGGGCGGAGGAATAAACCGCATCACAACTACGTCGCGCAGAAGTAAACAAGTTCCTGCTTGCGTAAGTAATATTGATTAAACGCGTTAATTTTCGGCAATATTTCGATTGCTTGCGCGAAAGAATATTTAATTGCTGACATGTATTAATGTCAAGTTAGTTGAAGTTTGCGATCGAATTGCAAGCGGTTTATCTCCGAGGTACTACTTATCTACGGACGCTATTATTTGGGATTATTCCGGTGGTGACACTTTTTGTAATAGGTGCGGGGGCTGTGAGGACACCTATACGTACAAACGATACATTGTGGGGAAAGTGATTGTGGGGAAAATCCGTGCGTCCTAGTTGGTCGTTGTGGGGAAAATACACGCAGCCTTGTATGTGTAGCCTAACTATGTGCGATAATAACTAGACTTGTACTTGATACGCGAACTTGTACTTTAGTCACGATTTTACGTACTTGTACTTGCGACTGACTTGTATACGTGTACTTGCTTTTTGAGTACTTGATACAAAAGGTAAAGGTAAAGGTAAAGGTAAATGTATTTATATAGCGTGCTTTTTGTAGTACCTCACACTCAAGGCGCTCAGGCATGGATCACACAGTGTTACCTGCAATTACACCAATGCCTGCCTCTACCTCGTAAGCGTTCACCAGATGGCGCCTC
>Ga0209149_1002321_pt1 | contig 10566 bp, 8 predicted proteins | sample WorMetTyACAVOLI2_FD_187423 | JGI IMG/M metagenome (GOLD analysis project Ga0209149, IMG submission 187423) | Marine gutless worms symbiont microbial communities from Max Planck institute for Marine Microbiology, Germany - Olavius algarvensis... ...
CCCCCCCCCGCAGAGTGTAGCAACATTCGTAAAGCGAAAATATAAAAACTGGAACTTACCCGTACTCATGACCATATCCGATCCACGAATCGGGCTCCTGACCCTCACCGACCCACGGGACTTACCTCCGGGGAGTTTTTCTTCAGGGGGTAATATCCGGGAGGGAATGTCTAGAGGGGCTATATCCGGTTACCGACTTCTACCTCAGCAGCAGGCGATTTATTGCCGTGCGATGCTATGCAAGCGCGACCTTAGCCGTCATGCAGTGTCCGTCCGTGTGTCTGTCTGTCTGTCTGTCACGTTCGTGAATTCTGTCAAAACGAATAAGCATATCTTAAAAAAAATTTCACAATCGGGTAGCCACGCAATTCTAGTTTTTTATACTAAACGTCATGGCAATATTCCGACAGGGACACCCCTAACGTGGGCGTCAAATGCAGGTGGAGTAAGCTAAAATCTCGATTATCAACGAATATCAGGCTTTGCGATCAATAACTGCTGCACCGTATCGTCCCTAGCAGCCGGGATTTTGTTGACTGCGGGTATCGGACGACCAAGCGCCACGCGATATAAGCAGTCACGGTCGTCCGTGACTGTGTACACTGCGAGACCGACCAAGCGCGGTTTCACGCTATACACAGTCACGGTCGACCGTGAATCGTGTGTATGACATAAAGGCTCAACGTTACGCCGAAGACAACAATACATAATCGAATTGTACGCACTGGTAAATCCGAAGGCGAAGTAACTAGTAATAAAAAAACTGCGCTCGAGGTATGAAGCTAACTGCTGACAGACACGAAGCATCGCGCGGCCTCTTTGCGACAGCAGAGCTACTTGTTGCTATTGGTTGCCAATGTTTGTAGCTTCGTAGCGACGTTTGTACCATCGTTTGTACTTACTATGCAACATCGTGTCGTCACTTTTTGACTATTGCGCCTTATAAATAATTTTACGGTTGGTTGCGTGGCACAGCGGTAGAACGTTGGTCTTTGACCGGCGAACTTTCCCTGTCCTGCGCTCGACCTGCAGCTGACGGATGACTACTTACGTGGGTAAACCGTCCGATGTAGGTCAGCCAACCAGGCCGACTCAGCCTTTCATCCTTTCGGGATAGATAAATGAGTAGTTGGCTGCAATTAGATGTCCGCAACCTCAGACTGGGGAGGCGCCATCTGGTGAACGCTTACGAGATAAAGGCAGGCATTGGTGTAATTGCAGGTAAAACTGTTTGATCCATGCATGAGCGCCTTAAGTGTAAAGGTAAAGGTAAAGGAATGGATTTATATAGCGCCTTTATTGTAGTACCTCACAGTCAAGGCGCTCAGGTACGGATCATACAGTGTTACCTGCAAATTACATCGTACCTGCCTCTTGCGAACATCTAATTGCAGCCTACTACTCATTTATCTACCCCGAAAGGATGAAAGGCTGAGTCCGGTACTACAGAAAGATCGCTATATAAATACACTTACCTTTACCTCTACTTGATTATTACGGGAAGTTAGTTATGGCATTGTTGTGAAACATTCAGCGTAGACGACCAATCATGGCTGTCGGTCATGCCGTTGAATTCGTCTCATGGTAGTAAACTGCAGTGGGGCGCGGGGGGAGTTTTGTTCGTGTTTTGTTACGTTACTTGTTTATGTGTTTAAGCAACGTGTTGTTTTGCTGCGCAGGGATCTCAAAATGGAAAATATTATGCTCAACGAAAAACAGAAAAGCATCAAGCTGATAGGTGAGAAAGTTTTCTAATCTGAATTGCGTATTCTGAACTGCTTAGTACATACAGTCCACCCGTCACCGTATTGCTGTATAATGAATGGTCCGTTGCTCTGCGGTTTTAACCCTTTAATCGCCACATTAAAATCGCAGAGCTACGGACCATCATATAGCAATACAGTGATTGGTACACTGGCCGTTGATGGGTGGGATGTTACAGTTGATACAGCGAGGAGGGGACTAGGCGGGGCCGCAGCCCCCCAGGTCCCTCCTCGCTGTATTAACTGTAACAGCCCACCCATCAACGGCCAGTGTACCAATTTCGTATTATTCGATGTGAAACTATAATTGCCTTTGGAGTCTAAAGAGTTAACGTATAAAGTATAAAGTACAAGAAACTTAGCTATCGCGTATCTGCGTCATATAAGAGGTAGGAACGCTATTCCATTCTCATTTAAGGACGTCGCTTGGACTGATGCCCCACGTGCTGCCATGTGAAACTTGGTATTTACATGAAGCTCAGCTGTCGCAGAGGTCGAGCGAAGCTTGTTGTCCTTGAAAATTTTGCTAAGTTGCTGAATGTCATGCGAAATAACACCACTGATTAGGGCGTGTGTAAGGACTATTCCATTATAACTGTATCTGGTTTAGGGGTCGTTCAAGGTCATTGACAGCGGCAGAAAGCCATATATCGTACACTACTTTCTATCAGTTGCCATTGTAAGTGTAGCTCTATCTTGTACCGTTTTCGAGATATTCGACGTTAAAGAATATCGTCATCTTGAAGTGTAGGTCAGAGGTCACTCTTACTGCGAATTTATGCGGAACCCGTTCATTGCTGAAATCTATGTGGAAACCACGCAGCTCATTATAAGCTAATTTAAATTTAAATTTAGATTCTGGCAGCCTGTACAGGCTGACTCACAGCCTAAGTCGTCTGGCTTGGTCTTGGGTCGGCGGCACTTGGCGCCGTTCTACATTCATCAAATGAACCGGGTAAAATCTCGCAATGGCTCTGCCATGATGACAGCACCATAAACATTGTCTTGGATATTATTATTATTATATTATTATTAATTTTTTACCGTATTCAATTGAAAATGGAATAACGTCTGTCTCATAATTAGTAAATGTTGTGAATTGGTGAAGTTATGTCATATTAGTCGTAGGAGTCCGGTTTTTTGAGACAATATATATGGTTAGAGCAAAGATCTGGTTATCATTGCAGTGTGTCAACATACCGCTGGCGATGTTTGTCGAACCAGAAGCACGTAGAATGTGCGTTTTACCTCGCCATACTAACAGCCGGCAATGTATATATATTGTTTGCATCTACTTTGTTTGTCTGTTGCGGTGTTTGTTCGTATTGCGACATTGCAAGAAAACGGCTAGAGCTACGGTACCGTGAAACTTTCACAATACACTGTGAACCGGAAAACGAAAACGCTCGCCTTGTCTGTAATTTGAAACCATGTGAACATGTCACAGCGTCGCTTAAGCAGCTTCACGAGTGAAACAACGAGTGCATTAACAAGAATTTACTTAAATATTGATCTTCAACGGCAAATTCCGTTGCTGTAATGGCACAACAGCTGTAGGATCGTCATGCCGTTTAATTCGCCAGGCGGCAGCACCATGCAACGTGGCCGGGGGCGAGATTTGCTGCGCCATAGTTTACTTACACGATTACTTGTGTCTATGTAGACTTCGGTTTAAGCAACGTGTACAAGGACGACGAGCCGCTCAAGACTCATTGTGGGTCTCCGGAGTACGCGGCGCCCGAATTGTTCGACGGCACAAAGACGTACGGGCCCGAGATCGACATATGGAGCTTGTACGTTCTACCGCATTTCTACTATACTATACTGTCATGGGCGCCCGCAGGCGCAGGCATAACAAGAAGGGCACTTGCCCTCCCCTGGAAAATGTACACGAAGCCAGATTCGTTTCGTTTACACCATTTTGGTTCGCACAAAAAGTACCAAAATCAGGGCACGTTTCACGGCTCAAAATATACCGAAATTGCGACTGCGGCCGGGGGCTGTGTCCCGGATCTCATCACTGCGGGAGCTTACAGCGTTCCCACAGTGACAGACCTCCAGCTGTGTTAAAGGGATTCGCTTTACAGCAGAGAAGAAAGAGCGGAGTGGACAGGGCAGGAAGGAAGGGGAGAGTAGAGTAGGAGAGGAGAAGAATGGACAGACAGGGGAAGGGAGGGAGAGGAAAGGAAGGAAGTAGACTTTGTCCGGTCGTGCAAGAATTCCTGCGGGCACCCATGTATAATGTGTTTCAAAGAAGTAAGCCACTTGACGTTTGATAATAACTTTGGCAGTGTGGATCGATTTTCGAAATTCTTTCACCAACTAATTCGATTTTGCTGCAGACTGGCGCGAGTGGTCTACGCGGCAATGATATGAAATGGTCGACTTTAGGGTCAGGAGGTCAGAGGTCAAGGTCACACGAGGCCGCAGTTAGATTTGGAGACCCGGCGGAGGCATCATTGTCGACCCCTTCGGTGGAGTCTTAGACTTAGACTTAGTTCCTCCCGTGCCTTTGGGCACATCGGGCAGCAGCTTGGCGCCATTTTGAACGGTCCGTTGTAACATATTCAACTGCCACCCACTTGAAGTCGACCATCTGCAAATCCTGGTTGTAAGTTCTGCGCCACGTCTTCTTGGGGCATCCTGTTTTACGCCTGCCATCCGCTGGAGTCCAGGACATTGCCACATTCGCCGCTTGATGATCTGATAAGCGTAGTACATGACCAGGCATAGGGAATCTGCGTTCTGTTACAATGTCTGGTGAAGTTTGTTTTCTAATTTATCTTCAGAAATTATCGCGCACACGGATCTCTCATTTAATGATAATTGATGGTTTTGACTGAAAGCAAAACAGAAAAATGCAAGCAGAAAAACGTTAGCATGCACTTTCACGTGTAACCATACGTCACTGTTTTGGCCGTACGTCACACTGGACGCTTCGTCACAATCGTTGAAACCCCGAACGAGAAGGCGACATTCGCATTGAAGTTAGGCATTATACCGTAACGGATACGCGATGTAAAATACGAACGCGAAACTTATCTATCGCCAACAGATCGCGCTCAGCGTCACGTAAAAGACAGAAACAATACAATAGTAATTTTGGTCGCATTGTCAACCGTTTGCGGTGAATAAAGATGAATAGAATTGCGTCACGAAGTGCAAAAGTCGCTCACTTCACACACCGTACGTCATTCAACCGCCTGGGTGCGATGACCTTGCGAAAACAGTACTAAGCTTTTAACGTCTTTGTTTTTTTATCGCGCGTCACCACAGCATTGATATAGGAATGCACAGTCTTTGAAGCGCTGAAATCTGCAGACAGTACGGCTCTATTTTTCGTCCACGTTTAAACAAAAGGCCCCGGAAGACGCGACATAGAGTGAAAGCAGTGAGCTAAAAGCCAGTCACGGTCGTTCAAGGTCATTCGAGGTTATCGCAATTAGTACCAATCGAAAGCCCGTATGCGATTTCCTACAAGCGATCAATAGTAACTTAAGTCGTGTTTCCCATCGCTTCCGAGATATTGCGACACAAAAGTTGGAAATTTTCGTTCTTTTCGCGGCGGTTTTTCACACCCCATCTTGTTTGCAGCACAAACAGGAGATGTTCCTCAAGCGTACGAAAGTTGGTCTCGACGGTGAAAATCGCGTGATCCTACCATCATTAGTTTTGACTCATTACCAGAGTCTGACGGACGGACTTGCAGACAGGACCTGTAGCCAAGTCGCGCTGAAGCACAGCGGAGTGCGACAAAAAAGAAAACTTCGAAGCGCCAGATAATTCACGAAATATAAAATTAAATACACTGTGGTCCAGTGGTCCATAATGGTCAATGACTTTGGTAGGTCTTAAGCGATTTTAATCCTTTAATCGCCACACTAAAACCGCAGAGCAACCGACCATCATATAGCAATACGGTGATTGGTACGCTGGCCGTTGATGGGTGGGCTGTTACAATTGGTACAGCGAGGAGGGGACTGGGCGGGGGCGCAGCCAACCCAGGCCCCTCTTCGCTGTGCCAAATGTAACAGCCCACCCATCAACGGCCAGTGTACCAACTTCATGTTATTCGATGTGGCACTATAATTGCCTTTGGAGTCTAAAGGGTTAATAATTACTGCGCTATGCTACGTCGCCACCGATCATTGGCGTCGTTCACAAATTAGAATTTTGTCTTCTTTGTGCTATCATTTTGTTTGCAAACGTCATCAGCAAACAGTGACGTTTTGATGACGTCATTAGTAAGACACTGTTAAAATAATAAATAAGTACTGCAACTTCTTATGTTACTGATTTTTAACTTTTTGTATATAATGTTTGTTTTTCTTTTCCTCTGTATTTACACTAATCCAGCCACTGGCTGCTATATGAATAAAACCATTTTGTGTAAGCAAATGACCGCATTTTGTTATAACTTCATTTCCGGTTACGGCAGTGCAAAAATTATTAAAATCGGTTAAGATTTGTCAAAGTTATTGAGAGAAGTTCAGCGTATATAGTGTTTTAATGTCATTAGAGCAAACAAGTGTATCGGAGTCGATACGATAAGCCCTCGCTCGCCGCCAGGTGCTGCCACGTAGCGAATGACTTCACAGATTTCACAGGCGACAGACGAACGAACAGACAGACAGACGAACAGAAGGATATCGCCTCCGCGTACAGCCCGCGCTTTTGCGAGCGGGGGCTTGAAAAGGCGGGGCTTACTTTCTGGCCTAGTCTGGTTAGGCGCCTTCGAAACCCAGGCCCGTAGCCAAAAGGGGGTCGGAGCGGTCAGTCCCCTGCGCTTCTCCGCCGCCTGTTCGAGCGCAGGAATATCGTCCGTCTGTCAAATAAAATTAATAAAATCGAGTCTTACCACGTAGATTCGAGCTTCACCACAAGGTGTCGTCATCGATCATTATAATTTTAATAATTTATAAACGAGGTTTCTCCTATATTACAGCCACTAGGAAGTCCAATTTTTAAACCCTGAATAAGATCCAAAATCTGAAGAAAACGACCCCCCGTTGTCAGAAGGGCTGGCTACGGGCCTGAAACCCATTGACGATGCGAATGTTGACAATGATGATGATGGTGTGATGATGCAGCCTAACCCTCTATATATGGGCACATTAAAACCGCAGAGCAACGGACCATTATACAGCAATACGGTGATCAGTACAGTGGGCGCTGATGGGTGGGCTGTTACATTTCGTACAGCGAGGAAAGCCTGGGCGGGCTGCGGCCCCACCCAGTCCCCTCCTCTCTGTACCACTACCGAATGTAACATCCCATCCATCAACGGCCAGTGTACCGACTTCATATCATTCGATGCGGCACTATAATCGCCTCTGCACTGTGAAGGGTTAACAGGCTGGTGAAATGAGTTATGTCGGCGTTGCAGCGGAATCATTATGTACGCGATGGTGCTGGGTCGTCTTCCATTCTGCACGCCGTTCAAAGACGAATACCATCGACAGCGAATGCTGCAGCAGATCCACAAGGGTTTGTCGGCGACACACGACCGAGAGATGCAACCGCTCTCAGCCGGTGAGCTTTCTCGGCCTCCAGTTAAGGGATTACATGAGATGACCCCCACGGAGATTGCCCCCCCCCTAGAGAAAATTTGAAAACGGGCAAACGAACTCATTCTTCTGACCCTAACCGACCCACGAGGCGGGGGATTTTTTAAAACTGATGATGGCACTAACCGCACTCGTGACAATGTTCAACTAGGGGGTAATTTCCAGGGTGGGGATATCTGCAGGGGGTATTTCCGCCCACCGAAATAAGGCCAGTACGGTCCGGGTGTTGTGTTCAAAGTTTATGCCCTTCACGTAGGGATGTGCGGAAGACCGAAATTCTGTTCGGATTCGGTTTTTAAATACCGAACCGTAAAAAAGTTTTGCACCCGTTCAGACGGTATTCCGATAAAAGCTGCATGTAATCCGCCATTCAAATAAAAAGTGAATGAAAGTAACTTTACTCGCATTAAATGTGCAGATAAAGAACGTTTTAAAACAAAAACGAAAGAGTATAGCATGTAGATTTTAGAATGCAACAAGAAATACGTTCTGTCGAACTCGGAGTCTGTCCAATGCCACTTTTTCATTTTTGATCACGTGACGTTCATCCAGTTCAAAATCTGCTGCTGTGTACAAAATTTCATGGAAATCCGATGGTTTTTCATTTGAGATATGGCGATATATCGATTTTCAAAATGGCGGCCGTCGTACCACCATACGAGACCACCCACGAAGTCTGTTGCTGGCCGCAGCTGCCTGTCAAATTTCATGTCAATGTGATACACAGATCTGAAGATATAGTTATTTGAATTTTTGTCGCATATTCAGGCCCCCAAATTGGGGGTTTTGGGGGACTTTGGACCCCTAAATGTGATTATTCATCATCAAGACCTCCAAAAGGCACATCCTTTCGTAAATCCGCGTCTCTTAAGCTATCAACTGTAAAAATCAGTTGAGGGATCTGACGTGTAGGCGAGTTGACAGAAAGTGTGATGGACACACACACACACACACACAGGTAAATTTATATCCTGTCCATGCATTGCATAGCATTGGACAGACAATTACATTATTTATTTGTCGTTGTTGTTGTGAGTGACATCAGTGACGTCAGTCATGTCATCCACTGTCGGTGTAATATTTGCTGTAAATTAATGTAATAAATGTCGTATGGAAAAACTAGAATGACGACGCTGTCGGGAGGTAGAAAAAAGTTTGAGGATACTTTTAGTGTTTCCATAGAATACACAAACGTGACAGACAGACGGACGGAGAGACAGAGCATAGCGCTGCCGATTCGGTCGACTTTGTCGCCAGTGTGTACCTGGCTTCACAGGACCTTCTTTTTTATTCTGCTTTGCTGTGTCTGCCTCCTGCTGTCTGTCCGTTTGTCCGTCTGTCTGTCTGTCTGTCTGCGCGTACGTCCGTATTGTTCGGCGTCGTTGGCGCGTCGCGGTCAGTCGTCGACGTGAGTCACGTGACACCACTCGGCCGACGACGACTAATTCCGAGTCACATGATCATGATCACGTGACCGACTGTCCGTTCCGTCACGCTGGGTGGCCGATCGTTGATCATCGGTCGACCAGACCTCCAACCTCGCTGATTATGGGACACTTTGGTAGTAAGTAAGTAAGTAAGTAAGTAAATAAATAAGTAAGTCTTAAATTTATATAGCGCATTACGCAACGCCTCTAATGCGCTAAGTGTCCAAGTGCATTCCGAAACAGATGCGTCTTTAGCTTCTTCCGGAAATTGTCGGCACTGAGCGACGGGTCTCGGAGGTCGTCAGGCAGCGCATTCCAGGCCATCGGACCGGCGACGAAGAACGCCCGACGGCCGAGCGTGCTGCGACGATGTCGTGGTACGACAAGATGGTGGCGGCTGGAAGATCGAAGTCGCTGACGACTGGCAGCGTTCGATGTGGGGTGGCAGCAGTTCACGAGGTACTGGGGAGCCTTGCCTTGGAGACACCGGTGAACTGTCACTCCGAGCTTATGGAGGATTCGCTGCGGAACATCGAGCCAGTGCAGCTCGGAGTGGAGCAGATGTGTCAAGCCTCCGTCGAACTTCCCAGTATTACTGACGACACGGGCTACGGCATTCAGCAAACGTTGCAGTGTGAAGTGCATTAACATGTATTCCTGACCCTAACCGATCTACCTCTATCAATTTTGTAGAGGTAAACGGTAGGTCGCTTTATATTGTAGATTGGCGGATTGTGGTGGGAGGGGGAGGGAAATGTCCTACACCATGTAAAAAGGAGAGGGAATTGTACGGGAGGGGGAAGTGTCCGGGGGAATATGTCCCCGGGGGAATATGTTCACGGAGAAATGTCCAGATCCCGAGCTCTGATTGCGTCGCGCCATAGCAGGTGCAACGGATTTGATTTGGTTTGATATTGAAAATATACCGCCGCAAATAATCGTCGACTGGGTTCGGGTAGGATCATGCTGTTTTATCTCAGGCACCTTCGCTGGCGTTCAGCGACCCCTGACGGCTATATCCGTACCCAACATCGGAGTTTCTCGCCTACGGTGTAACCACCGAGTACCGAGGGGTCCCACTGCGGAAATTAAATACCGTAACGTCTCATCTACGTGCTGGCTCCTGGGTGGATATTCGAGAAGCACGCCTCTGACATTGGGGTTAGGCTGGCGAACGTACGAACAAATTGTCGCGAATCCCTCCTTTCACGTCACGGGCAAACGCGGCGTCAGTGAGCAGGTCGACAGGACAGCGAACTAACTGATCGATACCTGCTTTACTACCTTTATGCCTAAGGCCCGTTTACACGTACGCTGCCGTGTGAACTAGCGCAGCGCGGCGTACGTGTACACGGGTCCTAAAACTGCCACAAGTGCTGTGGATAATGTTAAGATTCAACCAGCAATCAGCAATGATGAAAACGGATGCAGGCACGTGTGCCTCTTTATCCGTATCTTTATTAACAACTTCTTCTAGACTTTCTAATCACTTTCTACTATATACTCCGATCGATCTCCGGTTCCGGTTATATCAGCAGTCCAATCAAACATTACATTCTGATCAGCCCAAAATTTATCCAACCGTTTTTAAATACTGCAACAGAGTTCAACTGCATAGTCCGGTAAACTATTCCATATATTTACGATACGTGCAGCAAAATAAAATTTTTGAAATTTTAATGAAAAGTATGGTTTAGTAGCTTGTATTTGTTGCCTCTAGTAGCAGATGTATTGCGTATTAATTCTGGTGCAACACTGCTATCGTACATATGATGTAAAATTTTGAAGACCTCTATCATATCCCCTCTA
>Ga0209149_1002322_pt1 | contig 10566 bp, 6 predicted proteins | sample WorMetTyACAVOLI2_FD_187423 | JGI IMG/M metagenome (GOLD analysis project Ga0209149, IMG submission 187423) | Marine gutless worms symbiont microbial communities from Max Planck institute for Marine Microbiology, Germany - Olavius algarvensis... ...
GCCGTGCCATTAACCGAACATAACGTAGTTACGTTCGGCTAAAAATCGCTGTTTTACCACATTTTTGTTTCCCCTGGGGACGCCCCTGGGGCAATCACGCTAAATGTTGTATAGATGGAAAGAGAATTCGATGCTTACAAATTGTCTCGCTGCATGTGCCCATCTAACTATAACCGTTTCTGAGATACAGCGATATACTAGTCGAAAATCGTCATTTTTCATACACCTTTGCATTCGACGCCTTCGTTAGAGGGGTTCCCTTGCGCCGATCTTCGTGAAATTTTGCATGGTCCTCCGCAGATGCCTAGTGTACAGAATCGTGTAAAAATATTGCCGAAAAGTTTAACCGTCTGAGTAGGGAACACGATCGTCACAGACAGACGACAGACAGACAGACGACAGACACCATTGCCGTGTATTTAGCGCCCCGTCGGAATTTCGTGAAGATGTTTTAATGCTGGTAAAACTAGAATGAATTGGCTACCGTACGGTGAAAAAACTGTGACGATATGTTAGGCCGTTTTCATCTGATACCGGAACGTAACGGAAAGACGGACGGACTGAGCGGGACAGACGGACAGATTTGCTATGTCAATAACGCGCGTCAGTGTGCTGACGCGCGATAAAAATATCAAAATTCTAATTTATCGTATACAATATCACTGTTTTGCCTTATTATTTACAATCAACCAAATAAACGTAATTTGTGTGTGTGTGTACTCTTGAGTCAAATTGAGTGCTAAAATGTCCCCATTTGGCACAGATGGATGCAAGGAACATTTGCGGTACTCATCAAGTTCATGACTTCGATGAACTGAAGCAGCGTCTGGCGAAGGTTTGGCATGGCTTGGAACAAAGTCATCGCTGATGCAATGGATGAGTGGCACAAACGTCCGTGGGCATATATTCATGCCAAAAGAGTTCACTTTAAACATTTAATAAGATTCAAGAGCACACATAATGCTAATGTTTAGAAGTATCTTTATGATATTGCGTTAAATACATCAAGAATATTTGCTATAGTTGATCTTTTGTATTTCACAAGTATAGTCTAGTGATATTTTAAGTGCGATAAGAAATATGACATCAGCCTTGTTGCAAATTTACTGGTGATTTCAACAGTGAAAACATGCTTGAAATCGGCCAATATTTCTCACAGTTATGAACGAACATGTGGCCGCGTTTTTACGGACCATGGTGTAGCTTACATCATTTTATGCTTTTCGAATCCAACAAAATAAATCTCTTGGCAACAAGTACTTTTGGTCGCAAGTACAAGTACCAGTACCAAGTACAAGTACAAGTACAAGTACTTCAGTGACAAGTACGAGTACCAAGTACAACAAGTCTAGAAACTAAAACTAAAATTGCTGTCAAAAGTTCAAAACTGAATTAGAATAAAACTAAAATTACCAATTGAAAACTAACTAAACCTAAAACTTTAATTAATATTGAAACTAAAATATCACTGCTTCAAGTACCATTACTTGGCTTTAAGTACATCATGCTAATGTTTACAAGTAACTTTAGAAGTACATAGGCCTACTCTGCACCACATCGTCGATGGATATAGGCTACACTTTATTGTCGTCGTTGCGAAGTCGCGCCAGGCGCCAACTTCGTTGTGGTCAAATAGCTGTTCGGAAAGACGGATGTAACGGTGTCAGGTTTCAGATGACGTCTACAGGGTGTCCCAATAAAAAGTGAACCCCAAGGTCTGTAATTAATATGTCCACAACGGCTGGCTTTTGAAAATAAAACTTTGGCGACTGGCGAGGCTGTTAGGCTTACATTATGACATAAATGTAGGCCTACAGAGTTTGCTGAAAATATGTCATTATTTGCAGTTTTAGTGCTTATTTATTAAAGTAACATCGGCAGATTTCTAACATCGAAATTTACATCCCTCCCTGTGGTTATGCTGAGAAAACGTGGAACCAGCTACCGAAAACGACGTCAGTGTGACGTCATTGTGAGGTGGAATTTGTAAAAAAAATGCAATCGTGCATGCTTAAGTTGATAGTTTTTGCTTGATAAATTTTAAATGCACGTTGTAGAGCGTCAGTAACATGCATAACGTTTCACTGAGAGACAAACTTCGAATTCAGACGTTGCGAGAGCAGAAACGTGGTGCAAATGTCATTGTCGTTGACTGTTGCGTGTGGGGCGCCATGCTGGAAGCCTAGCACAAGCTAAAACAAGAAGATCAGCTGTCGCAGAGAGACCACGCAGTGCTTCGTGTCATTGAATATTTTGCTAAGTCACTCAAGATCACTGAAGGTCATTCGACATGACACTATTGAGTAGGGCGTGTGTAAGTCCCTATTATTTATATATTAGTATTTCATTGAAACTATGTCTGTATCTCATACAGTTTCTGAGATACGTCAAAAAATGGCGTGACCTTGAAAACTGGGTTAGGGGTTGTTCAAGGTCATTTAAAACGGCACCGTTCGATAGACCACAAACGACTTTCTATTGGTCCGCCATTGTAAATATATCTCTAGCTTGTACAGTTTTTTTAGTTATTTGACGTTGAATAATATCGTGACCTTGAAATCTGGGTTAGAGGTCACTCAAGGTCATTCAAACTGGTACCATTCGAAAGCTTGGGTGCGGTTTCCTAATAAATTCCTATTCGCCTTCTATAGCAACTGGCCGTATCTTTAACCGTTTATGAGATATTCAGCGTCAAAGTATAGCGTGACCTTAAAAACTGGGTTAGGGGTTGTTCAAGGTCATTGAAAATGGCGCCGTTCGATAGACAATATGGGACTTTCTATTGGTCCGCCATTGTAAATATAGCTCTATCTGGTACCGTTTTTAGTTATTTGACGTTGAATGATATCATTACCTTGAAATCTGGGTTAGAGATCACTCAAGATCATTGAAACTGGTACCATTCGAAAGTATGGGTACAGTTTCCTATTCGCCTTCCATAGTAACTGTGGCTCTCTTTTGCATCATTTGCGAGATAAAGCGAGACATGGGTAAAAAATCGTGATTTTTTTCATACCCCCTTGCATTCGACGCCCCCGTTAGGGGGGTCCCCGTAGGAATATTGCAATATTGCCATCCCGTTTGGTGTGGTAAAACTACAATGTATTACGGTGGGGCTACCCGATGGTGAAAATAATTTGAGGATATGTGTAACCGTTTAGACAGAATACCGGCGTGTGACAGATGGACGGACAGACAGACAGACATCTTGCCACGGCATAGTCCGCGCTATGCATACGCATCGCGCGGTAAAAAAATCCATAAACGATTGCGGAACTTCAAACCACATTGCAGAAGATCTGGAACGAACTTCCTCAGAAGCCAGTCGCAAAGGCTGTTCACAACTTTCGCACGCGTTTGCAAGTGTGCAGACTGGAGGACACTTCAAACATTTCGCTTCAGTGATCATCATTTAGCGTTCGAACAGTTGTTTAACTGCTAACGTTTTTTATCGCGCGTCAGCACACTGACGCGCGATATTGATATAGCAATTTTGTCTGTCCGTCTTGTCTGTCTGTCTGTCCGTCCGTGACATTCCGAGATTAGATGAAAACGGCTTAACATATTCCCATACGGTAGTTTTCTTTTCACCATACAGTAGCCCAATCATTCCAGTTTTAATCAGCATGAAACATTTTCACAAAATTCGGACGGGGTCACCCCCTGCGAGGGCGATAAATACAGGTGGGGTATGAAAATTTCGCGATTTTTCTACCAATAAGTCGCAATATCTCGCAGACTATAGCGCCATAGTTACTATGGAATGTGAACAGAAGCTCGTATGCGATCTATCAAATGGTGCCATTTCCAGTGACCTTGAACGAACCCTAACCCTGTTTTCAAGGTCACACCACTCTGACGCTAAATATCCCACAAACGGCTACTGATACGGCCAGAGCAGAAGACGAATAGGAAATCGTACCCAAGCTTTTGAATGTCACCAGTTTCAATGACCTTGAGTGAGCTCTAAGCCAGATTTCAAGGTCCCAAACCCAGATTTCAAGGTCAGGCCTTTCTTTGACGCTGAATATCCCCGAAATAGCTAAAGATACGGCCATAGTTACTACGGAAGGCGAATAGGAAACCGCACCCAAGCTTTCAAATAATACCACTTTCAATGACCTTGAGTGACCTCTAACCCACATCTCAAGGTCACGATAATATTCAACGTCAAATAATTCGACTAATAGTAATTAAGTCGTGTATGATTTATCCAATGGTTTTGTTTCCAGTGAACTTGAATGGCCCTTAACCTAGATTTCAAGGTCACAGTGTAATATTTAGACTTATAGATGCCCTCGACGTATTGTATGTGCAGCTGACGCGCGATCTGTTTGGCATAGCTAAATTCTTGTTTCTATCAGCTTACAGTTAGTGGTGTTAAAAATTTTACTTATAAAATTGCCAGCTCGGACGATTAAAAAGTGATTAAAATTTGCAAACTTCATGAATGAAACTAGACACAATGTGATGTATAGTGACGACAGTATTGCTATTAAAAATCGGCGTCAAAATTTCCAGTGGTTATGGAAATAATGATGAAACACTGTCGGCGTTGAGGTCACTTTTTATTGGGATATCCGTACATCATTGGTCACAAACAGCTTCCGATTTTTTTGCGCAGTGTTGCAGTCCATACCCCCACTCACGAATGCACTTTCACGGTCAAAATAGTGTGTTCACAAGTTTGGTAACAGACAAACGAATGAACGTATACTTGTTTTGTATCGATAAGCGGTAGGAACATTATATCACGTAAGCTAGCCTACCGATGTCCTCTCCATCTATTGGTGCAGTAACGGCGATGTTTTCGCCGGCGTCAAGCGACAGCTTCTTTAACCCTTTAGAGTGCAGATACAGTTATAGTGCCACGTCGAATATGGAGTTGGTACACTGGCCGTTAATTAATGGGTGGGCTGTTACAGTTGGTACAGTGAGGAGGGGACTGGAGTACCAATCACCGTATTGCTGTATATTATACACATGCATACGTACGTAGGTTATTTCCAGGGTTAGGGTTAGCGTTAGAAGTCCGTGCGACCCAGTGTGAACTCTCTGAAGAAAGTCAATGAGCTACCCGTCGCATGATCCTACCTCAAACGCTACGACCATCAATTTGACGGACATAAAAATATACGCCGCAGGCACGTGCGCTACTGCAAACGTTGGCGTTCTGTCCCCCTAACCCTAACCCTAAGTTTAACCCGAAATTAACAGTTTGACCATAGCGACCCTGCAAGTAAACAGCTACTGTTCTCGACATCACGGCATACGTTGGGTGAGCATCGATCATCTATTCGGTTCCCTTCCCTCTTCAACTGCACCGAAATTGGTCATATTTTCATACGAAAATGGAAAATCCAACTTGAATGATGAATATTCAGCTTTAAAAGCAACCCCAGTGCGGACAGATATTCTGATTAAGCTATATTATACAGTTTCAACCAGGTTAACATAAGATGGCTCGTAGAAAATTTACGAAACGTTTTATGGCTACATTTAAATGTTTAGTAAATTAAGCACTCGGTGTATTCCTAACCGGAAACCAAGCGTGAATTGAACAGTAACTAACAACAGGTCCATGGTAGCATGAGTTTATAAGTTTATAGAATACATTATTTATTGTCATTTATTGCGCATAAACTACTGTAACTATAACGAAAATATTTGATAGTTTACCCGCGCAACTGTACTGATACTTTATAAATGAAGTGCTGCAAAAGTTTTCTAATGGCTCCGTGGCCTAATGGATAAGGCGTCTGACTTCGGATCAGAAGATTGCGAGTTCGAGTCTCGCCGGGGTCGATTCAATTTTTTGCGTGTAACAACTAACTGCTACACAAATTGCCTCAATAAAACATTTATTGACCTTTCAGACTTTAAAAATTAACAAAAATGTATAATTTGTACACTGTGGCCCGTTCAAACAGCCAGATGAAGTTTCTCTTCACTCTGAAAAACACTTACTTTTGTGTTTCTGCCCAATTCATACAAAAATAATGAATTTTAAACAAAACAAAAAAATTCAGCCAATATATTTAAGAACATGCTTGATTATGCATCAAAAAATAATGTGTCTACTGAGTATAATGTTAAATACACTTTCACTTTGCTTAGTTTGCTAACAACAATGTAGGCCTATAGTGAAGTGCTGTTACAACAATGGGATTCACTACTGAAGATAAACATTTCATTAAATGGCTGTGAAGGAGTGAAAGGTGTAAAGCAAAATGCTTGATTAAGATGTTTCCTTAGACTATAGAATTTTCAGTGGCGTAGCTACAGCGGGTTCAGGCAGTTAAATGAACCGGAGCCCTCGACCTCCAGGGGCCCCAAAGGACATCAAAGAAATTGGCCAGTAGAATAAAACTCGCTGACTGAACACTCATAATAATCGATATTTCAACAGTTCAGAACAATTAGGCCTACGTGCCTCCACGTGCGTGAAAACACTTTGACGCTAGTTAGTGCATGACGTGAAAATGGTCCATTACTTGTTACTGTTGGCGCTATGTGTGCTAATTTCACTACGCTTTGTGCTGCTATTTTCATTATGTGTATAATGGCGTTGATACCCTTAAAGTATTAATTTAGTATTAATTTTGTCTCTGCAACACTAGATTTATGGGCATGCCACATTGGGCTACAACTCACTCTGGGGAGAGTCTCGAACCAATAAGCCTTTTGGGCTACGCCGCTGCAGTGGGCCTTGGGGACCCGACCTCACTGCTGAACCTGGGCCCCTCACAGCATCGCTTCGCCACTGAGAATTTTAGTGACTGAAAAACACTATCTGAGAAAATGACAGCAGTTCAGCCATGCATCCACGTTAGTCGATCGCACATTTTATTGACAAGTCTAAGTCTTTGGCAGTTTGGCTCATTAAGACTTTATCTTCCGTCAGGCAACATCCTGCGGAAATGCTATGGTCCATACTTTTTACTCACAACCTTTTATTTTTGTATTGTAAACCCTCTGTTGCAACAGCACTTTTACTGATGTCCATTTTATATTGCTATTATCAAAAAATATGTAAAAGACAAATTCAGGGTGACCACTCTCCAGACAATGTGACGTGAAATTCACTGACAATTCGCAGCACTCAGCATGTTAAGTGTTACTCATAAAAGTCATAATTATCATGCCTATACTACGTTACTAACTTACTAGTGTTACTGTCAGTGGTGGGGGTAAGAATGCAGCAGTGCATGATCCAAAACCATATATTTAATATTTAACACAGAATAGATTCCTACTAAATACCTGTATGGATGCAAATATGCAGCTTACAACAAACAGTTTTAGGCCACTTTTCCCTGACAAGATTTTCCCCCTGACATTTAGTAAAATCCCTGACATTTCCCTGACAGCTGTCAAATTCCTCGACATTTCCAGGTTTTCCAGACAGGTGGTCACCCTGCAAATTATTTTTTTAACGATAGTGTCAGCATTTTTATCGTGCGTAAGCACATCAAATTTATGCTTGGAGCAGTCGCTACCAACGGTGTCCCATGTTTCCTCACCCTGAAAAACTTTCCCCCTGATAATTCATCATCATCATCATCATCAGTTTATTAAAAACACATGTCAGACGCACGTGCTTACATAGTAAGAACATCACAATGAAACACACAAGAGTTAAATAGGCTAAAATGAATTGTTGTTATTTTGTGTACACTACTAATGCACAATCTGTTTGCGACAGCTGAGTTTTTCTCGTCTTAAGCAGTTATATCAATCCTGAAAAACAAACGTGCACATTCTAGTCATGGCACGAGATTAATTGTGCCAGGTAGTCCTGGACTGTAAGCCTCCTCGTTCAACTGGTTAAAAAGCAATGGGCGACATGGTTTACGAGCCTGTTAATGAGCCAAAATAAGCAACCAATTTCTGCCAATTTCAACTGTATTATCAGGTTATCAACAGATGTCTCTCCAGTGGCAATATTATTCAGACTGTTTCTAGGAATGGCAGTTACTCCAGAAGAGTGTTGTCTACAATCGGCAATAATGCTCAATTATGCTGCATATGTGTTTACCACAGTCTACCTGTCTACGACATCGGACCATCGGTGCTATTAGTAAACAGCTTGAATGGCCAGTTCTTTACTGCTGTTTAATATTGTCTGAGCTTGATCAGATTACTTTGACTAAGTAACTCTCATCTGTTAACATTAAGCTAGGGTAGTTAATTTGTAACTCTTGAACAACGATGTATCTTTAATTTATTTTATTATCGAGTCTTTCGTGTATGCAGTAGTAGTTGCCATTTTTCTGTGTTATTCTATAACTTTATGTATAAATTCATAATAAATATAAACGGATTAACACATTGCATCAGAGCACTGTAAAACGAGAATGAGATCCTATGCCTCATGGAAGAAACCGATGCCAACCTTATTCTTAAATTACAGTTTTAAGAGCAATATTTCTAACATTAATAAATATAAAAAATACAATGCCAGGCTAAGAAACAGCATGGGATTGTAAACCAGTTACAAGGTAATTAAAGCTGGTGTAGAAGTCAACTGGGGCATGCAATTTTTGGAACACTGTATCAGAGTCAGATCCAACGATATGCTGTTGAACATTACAGAAGTCACGGTCATCCAGCTCCGAGGGTACAACAGCACGAGCACACTGCTGAAGGACACGAGATATACCAGACATTGCAGTATTCTGTGTATTACTTGACAAACCGGTCTTGCTCAAATGAAATTCGTCATCTGCAAGAGTCGACTCGCTGCTTTGGCTGGATGGAACACTTATACAGTTGTTCGCCTGCACTGGCTGATATGACTGAGCCGAATCGTACCCACTGTCGGGCGTTTCTTCAACTTCCATGACATTCTGTCGATCAGCTGCATTCTCGTTATCCACAGTTTCACAGACTGTAGGCACAACTGTTGTGTATGATGAGGAGCAAACATCACCATATGACTGGCTGGTCAAACTTTCAAGATGGAGACGGCATGCACCACTATAATCTCCAGCGTCTACCAAACTGCATATCTTGTGCAGGAGAAACTCACTAATTGGTTGCAGCAACTGATCAAGGGAAGCTTGGCTGTGATGCTTAAATGGACAAGCAGCTTCTTCACCTACTGCCCACAGCTGGTTCTACACGTAACAGTAAACGAAAGCAAATTATTACTCGACTGTTTAGAATAAAGTGTTTTACCTGAATCACATCAACACAATGCAATACAAAAAATGTATCAGATGCAGCAAGCAAAGAATCAAGTTTAGGATGAGATAAATCAATTGATCGTTCTGTTTATTTGTAAAACACATAAACAAAATTAAAAACGAACATTACAAAGTTCACAAGCCGAATTTCTTACATGCAGTCATAAGTAGCATGTAACATCAGTAAAGACACACAAACTAACACCCATGGTTTAACAATACACAACATACAGATAATTAAGCCTTATAATCGGTAATGCTGACAGCATTTAGTTGCAGACAATTATTATAATTTTGTTTGGTTGGTATCAGAAACAGCTACAGCATCATCGTCGTTTCTGGCATGCAACTCTAGGATTGCATAGCGCCATATGCTGACAGCATCCTCCACACAGGGCTGTTCTGAGCCATATCTGCTGCTTCAAAGAGCATAAGGTTGTGGTGTCTCTGATCCTGTTGGACGGTGCTAAGCCATATTATGCTGGGACATCCTGGTTGTCTTCTCCAGTCGGCTGGAGGGGAGGCTAACAGGATCCTCTTGGCATTTGCGTTGTCATCAATGCGTGCAAAGGGCCCAAACAGAGTAAGTGGCACGATCGGATTACTGCAGTGAGTTTAAGTTGCTTCGTTAGCCTCCGTACATCGTCATTAAGTACAAATTGGCATCATCATTCTACACAGACACCACTGGTCGAGCACATCGATCCTATGCACGTCCGTCTTTGATATCGCCGAGCAGTCCGAACCATACAGGAATATTGGTAAGATGCACACGTTGTACAGCTTCAACTTTGTTGAAGGAGTTACATAGCTTCAGCAGTTGCACTTGACACCAGTGTTGACGCTCGTGCACAGGTTAAATCATTAAAAATTATTAGCAGCAAACTTAAAAATTTGTATCAAAAGAATTGACAATTGATGTTAAATGTAAATGTAAAACAATTCACTCTTCAACAAAAGTTCTCAGAGGTGTCCGTGTGAAGAGATGGGTTTTGAACCCAGCTCTAAACTGTCCACAACTAATGGATGATGAGCAGAGCTGTAATGGAAGCACATTCCAGATGGCAGGGGCTGCAACACGGAAACTCCGTCGGCCAAGCTGTGTTCTTGTCGAAGGGACAAGCATGTCGTGGCGTTCTGCCAAACAAAGATTTGCCCGACCAGAAATGCTGATTCAACAATTATTTCATGACCTACTTTTGTCTCCTATCTCTCAACACAGCGTTTGGAGTGAAACAGTGGCATAGCCAGAGGGGGGGGGATTGGGGTTCAACCCCACCCCCCATTCGCATCGAAGCCGTTTTTTTCACAGCAGTAAAGTTACTGTTTATTAAATATTATAACCTCTCTCTAACGACTCGAAAGACAATTAACTCGC
>Ga0209149_1002323_pt1 | contig 10564 bp, 11 predicted proteins | sample WorMetTyACAVOLI2_FD_187423 | JGI IMG/M metagenome (GOLD analysis project Ga0209149, IMG submission 187423) | Marine gutless worms symbiont microbial communities from Max Planck institute for Marine Microbiology, Germany - Olavius algarvensis... ...
TTGGAAGGTCGACGACGACGACGAGATCTTCGTGAAGTTCAGTGGATCAACTCGAAGCACATCTTCGAGAGACAAGATCATTTGTTTGCATGCCGATCAGTTCGCTAGCTCGCTTGCATATTGCTCGAGCATAGCTTAGATTGAACTAGGTATTAAGAGAATATAGTGACAGCCTTTTGTTTTAACATCTGCATATATAATTGTCGCTTAGTATAAAATTTCACGTCCGTTATCGTCTCCTTTTCAGTCGTCAACTCAGTTTAAACGTGGATCGAATCTGATTAGATTCAGGCAATTCGGGTTTGTCGAAGTGGATCAAGGTTGTATATACAGGCGGTTGGAGAATCAGTCTAAACCGGGACAGACCTCCGTCCCTGTGCAAACTTTCAGCCAAATCCGTTCAGCAGTATCGGAGGAGATGCGTTCAGAACAGACAGATAGACAGCAAACTTAAGATATCTTGTTACCACACACGGGGAGACAATAAGTTGATTTATCAAACTGGTTGCACGTTTCGTTGTGTATGCATGTGCTAGTGGCCAATGCAGTGGACACCTATTCACCGCGGCGCACGTTACTCATTCACCTTGCCAAGTACAACCAATGATTTATCATCACCATCATCGCTTGTAGCCTTATATGCTATAATAAGCACATGCACCCCTTATACGCAATACTTCGCTTCATTTTATCGCGCTAGTATGCGTACGCATAGCGCGGTATGCTGTCGCAAATGTATTTCCGTCAGACGCCGATATAAACATAATACGCAAACTTTTTTCACCGTCAGAAAGCCACACGGTGCCCTGCAATGTGACATGATAGTGTTACCTTAATCAGTACATTGTTACTTACTTACCATTCTAGTTTTTCTGTACCAAACCTTATGACAATATTCCTACGGAGATTCTCTTAATGGGGGCGTCGAATGCAGGGTGTATTTCAACCAATATATCGCTTCATCTGGGAAATGATACAAGAAAGGGCCATATAGTTACTACGGAACGCCAATGTGAATTGCTATGCGGTCTATCGGATGGTACCATTTCCAATGATCTTGAGTGACCTTCAGCGACTTAGCGAAATATTCAATGACACGAAGCACCGCGCGGCCTCTCTACGACAGTTGTACTTCTTATAAGTACTTGTACTTGCACCTCAAGTGCCTGTGTTGAATTTGCTCCTCGAGTACTTAATACAAGTCTGAACTCTGAAGATTATTATTAGTGAAACGTCAGCCTCGTAATCACTGAACGATGATTGAAATATAGCATAATGGTGTATAAGCGACCACTGCTGCATCGAATATCCACAGAGTATACAGGAAAACTTTCTCCGTTCTGCTTCCATCATTCGACATCTGTAAAGCCGCATTCACACTGTACGCCGAGCCGCGCAGCGCCGCGCCGAAAAATTATGTTAATGCATGCAAGTTGTATGAAAGAAAACAACAACAATGGCGGAAGACGATGTTGTAGTGGTATAGCTGCGTTTTGGTATTTGTCGGAAACGACGGCAACTGCGGAGTTAAAAAGTTGCCAACGTAGATCGTACAACAGAAGACGGACAAGAAGATACTGTATTCATGACGTCATTCGCGGTCGTCTGCAACTTGGTGAATATCACCGCTTGATACATGAAGGGAGAAGTGACCTGGGGCTGTTTCCTTTTCTTGAATGTCTTTGTATGTCTTCAGAGAGGATACATACAAAATCTCGAGCTGTCTTATAACTTCAGTCAGCTTTTCAACGTTTACCGCCATGGTGTGTGACGTCTCACGTGTTATAGGAGCTGCATAATGAGAGCAGCTCGGCGCGTAGCCGTGCAGCTACACGCAGCAACGCCGAGTTTTTTTCAGCTCTAATCGCTCACGTTTCGATTTTGCTGCTTGATGCTGCGCCGCACTGCTTTAGTACGTGTTCTGGGTGAATGATGTCCTTGACTTTCACGTGTTCGATTACAGCGGCTCGGCACGCAGTGTGAATGCGGCTTCTTAAGTCATCTTCGCAGCAGGACGGACAGTCTAACTAGACGTCCGAAAGGCCCCGCTGCACAAACACACCAGGTGGCTCCGCTACCATGCGGTAGTTCGGTATCAGTAATTTTGGCGCGCGAACGAATCACCGTCTTGACAGCAACGTATGGCCGCCAGCAGCCACCTCAGCTGCCCGGTAAATCAAAACCTTTCTCGACACATCTTTAATCATTATGAGTCCCGCCCTCCTATAGCACTGCCAGCCGCCTGTCTGACGCGCCCCGGGCAGTAAGCAAGTTGAATAATTATGGACTGCGCCTGCTGCCAAGTTACACAATAAGCACTGTCGTTTGGAGCAAAACAGACTAAATTCTTTGGAGTTCTGCCTTCGTAACGTAGGAAAATGGTTTTAATCAGACATGCCGCATTCAAAAACGACACGTTTCCGTTTGCTGTCTCTAATAACACAGCCACATATTATCAGCAGATCTCAGCAGGTAGCTCAGCTGTGAAGTGTGAAGTTCGTACGACTCTATCGAGGAATCACTTATTCTGTTACTTACTGATTTGTTGATTCTGTGTAATTCTGATCTACTTTTAGACTTTGAGTGTGCTATTTGTGGATAGATCCGGATTGTTTGATGTGCTGGCGTGCAGTTGTTAGATTAGACAGCTTGTAGAACTTTCGAGTGGTTCTAGAAATCTGTAGTTTTTTCAGTAGTATAAATAAAAAGGGAGATTTCTCCACAGATCGTTCTCTTTCTGGCAGGTTGGCCGACTGAGCGAAGGTTGTGATGTCTGATAGTTGCATTATTCTGTAGTAGGTAGACAGAGGTCATCTACTTGGATTAGTGGGTTTTGACTGTCTTCTCCCATGTGTGTATGTCTAGGCAATTTTACTCTGTGTGGTAGATTGGTAGACTAGGTTGTGAATTAACTGTTAGTGAATTGTAGCTCTTTCGTTACTGATTGACGATTGGGCGCTGTGTAGATACTGTTGTATCGTACGTTAGGCTTAGTGCCTAGGGGTTACTAACTTACTGGTTTTATTCACTGTGTGTGAATTGTAGCTCTGACTGGTATTATCCAGCAAGTATAGCGGGGCGTAGGAGTATTTGGATACTCAGTTTGTGAGTAGATTTTGACTGTAGGTCAAATCTGAGGTCTTAGCAGTCCTTATCTAGTATAAGAGATTGTAGTGGTGGTAGTCTGTTTTTGATTCTATTGTTGGTAGACAGACTGTGTGATGAGAAGTCTAGTTGTGCCAGATTTGTCTATGTGGTAATAGTTGGTGTGGAAACCACTTCGAGTGTATTTGGACTTATCTTACCTAGTTTTAGGGATATCTTTTGTGTTGTTATCAGTGCTGATGTTGTATATCCAGATTATTATTTTGTTGATGTTATACGTAGATTTCACATAGACTATACATTTATTTTGAAATTTCTGATATTTGTGATTCTTAAATTGCACATTAGCAGATTTCTCACCTCATCAGCATCATCGTTGTCATGCATAATACGAAGTTTCTGTTGTTCTAAGTACCGAAAGCAGCAAAGCTGAAAATACATGCTTCAAACTTTAATCCCGGACAGCAATTTTCAGGAACGTAAACGCCAGTGTGGTCTGCATACCGTGAACGTAACGTTCTTCGACAAGATTATCCATCGCCAGCGCTGTTTGCATTCCAACGGTTCAAGCCCGGTACACACTGGCGACAAAGTCGACCGTATCGGCAACAGTCGACTTTGTTGCCGAATAATAGCATTATAAATGCACTATAAAATCTGCATGCTAAACTCTGTTTTGGTAGTGTTTTTAAAACGTTTTTTTTATCTGCGGATTAATGCAAGTAAAGTTATTTTTTGTCACTTAATTTGAATTGCGTATTGCACGCAGTTTCTGTCGGAAAACCATATGAATGGATGTCGAATGCCGTACGTGGGTCGGGTAGGCTCAGGAGTACGGCTTATGCCAGTGTAAAAAAATCCCCGCCGACTTCTGTACTACTACAGCAAAAGGAGGCGGTTACGACCTAGGGGTTTATCCAGGGGTTGACCTCCTACGTACCGTGGGGTGCGCATAATAACGCCATGCTGTTGCGACCCATACGCTGTCCGAGAGGTTTCGGTCGGTCACACACCCGCGAATTACCGCGGGCGAGTACTCTTTTGCACGGTGTCCGGACAAAATGCCCCGGGACAAAATGCCAAAAACGCTACTAGGACAAAATGCCACAAACGAGTGAATGTAAAGGACTAAGGCCTTATTTGTAAATTGTTAAGTGTCCAATGCTATGCAATGCATGGACAGAATATAAATTTACCTGTGGGTGTGTGTGTGTGTGTGTGGTGTGTGTGTGTCTGTATGTCCGTCACACTTTCTGTCAACTCGCCTACAGGTCAGACCCCTCAACGGATTTTTACAGTTGATAGCTTAACGGACGCGGATTTACGCAAGGATGTGCCTTTTGGGGTCTCGATTATGAATAATCACATTTAGGGGTCCAAAGTCCCCCCCCAAACCCCCATTTTTGGGGCCTGAATATGCATTTCAAGCCAAATATGCGAAAAATTCAAATAGTTATATCTTCAGATCTGTGTATCAGATTGACATGAAATTTGATAGGCAGCTGCGGCCAGCAACAGAGACTTCGTGGGAAGTCTCGTAAAACAATTCCGAGATGGCGGACGGCCGCCATTTTGAAAATCGATATATCGCCATATCTCAGTGAAAAATAATCGCTTTTTCATGAAATTTTGTACACAGCAGCAGATTTTGAACTGGATCAACGTCATGTGATAAAAAATGATAAAAGTTGCATTGAACGGACTCCGAGTTTGACAGAACGTATATTTCTTGTTTCTCTGTCCAGTTACAGATATCTCGTGACGGTGGCACCGATCAGCGTGAAATTTTGCACGATGGTACATATGGTCCCGGACAGAAAGTCTCCGCTTTCGGGCCTAAAGTTTGGCCATTTAAGCGAAAACGGTAAGTTGTAGCGTTACATGTCAATTAGAGCTTAACATCAGCTCGACGAGATCTTTCTAACAAGTAGCTCTGCTGTCGCAAAGAGGCCGCGTGATGCTTCGTGTGTGTCAGTAGTTAGCTTCAATAGTACAAAACGTCGACCACAGTCTTTTATTGTTAGTTACATAGGCTACAGATTAATTTTATCACTACGTACAATTAAATGCTGTTCTGTTGTCTTTGGCATAAATAAGTAAGACCGATTGACGTGTTCATCAATGACAGTGTTACTACGCGGGCACGACAACGGTAAGAGTTCGAAGAAGTATGTCTTCAGGCGAGAGCAGAAGACGGGAAGCGACGGAGCAGATGTGATATTATGCTGCGGAAGACTGATCCAGATCCATACAGCGGCGACTGGAAATGCTCGGCCGGTCGCCGTAGGTTGAAAATCGAGTACGGGAAACAGACAGTTCGTGAGACGAAGCGGAACGCAGACGCCTTTGAAACTCGGACTCTGCTGAAAGATGTATATCGTCAGACGTTAAGACTTCTTGTCAAAAACATTTCGTCGTCGTCTCCCGCTATCAACAAACGCCGCCGCTTACTACCAGCGATAAGTGTCACAACTTGCGGGACCATGGTCCGGTGGCGTCGTGTTGATAACACCTGGCCGGTCACAGCGTTGACAGCACGCAGAGAAGCTAGACATAGGCTCAGAGTCGATATTTTAGCCTACCCCACCTGCATTTGACGCCTTTATTAGGAACGGTTCCCGTCGGAATATTGCCATGGCGTTTCGTACGGAAAAACTAGAATCGTGTGGCTACCCGACGGTGAAGAAAAAGTTTGCAGATATGTTTATTCGCTTTGACAGAATGTACCAACGTGACAGACACACACACTTACATGGACAGACACCGCATGACGGCTAAGGCCGCGCTTGCATAGCATAGCGCGGCCGCGCTTGCATAGCATAGCGCGGCAAACATGTAATGCATGGGGCGGCAGTTATACTGGGGGCGCCCCCATAAGGCCAAATATGTTGCATTTTGCGTATTTTTTCAGCATCGTCAACTGTGAAGCTGTATAACTTTTTAACGGTTGAAGGCGTACTATCAGCGACGCAAATGTTGCCCTAAAAAGAGCTGTCTAAAAATGTATACTTTGTGGGAGCACCACATAGCTTCCTCCAGAACGCCAGATATGTTGAACTTTTAAATATTTTTCCACTACTTCAACTTCGAAGCTAAATAACTTCTAATACGTATGAGGCATACTACCTGCAAGTCAAATGTTGCGCATGAAAAGGTCTTTCTAAAATGTATGCCACGTGGCCGTAGTCCCCCCAGGCAGCGCACCCCCTCCCCCCGTATGGAGGGTTTGTGTCTAGCTGACCCACTTTTTTAATTTTTTTTCGCGATATCTCCAAGACCGCCGAGCCAATAACCAAATCTTCCAGTAGTGCAGCAAATGGGCTGCATTCTTTCGGGGTTGGGAGAAAGGTTAGAAAAGTCTCAGCTTCACAAAATGCAATATGGCGGCGAAACGGATTTACTGCTGTAACAGTTTGCTCTGGACAGACAGACGGACGGTGTGTAGCGCGTAATGCGGCCTCCTAGGGAGGACCGCATAATAAACACGCGAGCCGGCGAGCGGACGACGCCATCACCAATAGAACAAGTGACGCTATATCCGGTGCACGAGATAAGCAAATGCGAATGCGCGACAGAGCAATAGAGATTCGATAAACTGATTATACGACGCTTGCTATATTAATCAGCGGCATGGACACAAGAGGCGGGGATGGCGACGCACGATCGACCAGCCTTTGTTTCCGTCGCGATAACGTGACGTGATTAACCGCACAACGGCTGCGGACATGTCCGAGATCCGATTAATCCTGCGCACATACTGCCGCCGCAGCGACTCATCAGCTGTGCTGCCCTAAGTGGCTGTTCAACGCATTATCCGTAGATTACGAGACCGTTTTGCTGACCCACCGCGTGCGACAGCTGCAGCAGCAGGCCGCCTCCCGCAGCCCCCACCCCGAGTAGATCAAACACGACGACCGCGGCCTGACGCTCAACAGTACAGCAAACAAAGACGCATTGTCGGGAAATATCGGCGCATGAACATCACATGCAGGCCAGCGATAATTCAGTTTAACGGCTACAGTGGACAGTCTAATGAAGAAAATGAGCTAAACGTTATGCTAATTTAGCGTGTCGGTGAATGATAAAATGCGCGACTCTCGGTCAGTGCGTTAAAGACAGAAGCAATTAGTTCAAATTAAGCAATTTGTCTGACGTTCATGATTCATTTCACAATTATAGCGTCTGCTACAAAGAGAATGAATATGACGATAGTAATCAGCCGTAGGATGGCACAACGGACTAAACAGCAGTCTCGGCGTGGCTCATCCATCGATCCTGAGTTCGGACATTCATAGACTGGTTGCAGCACTACCAGTTGAAAACACAGTGCCGCTGTATTCAACTGGCAATGGGACGTCCGTGGAAAGATCGCCACGCAGCCTACGTCAAAGATTTAGGCCCATCAGAACGACATCCCGTCAGAACGACCTTCCGTTGAAATGAAATCCCATTAGAACGAAAGAAAACAAATAGTAATTAAATTATTAACAGACATTGAAGTTTATGAAGTTCAAACTTAACGTAGACTTACATGCCATGCATATTGCATACGGTATTGATCATAAGTTGTTTTTCTTTGGAATCTATTATAGGAAAATGTAAGTTGAAAAGGGTAGGCTCGTAATGAACTATGAAACAATGTTCACCTTAACTGCAACAAAAACAACTGCAAACTAACTGAAAGCTACTCAGACTACTATCACAGCGGCTCATCCAGACTTAATTAGCCGTCTTTCATAACTCATTTGCTTCAAAGCCTCACGCCTCCTTCATTAACGTACTCAGTCTGTGGTCGCATTGCTTCGTGAACTCCATTGGTTGAGAGTTCCGGAGCGAGTCACATCAGACACTGTTATAGCTTTAAATGACAGTGGATGTCAGCTGTGTACTGTGAGTGCTGACACAGTCAGATCACTGGACTTGCCTGTATTTGGTCAAGTCAAACTGAGGGGTATATCAGATCATCATCTGATGCCTGCGGATGTAGTTAAAATCCGGGTGAGGTTGACCACTGGCAAGAAATTTGTCAACACTACTTGTGCTGTAGTTGAAAAACTTAACTACGCTCTTATTCTTGGCTCTGATATAGTCGATAGGTTAAATCAAGAACTTATGGACGAAAGTTTTGCTGCAAATGAAATGATGAATGTTGTTCATGATGCTAATGATGATGATGATGTTGATGAGAATGAGGTCACAAATGATAAATGTGACAATGATGAAAGTGAAAATGAAAGTATGTCTGATCCACGAAAAGCGTCTGCAGAGATATTAAGACGAGATCAAAAGTCATACAGGTCACTGATTAACTGATTAACTGTTGGTCTTTAGCTGATCGACAAAGAGCTGGATATTATGTACGAGACGGAGTCTTGTATCGTAATTATAAGTATCCAAGCCAGAACTGTGAGCAACTGGTACTACCAGTTAATCGTAGACAAGAGGTCATGAGATTGGCTCATGAAATTTATGCAGGTCGTTTAGGGGCCAAAAAGACTAAAGAAAGAATTAAATTGTCTTTCACTTGGCCGACCGTTGCATCAGATGTGCAGAAGGCATGTCAGTCTATGTCAGAAGAAGAGAACGAGTGACGGTTTACGATCGAGTGCCTATTACACCCATTCCTCGGGGTGATGTCCCATTCGATTGTTTAGTTATGGATTGTCTAGGCCCACTTTTTAGTAATCAAAAAGTGGAGTACAATTATGCACTGGTTCTGTGTGACAGCAATACCAGCTATCCATTTACTGTGCCATTACGTACACTCACGGCAAAAAAAAATGTGTGCAATGCTTTATTGCAGGTTTTTCAGCTATAGTTGGCATTCCATCGACAATAAGATCGGACTGCGCTAGTAATTTCACTAGTAGCTTAACTACTACATTTCTGAAGATTTTAGGCTCTAGTCCTAATTTCAATGTGCCTTGGCGACCTCAACAGATCGGTCTGTGTAAAAGATTGATAGGTACATTGAAAAATTTGATAAACAAAGTGGCATCGGATAACCCAAAATATTGGCATAAACATTTAGGATTTGTGCTTTGGGCTATTCGTGAGACTCCTAATTCAACGACTGGGTTACCCCAGCATTGTTAGCGTGGGGGCGTGTCCCAAGGGGTCCGTTGGCAATATTGAAAGACACAGTGACTGGCGAAGTGGAGTTACCCTTGAAACTGGGGAAGACTGCCAGTGAATACTTGGAAGAATTGAGGAAAATCTTTAACTAGCTCAAGATTATGCTACGGGACATACAGAGAAGGCTCAGCAACGATACATTTCGAGGTATAATTTGCGAGCCCGAGAAAAGTCATTTGAGAAAGTTTTGGTTTTAATACCAGACAGGACAAGTTCCAAGACATTTTCGAGATGGGTGGGTCCAGCTGTCATTAAAGACAGGCTGTCAAACCACACTTATTCTGTAGAGATCAATGGATCTAGAAAGCATATACATGCTGACAAGATCAGAAAATATCATATTCAAATTGTTCAAATTGGTGAAATCATGTGTGACTGTGACACGGTCACAACAGGCCATGAACAAACTAAAATAAATCACTGTGCAGTGATTGATGATGACGGATCAGTAGATGTCATAGACACTGATCAATGTCAACAGCCAGAATTATTGCCGAGTCAAAGAATTGACTTAAAGACACTGTCACATCTGTCAGTAGAACAGAGGACCAAACTTTTGGCTCTGTTGGACAAATATTCAGAATGTTTTTTTTCTGAATAACATGGCTTATGTACTGTGCTTCAGCATGAAATTAATGTTTCAGCTGATTTTAAACCTAAAAGATTGAGGGCTTATAGGGTCCCAGAAAATTTGAAGCCAGTGGTTGAGGCTCAAATTAATGAATTGTTGAAACGTGGGATCATAAAGCCATCAAAGAGTGAAATGGGAAGTCCCATTGTTTGCGTTTCGTTTTAAAAGGTAAAGATGGCAAGGATGGTGTAAGCATTGCCGTTGATTACCGGTATTTGAATAAATACTGTGAGGGTGATGCTTATCCAATGCCAGAGATTTCAGATCTGATCCAAAAAGTTGGTCAGGCCAAATTTATTAGTCTCTGTGACATCAAAATCGCGTATCACCAGATAGAAGTAAAACCGGAACACCAATGGCTTACAGCTTTTGTGTGGGATGGTGGACTCTTCCAGTACACCAGAAAACCCTTTGGGCAAAAGGGATCTGGTAATACCTTCGCTAGAGCTGTACAGCAGGTTTTACATCCAATAAGTGATATTACAGTATCATTTGTGGATGATATTGCTGTGCACTCATATGAATTTGACCAGCATTTGAGAGATTTTAAAAAATTTCTCAAGGTCATCAAGGAGTCAGGTTTCACATTAAACCGAAAAAATGTCGGTTTGCACAGAGTCAAGTAAAATCCCTAGGTCACCGCTCTTGAAGAAGCCGTCTCTTGACGTTCATGATCTCAAGAATTATAGGCCG
>Ga0209149_1002324_pt1 | contig 10561 bp, 8 predicted proteins | sample WorMetTyACAVOLI2_FD_187423 | JGI IMG/M metagenome (GOLD analysis project Ga0209149, IMG submission 187423) | Marine gutless worms symbiont microbial communities from Max Planck institute for Marine Microbiology, Germany - Olavius algarvensis... ...
TCTAGAGTACGGCGATCCGTAAATCGTGATTCTGAGCGAATATATGGCTGTGTACCTCGGAGCGCTATAGTTGCGAAATAGACGAGGGCGGCGGCGGTAAGGGCTAAAAACCGGCCCGGCCCGGGCACGTAAATATTACCCCAGTTATCACTGAAGTCGACTTTGGTCAATTTTCTCTGTACAATACTGGTACATAGTTTTTTTTCCGCGCGATGCGATGCATAAGCGCTGCCTATGCTGTCATGCGGTGTTTGTCCGTCAGTCTGTCTGTCTGTGTGTCTGTCACGTTCGCGAGTTGCGTCAAAACGAAAGATATCTTCAAAAATTTTTCACCATCGGGTAGCCAAGCCATAATAGAATTTTGTGCACTAGTAAATCTGAATCCGCAGTAACTGGTAATGAAAAACCGCGCTGTAGGTATGTTGAAGCTGATTACAGACAAACACGAAGCAACGCGCGGTCTCTCTGCGACAGCTGAGCTTCTTGTTTTATCGCGCGTCAGCATACTGACGCGCGATATTGATACAGCAAATCTTTCTGTATGTCTGTCCGTTACGTTCCAGTATCAGATGAAAACGGCTTAACATATCGTCATAGTTTTTTCACCATACGTTTTCATTCCAATCATTCTAGTTATACCAGCATCAAACATCTTCACGAAATTTCGACGGGGTCACCCCTGCGGAGGCGCTAAATACAGGTGGGGTATAAAAATTTCGCGATTTTCTACCAATAAGTCGCTATATCTCGCAAACAATACAAGATACCGCCATAAGGCGAATAGGAAACCGCACCCAAGCTTTTGATTGGCACCAGTGTTCTAGGACCTATTTCATTTCTGCTGTTTATTAACGACCTAATAGAATGTTGCATACCATACTCAGAGATCTACCTATTTGCCGATGATGCTAAGCTGTTCAGACATATTACACAGGACAGTGACAAAACTGCATTACAAAAAGGTGTAAATGCACTACAGGAATGGACTCAAGAATGGTTTTTAAAATTTAATGCATCTAAGTGTATGGTTATGTCCTTTGGCAAAAATGTTGAAAAAAGCTATACTTACAATATTTTAGAAAATAGTCAAATTAAACCGCTGGCACGTACTGATCAGATAAAGGATCTAGGGATTTTATTAGACGAGAGACTTTCATTTAGAGACCACATAAATGATAAAATTAACAAAGCATTCTGGATGCTCGGTATAATTAAACGTAATTTTAAACACCTTACAATTCAGTCATTTACTATGTTATATAAAAACACGGTAAGATCTCATTTAGATTATTGTTCTTCCGTGTGGTCACCATATATAAAAAAGGACATTGAGGCTTTGGAAAAAGTACAAAAAGAGCTACCAAGATTCTGCCACAACTAAAACACATGGATTATTCTGATAGACTTAAAGCATCTAAACTACCTACATTACACTATAGAAGAATTCGAGGAGACATGATCGAAGCGTATAAAATATTGACTGGAAAATATGATATCGAGGCAGCTCTCTCCTTGGTTGGGGTTTGTTCCTCAGTAACGAGAGGTCACAGCTTGAGATTACAAAAAATAGGACAAAATATGATTTATGTAAGTTTTGTTTTGCTAATAGAATAGTAAATATTTGGAATGCATTGCCTAGTTATGTGGTGTCTGCTGAAACTGTAAATTGTTTTAAAACAAGATTAGATAGATATTGGCTTAACCAGGATATTATATATAATTTTCGTTGTAAAATTCACGGAACCGGAAGCTGAAAAAAATTACAGTAAAATCTTCATTAGTAGTTGTGTTATTGAGTCTGGCAAAGAGGCTATCGCCTGCGCCTGTTTTCTTTCTACGTCTACGTCTACGTTTACGTCAGTTTCAATGACCTTGAGTGACCTCTAAGCCAGATTTCAAGGTCACGGTATTATTCAACGTCAAATAACTCGCAAATGGTAAAAGATAGAGCTATAATTACAATGGCGGACTAATAGAAAGTCATACGTGGTCTATCGAACCGCGGCAAAAACCTTGAAGGACTATTACTAAATCGTGTATGGTCTATTCAATGGTTCCGTTTCCAGTGACCTTGAGTGATCCTTAACCTAGATTTCAAGGTCACGGTGTAATATTTATGCCTATATATGCCCTCAGCGTATTGTGTGCGTAGCTGACGAGCGATCTGTTTGCGATAGCTAAGTTTTTGTTGCTTGTACTTTTATAGGGCAGCTATTAGTGGCATCAGTGTCTTTGCTGTCCTGTCCGCTTTGTTTTGTTGCACATGTTACTGTGATGTTTTTGATCCAATAAATTCATGATGATGATGATCTACGCATGCGCAGTGACCTGATCTCCACGATTCGGCTTTCTGTAAATTTCAGAGCAGACATGGGCGCAGGCTCCGAAACATACAATTACTATTACCTAGTAGCCTAACATTGTTAACTGCCACTTTACTTCCGCTTCCGGTTACTTGAATTTCTGCACGCGTGTGTGTGTGTGGAATGTATGTTAATGCTATTAATGCCTACCAAAGAGCCTTGCCGTCCTGCTTAGTGTCATTTGTATTTGCGTTGTTATGTGTTAAAATATTTTTGAGAAAATAAAATCATGATGATGATAATGATGATGATGGAAATCATGAATAATAATTTTGGTTTGAGCAGTATTTATTAAGTCTTCTTTCGGAACAGTTTCGCGTGTTAGCTGACACAATAAAACTTGGTAATTCCACGTATTGACAACTCTATCGGTTAAGTAAAATTTACGTAAGCAATGTTTAGGGTTATGGCTACGGTTAGCCTATCAACCGGTATAATTGATTTACTATAACGTCGTAACGCCAGCTGACTCGGCAATTTGTTAGTTGCAGGCTCGTAAAATGCTCGTTCGTAAGGGACTCGCAGTGGACATGTTCCGCTGTCTGCTGGTGACCCATCTCTGACACTGACGCAGTTCTGCACGCATCTGAGGTAACCGGAGATACCCCCTGGAGACAACTCCCCTGAGATAACCCACCCCCTATCGAAAATATCCCCCCGACCCTCGTGTAATAGTAGTTAGTCTTAGGGTCAGGAATATAGGTTAGTGCCAGTTTCCAGATCATTCCCTTCCCGTGTGTCGGTTAGGGTTAGGGTTAGGGATAGGGTCAAAACCTCACGTCGTGGGTCGGTTAGGATCAGGACCCACAGTCAGGGCGGGGGTTATCTCCGAGAGGTATTTTCGAAAGGGGGTTGTCTCCGGGGGGAGTTGTCTCCAGAGGGTTATCTCCTAGAATCCGCATCTGAAGAATGTTGTCTTCCGCCCAGCATATTGAACTTTGCATAGCGCCTACAGGACAGTTTAAATTGTAAGTAGTTACGCGGACGTAAGTGTACTTAGTTACACTTATTTACTTACGTAAGCTCATACACGACTCGCACGAGGCAACGGCTTTATAGCAAATGTTGGTATGTTGCAGTTTAGCCTTAACGTTTCATTCCATCGGAGAACCCCTATCATATCACATCGTGTCGTACTTGTAGGAAACGTAACTTTCCTGGCAAGATCGGTGACGAACGCCATCCGATAGTCAATGAAGCCACGGTCTGCCGCGCCGCACGCCCTGCTCCCACTAACCCTATCGTCAATTCCTTCCCTGCGCTCAGTAACCCTAACATCACATAATCGCTGTGGAGTCTTTGTGATTATGGCTTCGTTTAGACGCGTTCGAACTTAGGCCCACTTACTTACTAATACAAGAGTGCCCAGTAGGCCCACGACGTCGCCGCCGCGGTGGCACTGAAGCAGACGACGACGAAATTTGCCGCACAGTTGCAGCAGCCGACGGGACTTTGTATGGCTGCCGGTACGCATCGTCGACTAATATCACACGCGCGACCAAAGTCCGACTCCGACTGCTGCTGCGGCCGCTACGCGATCGATTGGTCATCCAACAGCGGGACCGGGTACCCGCTGCAGGGCTGCCCACGTGACGTCCGTATCCGTCGCAATCTTTGCTTTCTGCTGCCGTGCGCCGCCAATACTGATGCGATCGGTCGCAGTATCGGAAGCAGTTAGGCAGCTGTACACTAGGCCGATACGCTGCCGTCGTATTTAATAACAAGAATAAACGGCCATATTAACTACTGTCGAGACCGTATGACTCGCCACACACTATGCCTGCCTTCATGCAATAAACCGGCTTTAACCTATGTCCGTAGTAGTGTCTTTGTTGTAAGTTTAGTGATGACCATCGTCAATATGAGACACTAAGTAAGTTGCCGGTTTGGCTTAGCAGTAAGACGCTGGTCTCAATCAACGTAGTTACTCTACGCAAGGCCCGGTTAATGCCTGGATGGGCGACCGTCTTTGGACGGGTTAACCACTTTGGCACAGAATCAGGCATCCAGGTTTACTCAACCTGAACCATCCCTCTGTAGGTAAGCGAAATGAGTACCAAACGAAAGATGGGGAGTAAGCAGGAACACCGCGTGATACAACAGCCCGTATACGTGGTTTTGCAGTGTTCGGCTGGTGTCTGGCTGAAGAGTTAGTTAACGGAAATCAGCACCGACGTACGGGAAGCTGTAGCGCACGAGGCATGTCCGCAACGATGCGCTGTACAAATCCGCATTTACTTTACTTTACTAAGTTGTCAGTTTGCAGAGCGCATTGTCGTAGAAACTATAATGCACTAACTGAACTAGTCTCTCGAAATAAAGACGTCTTCAAAGAGCGTATTAAGCGGTATACCAGCTGATGTCTGGGTCGGGTCCCGCACACTGTCCGCGAGAAAGCCGCGTAAAAACCGTGCCGCCGTAGGTACACTGTGTGTAGCTAAAGGACCGCCAGTTCGGCTATTGTTTCACCACAAACATATCGGACACAGAAAGGCTATCTGCGGTCAGTTAACATGCACTGACGGTTTCCGTACTTCGCCAAAACTGATAAGAACAAGGCATATTGTACCTGTTATGGGATGGGCATAATGTCTGATAGGAATAATAATAATGCTGATGATCAAAGAAGCCAAAAATATCAAAAGAATGCTGTAGTTACCTGCGCACCTCTGTATAAAGGCAGAACAGGTAGGCCTATGTGATCACCTGTGTGTGTCTATATGTCCGTCTGTTTGCAAGATAAAACACACGAACGTGTTGACCGATGTCGACCAAACTTGGCAGGCATGTGCAAGAGATGACCCTTTAAAAGTTGTTAATTTTTGATGTTGATCCGATCCCGGAAATCGATCCAGGACCACTTTTCCACTTTCCTGAACGGTAGGGCATTTTACGATACTTTCTAGCATCTCTCATACTTTGATCGGTGTATTTTTGCAGCTGTGGCGCGCAGGTTCGTACACAGTGTAATTAAGTGTTGAAGTATGTTTATATCCAATATTCTTCAATAAATTAGCTTAAATAAACACACATTTACAAATATTACACAGTAAGATCCTCACTTAAAGTGACTGCTAACGCTTTTGTCTTTTAGGAAATATTATCTAAGCTCAGTGTGTACCTCTGTAGCTTGTATGTTACGGTAACACTTAAAGTACTTAATTATTTACTTGGTTCATGATGATTATCATTGGAACTAGTCTAATATGAACAACCTCGTTGTGTGACATTATTAGTATTTATTAGTATTTATTGTTGCTGTTTCACTGTTTGATGTTTGTCAGAGCACTGCGTTATGGCAGTGTTAAATAAAAGAATTACTTACTTACTTCGAATGTAAGAACGATGATAATAAAAAAAACATGAGAATGAAAAATTATATAGCATTTTGTCGGTGTACTTGTTACAACTGCAATTAAATAGCAGGAATAAAAGTCATGAGCTGTACTGATTTATCGCCTTTCGTCGCCTAATTTATCGCAGTAGTGACAAACGCGAGTTTTTTTCCCCGGCTACTCACGACAATTAGTCACACAAATGGACGGCTGCATCGCCACCGCTGCGCTGCCGTGATTACGCTAAATGGATGCTATCATGCATACATATCGCTGCTGCCGGTATGACGCAGCCCGACTTCTGGTATCGATGCCATTTATCCAGCAGTAAAGCTGGCGCTAGCGGCGATAGTCGAGATTAACGACGACGGAATATAATTATACCGCCCGCTATCGTTCGCTGTACGCGAGTATACATCAGCGTCAAGCTGCTTATCGAACTGAGCCGCTTATATCAACTACGTCACAGGAATGTCATACGATATACGCACGATTTCGCGATCAACAGACAATGGTCGTCGTAGCTGGGACGGAACTGTTGCGGAGGCAGATCGACGAAAACAGACCGATAATGTGGCCGTTTCAACTCCTTTACGATTTAGTAGTTTCATACGCCAACTCTTATTACCAGCATCAGTGGACGGCTACTATTTTGCACGGCGTCAATTGTTGGTCTGTTTGTGGGTGTGTCTGTCTATGTCTCTGTACCCCTGCCACGCCCCGTGTCTCCGAAATGACCTATTATGTCGAATTGGACATACAATACGATACAATACGATACGATATTGTGTATTTAACGTGCAGTAAAAAGCTGACGTGTCTTAGTCCACCACACGAAACAAACAGAAAAATTAAAGAAATAACCAACTAAAAATAAATCGAGAAGCATGATAAGTCCGGTCCGGTCCCATGATCGCGAAGGCAGTGCAGGAGTAGAAAAGTATTAAAGTGGGAATGATTTGTTGAAAAGGTATATAGGTTTTGAGCCTGGAGTGAAAGAGTGAAGAAGTGATGGGTGATGAGAGTGGTGATGACGACAGAGACGAGCTGACAAGTGAATGAGGAGGTGAGTCGAGACAGGACTGGCGAGGCTGAGGGAATGAATCTGGAAGTTGATTCCAGAGACGGGATGATGCATATCTGAATGAGCGATCTGTGATTTTCAATGTGATGGTTGGTGGGCGAGAAAGGGTGACAACAGATGAGGAGCGGGTACTGCGAGGGCTTGGACATAGATCAGATTGTTAAGATAGCTAGGTTTACTGGTTGTAAGAACTTTGTAGGTTAGAGAAAGAAGTTTATATTCAATGCGTTCGCTGACCTTAAGCCAGTGGAGATATTTGAGAATGGGAGTGATATGTGAGGACGATCCTTAACAACAGCACCAGCAAGAGAGTTTTGAATCTGTTGGAGCCGGCTAAGTTGATAGTTTGGAAGGTTGTGGACGTTAAACCCTACTAGGCCTATACCTATACCTATACATATCTGGAATGCCTCTCCATCTAGAATTACTGTTCTTTCGAACGACAAATAGAACAAGCAGGCACCGCAGATTTGGCTCACAGCAGACTAATATAACCTGTACTTTTACTGTTGTCACGGAGAGGCCGCGCGATGCTTCCTGTCTGTCTACTTATAGCTTCAATAGTACAATACCTCGAGCGCAGTCTTTTAGTATTAGTTACTGGGGCTTCAGATTTGCCACAGCGTACAAGTAAGTTCTGTTCTGTTGTCTTCGGCGTAACCTTGAGGCTTCTTGTCATAAACACTTCGTCGTCCGTCTCTTACGAAAAACAAACGCCGCCGCTTACCGGCGATGAGTGTCACCAACATGCCAAGGTCGGTCGCAGCTGTGTGTATAACTTTTGGTCCATAGGCCATCCCCAATTGTTCAGTGTTAAGGATAGTGAACAAGAACTTAGCTAACCGCGCTCACAATACGCTCAGGGCATCTATAGGCCTAAATATTACACCGTGACCTTGAAATGTGGGTTAGAGGTCACTGAAGTTCATTGAAAGTGGTATCATTTAAAAGCATGGGTACGGTTTCCTATTCGCCTTCCATAGTAACTATGGCCGTATCTTTAGCCATTTCGGAGATATTAGTGTCAAAGAATGTCCTGACCTTGGAAACTGGGTTTGGAGTCGTTCAAGGTCATTGAAAATGGCGCGGTTCGACAGACGATATAAGACTTTCTATTACTCCACCGTTGTAACTATTTTGTACTATTTGCGAGTTATTTGACGTTGAATACTACCGTGACCTTGAAATGTAGCTTAGAGGTCACTCAAGGTCATTGAAACTAGTGCCATTCAAAAGCTTGGGTGCGGTTTCCTATTTGCCTTCCATAGTAACTATGGCGCTATCTTGTAACGTTTGCGAGATATAGCGACTTATTGGTAGAAAATCGAGACATTTTTATACCCCACCTGTATTTAGCGTCCCCTCAGGGGTGACTCCGTCGGAATTTCGTGAAGATTTTTGATGCCGATAAAACAAGAATGATTGCGCTATCGTATGGTGATAAAAAACTATCACAATATGTTAAGCCGTTTTCATCTAACACCGGAACGTCACGGACGGACAGACGGTCAGACAGAAAGACGAACAGGATATCTATATCAATATCGCGCGTCAGTGTGCTGACGCGCGATAAAAACTGATCCTAGATCCACATCCGGATCCAGATAAACATGAACAAGAACTTAGCTGTCGCCAACAGATCGCGCGTCAGCTGCACACAATACGCTGAGGGCATCTATAGCCTATAGGCATAAATAGAGGTCACTCAAGGTCATTGAAATTGGTGCCATTCGAAAGCTTGGGTGCGGTTTCCTATTCGCCTTCTATAGTAACTATGGCGATATCTTGTATCGTTTGCGAGATATAGCGACTTATCGGCAGAAAATCGCGAAATTTTTATACTCCATCTGTATTTAGCGCCCCCGCAGGGGGTGACCCCGTCGGAATTTTGGGAAAATGTTTGATGCTGGTAAAACTAGAATGATTGGGCTACCATATGATGAAAAAAACTGTGAGGATATGTTAAGCCGTTTTCATCCGATATCGGAACGTTACGGACGGACAGACAGACGGACAGATTTGCTATATCAATATCGCGCGTCAGTATGCTGACGCGCCATAAAAATTAATCACTTTTACAGGGTCGTCCTTTGTCCATGCTTACCATGTTTGGTCAACGTCCGTTAACTCGTTCGTTAGTTATCCTGCTCACAAACAGAATGACAGGACGAACGATTACATAACTCCGCCATCCTTGGTTGAATAATAATATTTTGACGACATCACGGCAATCTCATTCGGATATTAATTGATAACTGACGAATCAACGCTCGACGTTATGTTGCTACCACTGACCTCGAACTGGTACGTAGACGTTCAGATAGAGACAGTCTTCCTGCTGCTGTTCAAGAAACGGCACAGTACGTCGAAGCCGATCGACAACCGCGGCAGGTGCCCGTTTAGCCACGTCGTTGAGGTTAGGCAATGGTTGAGGGCAGACCGGCTTGAATTTAAGCGCCGTTCGCACGCCGTCCCATCTCGTCACTGGGCTCGTCGGCGGCAGGAAGCGCAACTCACCGCCGAGCAGCGACCCGTACTCGAGCCCCAGGTACGCCTCGACCGGCGGCAACGTCGGTTCCGGTAGATCGATGAGAATTCCACGCAGCAGTCCGTAACGTGTCACGACGACGCGCCGACTCATCTGCGTCGAGAAGACTTTCCCGTCGACGAAACCGCGCAACGTCAACGTCAGTGTAAGCAAAACGAAGAACTGACGGCGGCAGAACGATAGAAATGTCGTTGTCGTGGCGGCAGTGATGACCGGGACGCTGCTATCGGCGGTCATACAGGGCATGGTCAACGGCCGGCATGGCTCTCACGGCCGTCCGACCGACTGCGTCACCGCTGCAGCGACAACGCTGGCAACTACCGCCACCGACGGTATCAAACTGTTCACCGACGACCTGTTTCGGTAGCACGGCGTCACGTCACACCTCACAGCAGTACAGAACGCGGAGAACACTCCGGCTGAGCGGAAGACTTCCCGTGACGGTCGAGCTTACACTTTGGAAAACATTCCGGCAGTTGTCGATCGACTGGGGTAGAATGGACGGTACGGAAATCGCCACAACTCATACCGCAGCGATTTCGCCGTGAAAGCACGAACCCTTAAACATCGACACGTGCCGTCATCGTTTTGTTAACTTCCTTTAGTCAGATGAAAATGATTTCCGGCTCCTGCGGCTGTTAGTATGACAACTGCAGCAGCTCCTGTCGTTGCAGCTGCTGCAGCAAGACGTGGCGTGGTGGTAGCTAGCATTCACATGCTACTTATACGTGCCTCGCATCACTGCAAACATCCTTCGCCGTCCGTTTCTATGGTACGCTGCAGGCTGCACCCGCGGAGCTAATGATTCACGTCCTAATCAGCGGCATTTGTCTCGCAGACTACAATTATAACGTCGTGTGCACATTAACGTTGTTTATTTAACATCAGCTGGACGAAGTTTAATGACTGAATAAACGGCTTCGTGTATATTCGGCGGACGCGGACGCGGACTTTGTGTATTCGGCGGACTCTGTGTAGACATGTGACGATTGGTACACCAATGGTCATTTTTGCTGTTTTGACTGTCTTTTGACTGTTTTTGCCTGTTTTTGACCATTGGTGTACCGATCGTAACAGGTCTACCAAGACTGTACCAACAGTGTACCACTCACTCACTCACTGCTGCGCTTGACCAGCTGAGGGTCGTAGCGTCCTCCACATCGAACGATCCTGGCCCGCGATCCAGGCAGCACCAACAGATAGGCCAACGTCTTCTTCCACTTGCTGCAGC
>Ga0209149_1002325_pt1 | contig 10559 bp, 6 predicted proteins | sample WorMetTyACAVOLI2_FD_187423 | JGI IMG/M metagenome (GOLD analysis project Ga0209149, IMG submission 187423) | Marine gutless worms symbiont microbial communities from Max Planck institute for Marine Microbiology, Germany - Olavius algarvensis... ...
TTTTATAATGTTTTAGTAGTTTCTCTATCGCTTTGTATATAGCGGTCGTGCACAGGGCGACAGAATTTGACAGAACATCAAACAGATGACCACTTATTGCCAGGAAATTGCAGTCGAACCGCTCAGTTTTTTGATTGTTGACTCCTAGACCTGTACGGTTGGTGCAGTGGTCTAGTGGTAGAGTATCGGACTCGTAACCGAGAGGTTGCGGGCTCGACTCACACCCGGTCCACTCACTGCAAGCAACCTTGAGCAAGTTGCTAACCTACTGTGTGCTCAGGCCAACTCAGCCTCCTACCATCAGCGAGACGGGAAATGAGTAGTAGCTACACGGCTACGGAGTGAAGGCCTAGTGTGGCCGATTGGGGCGATGGTGTGTCTGCTAGCTGCATCGTGGGTCCAATTGTCCGTTAGCGTGGGCAATGGATGGCCACATAATGTGCTGCGGCACCATTGGCTCATGCCAATCAGCTGCCACTTCCGAGATTGTAAAGCGCTGCTGGTCACGAGTCTGACTCATGTAAGTGGCGCTATAGCAAGTGTACTGACCTTTACCTTTACCTTTTACTATGACCATGTCGATTTAGTTGTTTCTCGGTTGTCCTTGCTTCCCTTTTGCTTTATACGCTTTACAATATATCGCTTGTTAAACTTGTTTGGATCGCTTTACATTGCTATTACCAAAGAATATTTAACAAATAGACAATTATTTTTTTGCGGACAGAATCGGCATTTTCTGAGATACATTGCCGAAAATTTTCGTGAAAATTCGTTAATGCTCTAGAAGTTATGCAAGAAAACAAGAGGGGTGTTTTTGTGAAAACAGAATAACACGGAGTCAACCTATAGGCCTCAGCCTAATACTTAGTGCACCTAGCGTGCTGCGTGCAATATGACATAAATTTTGCGTAAGTAACCCACCAATAACATTCCGTGACCTCGCCTTACAAACGTCAGCATGTCACTGATGCACAAAATATAAACGCACTCGTCATGTAATACGCGGTGATCCACTGATTCGTTGCTAGTGCCAAATTAATTAGATCTAATACCATTAATAGTCCAGACAGCAAATCAATAAAATAGCAATACCGAGCAACACCGCTCGCTGTACTCTACTCTGTACAAAATTCCTGCATTCTTACCTCCACCAAGGCGGGGGTTATGTGATCAGTGCGATTTGTCTCTCATTCATTCTGTCTGTCATGCGCTGACCAGGATTACTGCAAAAGTAATCAGCTGATTTCATTGAAACTTGATGTTATGATTGGGCCTACCAATAGGAAGAAACGGCTAAATTGTTGTGGTGATCCGGTCCTGGATAGGGATTTTGGATCACTTTTCCACTTCCCTCACAATTGTGGAAAAGGGAATTTTAGGAGATTTATTACCATTTTTATACAGTCATGGGCCGATTTTTACGATACTGAGCGAAATGATTGACGCCGACAAGATAATGAATCCACAACATTTTGGGAGCGATCGGGTAGACATTTGGCTCCGAATCCGGATTAATCCGGAAATCCGGATTAGCATATCGGATCACTTTTAGTTGAGGTTAGACGGCTTGGTGGAGGTTTGCGCTCTTTGAGCACAGTCTAGTCTCATTTTTACCGTGCAGTGCTGTGCATAGCGCAGACTATGCCATCGCAAGATGTCTGTCCGTATGTCTGTCTGTCCGTCCGTCCGCCACACGCCGGTATTCTGTCGAAACGGCTTGATATATCCTCAAACTTTGTTACCACTTGGTAGCCACGCCATTCAAGCTTTTCCGTGCCAAACGGTATGGCAATATTCTGACAGGGAGCCCCTAACCGGGGTGTCGAATGCAAGGGGGTATAAAAAATCGCGATTTACGACCAATATCTCGCTTTATCTCGGAAATGATACAAAATAGAGCCATAGTTAGTTTTCGTGTATTTTTTAGTCACGACTTATGAACTTGTTACCGCGCGACGCGTATGCATAACGCGGAGTATGCCGTGGCAAGATGTCTGTCCGTCCGTCTATCCTTCCGTCACACGCCGGTATTGTGCCTAAACGGTTACACATATCCTCAGTTTTTTTACTATCGGATAGCCCGACTATCTTAGTTTTTCCATACCAAACAAGATGGCAATATTCCGACGGCGACCGCCTAACGGGGGCTTCAAATGCATTGGGGTATGAAAAAATCACGATTTTCGACCATTATCTCGCTTTATCTCGGAAGTGGTGCAAGATAGAGCCATAGTTACTATGGAAGGCAAATAGGAAACTGCACCCTAGCTTTCGAATGGTACCGGTTTGAATGACCTTGAGTGACCTCTGATCCATATTTCAAGGTCATGATATCATTCAACATTAAACCGCCGCTCGTCAAAGTTTAAACTTCATTAAAAACAAAAATAAATAAAATAGGCCTATGGCGAAAAACGATTTTTAATATGGCGGATGGAATTCTTACACCCTGCAATGTGGCACGATCATGACATTGATTTCGCCAGGTGACTGCACCATGCAATGTGGCATGTGGTTCAGGAATCGTGACAGTGAATTCACCAAGTGACAGCACCCTGCAATGTGATGCGTGGCTCTGGGATGACATGCCATTGAATTTGCCCAAACGTCCGCCATATTGGAATTCTACATCTGGTTTTGATTTCGACTACATCACCGCCGTTGACATGTCCTTCTGCATCAGTCTCCGAAATTTTTATCCATATCGGACCACTGTCGGTAGAATAAAATGACGTCATGTCGATTTTCAAGATGGCGGATCTCAGCCATCTTGCATTTTAGTGATCCAATAATGGGTTTATTGAAAAGTCCAATTACATAACTTCCTATAGGTCGACACTAGCTCTACTAGTGTAAATTGCTTAGTTTTCCAAAAAATCGCTTTTTGCATTGTGGCCTCAAGATCTAAGATAGCAGATCTCCGCCATCTTGAATTTTAGGGGTTTAATAATGGGTTCTTTGAAAAGTCCATGTACGGATTCCTATAAGTCGTCAATAGACACCATAGCTCTAAATTGCTTAGTTTTTGAGAAAATCGCGTTTTTTTGCATTTTGGCGACAGACAGACAGAGAAACAAACGAACAGATGGACAGCACCGATGCACTAAGCCGCTCTCGCTGTCCCGACCGGCGGCTTAATAACTCAAAAACGGTACCATATAATATAACTATATTTACAATGGCGGACCAATAGTAAGTCGCATATGGTCTATTAAACTGCGCCATTTTCAATGACCTTGAACAACCCCTAACCAACTTTTCAAGGTCACGCTATACTTTGACGCTGAATATCTCATAAACGGTTAAAGATACGGCCATAGGTACTTTGGAAGGCGAATAGGAAACCGTAACCAACCTTTCGAATGGTACCAGTTTGAATGACTTGAGTGACCTCTAACCCAGATTTCAAGTTCATGATATTATTCAACGCCAAATAACTCAAAAACGGTAGGCTACAAGATAGAGTTATATTTACAATGGCGGACCAATAGAAAGTCATATGTGATCTATAGAACGGCGCCGTTTTCAATGACCCTGAACAACCCCTAACCCAGTTTTTATAGTCACGCTATTCTTTGACGCTGAATATTTCATAAACGGTTAAAGATACGGCCATTGTTACTATGGAAGGCGAATAGGAAACCGCACCCACTCTTTCGAATGGTATCAGTTTGAGTGACCTTCAGTGACCTTTCAAGGTCACGATTATCTAACGTCAAATAACTTGAAAATGGTACAACATACAGCTATACTTACGATGGCCGACTAATAGAAAATCGTATTATGATCTATCGAACGGCGTTATTTTCAATTATCTTGAACGACCCCTACCCCTAGTTTCATGGTCACGCCATTTTTTGACGCTGAATATCTCATAAACGGTACGACATACAGACATAGTTTCAGTGAAATATTAATATGGGCTTACACACGCCCTACTTACCAGTGTCATTTCGAATGATCTTGAGTGATCTTGAGTGACTTAGCAAAATATTCAACGACACGAAGCTGCGCGCGGTCTCTCTGCGACAGCTGAGCTTCTTGGTCAGCGTATCGTCCAGATGCATAAACATTTATCCCAACACACGCCGGTTTGACCGCATGATGGAATCGACTGCTGCGACCGTTGCATCGGTCGTCGAAACAACACGGCGACCAGGTTCTTTGTGATCAACAACACTTTTTCGTCCATGAGCAAATATTTACACCAGAAATGTATTGCTGGTCTTGTAAAATAGCTGTCACCATATACTGCATGGATGCATTTCAAACTGAATGTCATTTGCACTATGTCCTTTTGCCAATAGCAAACGAATAACGCAACGCTGTTCCTTGTGGGATGATTTCAACGACAACGTTGCCATATCTAATATTCATAAATGACGTCACAGTGACGTCATCATAATAAAAACTCATAACTCGTACTCAGAATTTAATCCCCCTACAAAATGTATATTTCGGAATTTTCATTGTCTGAAAATTAACAGTAACTTATTTATGGAACGACCATCGCCGAACATGAGGCGGGCGAACTTATTTGGGTGCGTTGTTTTATTCACCGGTTGATTTCACCGATGCATCAGACTTGCACCAGAGTGTTCAAGTCTGATGCATCGGTGAAATCAACCGGTGAATAAAACAACGCACCCTTTCCGAAGTGCGCTGCTCTTGTTTCTCTCATAGAGTTATCAATACGTGGAATTATTTACCGCGTTATATTACGCATAAGCTAAACTGTTTCAATAGCAGATTATTAGTTATGATTTGCGTGCACAAATTCAAGGAACCAGAAGCCGTAGTGAAGTGACAATGTTAAAGATAGTTTCAAAATTAATAGTGATGGTATGTTCGGCATCCTGCGCCCGGGGTTCGACTATACGTGTTTATCTGCTTCGTAACGCTCGCTAAGATGCGTATAATGTCTCGGGAATTATTTCAAACTTGATAAATATCTCGACCTGCTGAAAATCCAACGTATGATGTGTTTCAAATCCAATGATGTGTTTTAAAGTTCAGAAGGTCAAAGATGTAGATCACCAGCTCACAAAGTTCGACCACAGAATGCGAGAATGCTTGTCGGAGAGCCAGATTCTGGGCTGACAAGTTCTTGTTAACGGTAAATCGGGCGGCTATTTGCACACACACGGTGGCTGTGTTCACAAAGTTGACGTGTGGCGGACACGAAACGACAGACGAGGGTGAGATAAGTGTGCCAGAGAGAGATGTGCAGTAGCCTACAGACCAGCGACAACGTTGGAAGCGCGCTTCGACAGGCGACGGCGCAGTTCGTTGTTATCCGCAGTTGTTCGCAATGTCGTTAATAGCTGCGATTTTACTATTCCGCCTGGACTCAAGGCGTCCAGCAATGTGGCACATCAACAGCTGCATCGCCAGATAAAGCAGCCGCGGCCAAATAGCCGCATAAGTTGCAGCGACTGGCTGCGTCGATGACGTCTTGAGGGAAGAGACGGACACGGATGACCGTCGTCGTTCTGTGTAATGCCATTTCGGCTCGGATCGCTGTCACATTCCTGGTTGCTGTGGCGGCGAACGGTGAGGCATCGTATTGACGTCGTATCGACGTCGTCGTGATGCATATTACGTATACTATTATCTATGCGTTATTGCTTCGTGCTAATTGAATGTCGGCAATCGCTGCGGCACGTTTATGCCGCTTTGCCACGAAACTTCGTCCTGGACACTGCTTCGTCTTCTTGTTTGACAAACACTTAACCTTCAGCAGAAACATTCGGCATGCAGGGTGGCACAAAAACACAGTCGGCATGCACGGTGGCCCAAAAAGCGAGGCCACTTCTTTCGATTCATCATATCTTTAAAAGAGCCGGATTATTTTTGCGATTTTTGCAGCTAAAAATAAACAGGCCAGTTTTAATATACATCTTTATTCGCCAGAAAGGCAGCAGCAACAAGTGAAAGAAGCACCAAACACACAACAATAAAAACAAACAAACAAAAGAGAGAAAAAACGACGCTTAAAGCGGGCGAACTAGTGAACAGTGTTACCACATTTATATACCTACAAACTCTAAAACATCCGTTAACCAGCGTTAACATAAAGTTACGGCAGCGCACACGACGACTAAACTAACAGAAAAATAATCTATCAGCAGCCCTTCTCACGTCTAGAGCTGAGCTGGTATTGTCGTACATTGAGTTAATGAATTTTACCGCGCGATGCTATGCATAGCGCGGACTGTGCTGTCCTAAGATGTCCATCCGTCTGTCCGACTATTTGTCTGTATGTCCGTTACACGCCGGTATTGTGTCGAAATAGCTAAACATATCATCAAACTTTTTTACGGCGACCCCTAGCGGAGTCGTCGAATGCATTGGTATGAAAATCACGATTTTCGACCAATATCTCGCTTTATCTCGGAAATAATAGAAGATAGGCCATACATGGAATGCGAATAGGATACGTATCCAAGCTTTCGAATGCTACCATTTTCAATGACCTTGAGTGACCTCTAACCCAGATTTCAAGGTCACGCCATTACATGACGCTGAATACCTTAGAAATGGTACGAGGTACATACACAGTTGCAATGGAATACTAACAGGGACTTACACATGCCCTACTCAGCGGTGTCATCTCGAATGACCTTGAGTGAGTTAGCGAAATATTCAGTGACACGAATCATTGCGCGGTCTCTCTGCGACAGCTAAGCTTCTTGTTAATATATAAGAGATATCACATAAACTGATTCACGCGTTTGGCTGTTTCGCGTCGTAAGGGCTCACTTTTTGGGGGTTACCCTGTATAGTGACGTCGTGATATTTTAAAGCCGCCGCTCGCGTATTCCTGGGGTAGGGGTTCCTATTAGTGTTCCATAGTAACTATAGGCCTAGGATGCACCGTTTGGCCACAGTGCACGCGCGTGACAACCAACCAACGACCAACGACGTCACGACACAGCCTCTCAATAAGCGCCTCTTTTGCTAAAGTAAAGTGAGGCGCTTAAAAAACTAAACAATTTAGAGCTAGGATGTCTATTGACGACTTATAGAAAGTCGTACATTGGCTTTTCAAACAACCCATTATTGCACCCCTAAAATCCAATATGGCGGAGATCCGCCATCTTTAAAATCGACATTGCGTCATTTTTTTCTGCCGAGGGTGGTCCGATCTGAATAAAATTTCGCATACTGGTGCAGAATGACATGTCGACTGCGGTGATATGGTCGAAATCGAAACCAGAAGTAGAATTCCGATATGGCGGACGTTTGGGCGAATTCAATGGCATGTCACCCCAGAGCCACCTGCCACATTGCAGGGTGCTGCCACTTGGCAAATTCACTGTCATGATTCCAAAGCCACATGCCACATTGCAGAGTGCTGCCAACTGGCGAATTCAATGACATGTCATGTTAGAGCCACATGTCACCTGGCACCTGGCGAAATCAATGTCATGATTGTGCCACATTGCAGGGTGTAAGAATTCCATCCGCCATATTGAAAATCGTTTTTGCCATATTTATTTTTTTTGTTTATTTTAAATGCAGTTTGGGCTTTGATGAGCGGCGGCTTTCGCATCGTCTCCGATACACTTGTTTTATCAGTAACGTTTCGTCTATATTGTTGCTCTGGGAGAATTTCGCCAATGCGATTCAGTGTTGTTTTTTTTACAAAATACAACGTACGGTAAAGCCAGAAACATCGCTGAAGAGGTTTCTTTGTACGTTTCACTGACAGTGCTGTGGCACATAAATATATGTGTTAACCCTTTAATGGCCACATTAAAACCGCAGGGCAACGGAACATCATACAGCAATACGGTGATTGGTACATCGGCCGTTGATGGCTGTTACATTTGGTACAGCGAAGAGGGGTCTAGGCGGGCTGTGGAAAGGTTTGCGATAAGTGAAATGACTTTGAACGATAGTTTTGATAAGACCAACTCTTTGAATTAGATGATGACCTGAATAGTTTATTAATACCGTACGTAACTGAACGATCAATAAATAATTCGACGAAACGTCATTGATGTTAAAGGCATTCCAGTGCGCGAGATGCTACGTGCTAAACTTAAATCTGCAAATGTCGAGACTATGCAACGGTAGAAGAAGGCGTCGGCGAACATGCAGCGAAGCGTGATGGAGCAACGTGATGCCAGTATGTGTAGCAGCTAACTTAGGTCTGCAACACAGACGCTATTGCTGCTGCTGCGGCTGCGGCTGCTGCGGCGGCGGAGACGGCGGCACATCACTATGCATGAAAACTCGGAAACGCGCTCTTCTCATTTGCACACACACACCCTCACACACACACACACACGGTCGATGACGGTGATAATGATGATGATGAATCACGTGACAGACATCCGGGTAGTTGGATGTTGGCGGCCGTGCCGACGTCAGCTGACGTCGAAATGACGTCGTAATAGAGCGGCTTCAGCAGCGGCGCCTTGTCGTCATCGTCATCATCATCGTCGTCGGTCTGCTGGGACGCCGATGACTCTAAAAAGACTGCCCAGGTCAAACTGCTCCGCGGCCTGAAACCGGTGGCACGCAGTCCGTAAACCGGCCCAGAAAACCGGCGCCATTTCTGACACCTACTTTTTGTTCCTGTTGCGCTGTTCCGCGCGGTGCCGGAATCGGCTATCACAGCTGCCAGACGCAGCAAACCTCGCCCTGTGGCCCAAACAAACATCGTTACAAACACAGGCGACCAGAGACAACACCTCGCCTGATGTCGCCGAGGCGAGGTAATGATTCGCGTCACACGCATACTGTAAATTGACTCTAGTTTTCTTGCGCCGTTTTCGGACAGTGTGTCATCGGCTTTAGACTACTGCTGCTGCTGGTGATGATGATGGTGGTGGTGGTTGTGGCGACGTGTGAGGAATGACGACCGGTCGACACTCGGTCGGACGGCGTCGTTGCCCGAATGAACGCATGCGTCACTGTCTCCACTTCAACGCCGCGCCTCTACGTCCGTCGACGCTAGGCTACACTATAACTCAGTCGCTTATTGACCGGCAACGCCACTGTCGTCATTGTAAATATGCGTACAATTCTGTAAAACTGTCCTTGCTCCAGTGTCGTTAATTCTTGTCCTGGTCAAGGACGTACAACTCCTTGCTTTGTTTCGGTCCTTGTCTTGTAAGTCTGCCTGCCTCAAGTCCTTCTCAGCAACACTGCTTTGATCTCATGCATGCATACTGAATACTGAATACTGAATTTTAATGTAGCATATAACAAACATGAATGCTAAAAGTAGAAAAACCAAAGAAACAGATAGAACATCAGTGACACAACCGATGAAATAGTGAACACTTAAGTATTAGAAAAGCACTTGAAAAACCAATAAAAGTTGAAACATAAGATCCAATTATTGCTAACAAAAATTATACAAAGAACGTATGACAAAGTGACCCAAGTAAAAGTATAACAGCAGTTTGGTAACTCATAGGGATATCCAATTTCCCTAAGGTAGTGTCCATATTCTTTAATGGGCGGGAGAAAAGAGTGAAGAGAGTGGTGACTTTTGCGCATTGAAGTGTATAGCTTACGATCCGCATTGTGCGATAGGTTGTCGAAGTCATAGCAGACAGTAGTGTAGTGGTAGTGATACGTCATACATGTTGTTCCATAAAAACGTGACTTTTGATAATACACCGTGTCCCATCAAAATTACACTCCTAAACGCTGTGCAGCAAATCAGTTATATTTAAACGGAATGCAATAAAATTACGGTAGCAGGACTCTGAATGAATCTAGAATGAAACTACAAAATTCTGGCAGAAAATATTTTCAAACGACTGAGTTATTGGTATTCAAATCGTGACGACAACAAACCACAGTTTCCAACATTGCGTTCACCGTATTCATATCAGTTCGTTCAAACCTGAGAGTGTCAACAACAACAACAATATTTATTTGCCATAATAACATAAAGATGAGAACAGAGTGTAAAATGTTGGCAGGCTGCCAGAAAGGCATTAGCCTATCTAGCTGGCGACCCATAATAATGTCTAAATATAACTTAAGCATGAATATTATAACAAAGAACTAATAAACATTGAGAAAAAAAATAAAAAAAATAAACAGCTAGTGGTTAATTACAAACAATACAATCAAGGGTTTGTGTGGAAATTCGGCTTTTAGTGATTTTACACTTTAGCTTTCTCTTTCTTTAATGCTTTAATTAAAACTCTGTCTGTCTTCCAAAAACGTCACATCTTTTGTTAACAGCACGTCACTTTCTGACAGATAGATGACAATGAAATACTAATGCAAAGTTGGGAAACGTGATCTGTTGTCAATATTTAAAGACATTCCGGTTCCTTTGCTTCTCTCCGATTGCAGCTCAATCCATCTAAAACTGAGTCGTCTGGTTCGGAACACGTCACAGTCTAGCCAAGCTGCCCAGCGAGTGCCGTTTATTGACTCTGTGTTCGTCAGTCATTGTGGGCGTATTCCAATGAGCGTTTTTCAGCGGCTCATTAGCTATGCACGAGTCACCCGCTGACCGCCGGTATTTTTCCCAATGGAACACTTGCCGGCGGTTTCCGGGTGGAAGCATGGTAGATAGGACG
>Ga0209149_1002326_pt1 | contig 10557 bp, 10 predicted proteins | sample WorMetTyACAVOLI2_FD_187423 | JGI IMG/M metagenome (GOLD analysis project Ga0209149, IMG submission 187423) | Marine gutless worms symbiont microbial communities from Max Planck institute for Marine Microbiology, Germany - Olavius algarvensis... ...
CTATAAGTTTTGGACGTCATTATTTTCGTTTTTATATTATTTCCGTTTCGTAAATGAGCATCGTTTCCGTTTCCGTTTCCGTTTCCTTTAACGCCGGGTCAATTATTTCCGTTTCCGTAATCGTTTCCGTTACTGAAATATCACTGCAGGAGAGTGAAAGTTTGTCGGTCAAACTGCTGAGCCACGCAACCAACTAACCAGTAGTTAACCGGCTCACTGATTGTGTCAGTTGTTGCATAAAATATCAGTTGTGTAGCATCTTTTCAGCAGCATTGTTATTTCTTAATAATGCAGGTAGCATATTAATTTTATTTCTAACTAGAAGTATGAAACCGTCTGCTATTGGATCACACCAGCTAACATGCCAAAGCTGACTTGGTGAAGTAAATGTACAGACACCTGCCAGTAGTTATGGAATGCTTTTACCACACCTACTGTCTTTGAACTCTACCTTCATTTTGGTCCCAACTACACACCTGACAAGTTTCATGTCTGCATTTCCAATAACTGCAGCGCTCTCTTGCTAACAAGATTTTGCAAATTCAATGGAACAGACAAACAAACATGCGCACTGTTCTAGCTTTTGCGTATGAAACATGGCAAAATTACGATGGTGTCCCCCAAATGGGGGCGTCGAATGCAGATGGGTATGAAAAATTTGCAGATATCTTGCTTTATCTCAGAAACGATAGGGCCATTGTTACTGTTGAATGCCAAAATACTTGCAACCAGAGTGTTTGTGAAAATGGGAATGTTAGAGGAAGGCATTTTCTTAAGTACGGTTGTATAGTAACTGAGTAATGTTAATATGTACAGGTATTCTGAGCTGCAGTTGACCAACCAGAAAATGACGAGAAAGCTGACGGAGAAAGAAGAACAGCTGCAAGACATACGACAGAAAGTTGACTCTGTTAGTCTCGAGTTGCGCAAGTCAGAGAAGGCTAAACGAGAAGTAATTTATGGCATTCTTCAGTTGGATTGTGATGGCTTTCACAATGTTTTCACAATATTCTTGCTGCACGATGTTATGCATAATGCAGTCTATGCTGCGTCTGTCTGTGATGTCTGTGTATGTATCTATGATGTCTGACCGTTTGCATTGTCTGTCAAGTTTGTGTATTGTTTGGAAATGACTAAATATATCCTCAAACTTTTTTCACTTTTTGTTAGCCCGACCATTCTAGTTTTTCGTATGAAACATGGTGAAATTACAATGGGGTCCCCCTAATAGGGCGTCGAATGCAGGTGGTATTAAAAAATTTACCAATAACTCGCTTTATCTCAGAAACAATGGGGCCATTGTTACTGTGGAATGTCAGTAGGGACTTGTAGGTGGTCTATTAAATGGTGCAACTTTCAATCACCTTGAATGACTCTTAACCCATATTTCAAGGGCACACCATTATTTGACATTGACTGTTGCAGAAACAGTACAAGGTAGATGGTGTAGATATAGTAGGGATGTCCCATTCAACACATCATAGGTCGTTTTTGGGACGATTTTACAGCCAATATGACCCAACTAACAGTGTCATAGCATTGAAGGACAATGGTTAGTCAACTCGGTCAAGAACCAATCCCTCCAGGCTCAGCTCACTAAAAGGTAGAGGTAGAGTAAAGAGTGTAACAAAAATAATTAAATATATATAGCATCATGAAGACAAAAGATACCGAGGTGCTCGGAAGATAGAGGGCTAAACCAAGCAATATCAAAGCCCAATCCAGTCGACTTACCTGTAAGAACTGCTCATACCATTGTGCACCACTACAGTTGTACCATACACACTACTGTAGCACAGAGACAGTTCTTCCTGCAGACCATCGTCACATCTCCGAGGTGGCTAAGTGGAAGTAAGTAATATACATGAAGAGTACAAGATAGACTTGGTTACAATGGGAATAATAATATGAACTTGCATATGCCTTACGTTTCTCAGAAATCACTTGGAAGTGTGGAATCCCTCTGGAGTGCAAGTTCCCCAACACCATGCCACCCCATATTGACAGATCTGTTACTATGTAATGTATTGACCATCCTTTCACATACCATCATTAGCACCAGTCACGTAGGCTAGAGTAGCTTAGCAAAATTTTCAACGACACAGCATCGTGCAGGCTCCGTGCAACGACTGACTTTCTTGTTGCCATTTAATTTTGATCGTATGAATGTTGATTAGTTGCTGTCATCAAATTTGAATTAGTTTGTTTGATAGTACTGTAATCAATAAACAGCAAAGATGTGCCCATTTGATGTGTAACTGATTAGTTTACATTGAACACTGTGTTAGTTAATGATGGTCATTGTGTTCACGGACAGATGCATTCTAAGCTTGCCAAGATCCAGTCTGAACATGACCGAGAGAAGAAACAGCACGAACAGCTGGAAGTGCAGTGTCATGATCTCAAGCGAGAATTAGAGTTGGTGAACAAGAGTGGATCTCGACCGTCACAGAATGCCGAGACTGCAAAGGAAGTGGCAAAGTATGCAGTGCATGCACTGTTGAAATCGCAGTTTTGAACATCACTTTTATTATTCAGTAGAACTGTTTATCCTTGGTTATCTGGATAAGACAAAGCAGCTGCTGATATATCTAAACAGTGATTTTTAGCCAAATGTAACGTTTGGCTATTGGCATCGCAGTTCCGTATGTCTTCCTGTCATCTGTAATGTTGGTGCACCTTACTCAGAGCGTTGAATTTTTCCGCAACGTTTTTGCACCGTATTATAGCCGGGCCATTTGGCTCAGTTGTGAAGAAAACTTTGCAAAAATATTTACAGCCATTTATCCGCAGCGGGTTTTTGTGTATAAGGCGGTATGAAAAATCATGATTTTCAACCTATATCTCGCTTTATCTTGCAGTGGAAGATGAATAGGAATCGGTGTGCAATCTATCGAATGGTGCCATTGAGTGGCCGCAGCCTAAATTTCAAGGTCACAATATTATTCAGCATCAAGTAACTAGAAAGTGTAACATGATAGAACTCTACTTACAATGGCAGATGGATAGGAAGTCTTATATGGTCTATGAAATTTTGCCATTTTCACTGAACCTAACACAGCTTTCAAAGGCACGCAGCTGTGCTAACCTCTTTTTGACATTTGGTAGATGATTACAATTTTGATTTGTGACTTTTAATTTTTTGATTTTGATTGTATGATCAATCTGAGCAGTGTTCTTTAAATTAGTACTGAAGTCTGAAAGGCCCAGTACTTTGATGGCATGTAATGTTCGGTTATCTAATCTACTGATGCAGATTAGTTATTGTTTTACTTTATTTTCCTTTACAAATTCTGCATCGATACAACATAAATGTCATCTGTATTGTTGATAATCACTTTTGTTTCCGTTTTTTTTTCACTAAGTGACCAACTGACCATATTAATCCTTTAGAGCCCAGAGGCAATTATAGTGCCACATCAAATAATATGAAGTTGGTACACTGGCCGTTGATGGGCGGGCTGTTACATTTGGTACAGCGAGGAGAGGACTGGCTCAGGCTCCTCCTCGCTGTACTAAATGTAACAGCCCGCCCATCAACGGCCAGTGTACCAATCACTGTATTGGAGTATAATGGTCCATTGCTCTGCGGTTTCAATGTGGGCATTAAAGGGTTAACACATATTATCATTATACACATATAGAATGGAATATAGAGCGGTTATGTGCCACTTCGTATATTGCACAGATTGAAGGCAGAGATTGAGTCACTGAGGGTAGAGAATGATGCATCGTTGAGCTCAATGCGGTCAAATTATGACGCTGAGATTCGTCGTCTGCATGACCAGCTGGCTGAGGCGGATAGTCTTCGACAGCAACATGTTGATCAACTCCAGCGTGAGCATACAAAACAGCTGGAGGAGTTGCATCGGGAGATGGCTGATCTCGGTGAGCGCAATGAGTCTGCAAGACGCAAGCTTGAAACTGAAAAGAACTCACTTGAAGCTGAACTCACAAAGGCATTGCAAGATCTTGTTGTGGTAAAGATTGTTACTGTGGATATTGGAAATTGCTGTTAAGATTTCTTTTACTGTGATATCATTTTGCATGTGGCATTAAAGTGCATTTGTATTCTAAATTTATGGCAGTTCACCTACAGTACATTGACATTGCTGAAGATTTTTTGAGATCTTTGAGCACCTCAGATAAACTGGAAATGGCCATTAAACCAGTTATGTGTGAGAATTGGTTTTTTACCCGCAGAAAGTCACAGTACATAGTGAATAATCACCATGTAATAGTAAACTGTGGTTAATCTGCCTCTTTTTTGGCCGATTGTCATCTGCTTAATGGAGTCACTTGCTAGAAGTTAGCTTTAAATATTTTATTGAAGCCATGGTGTTTTGTTGTAGATGTGCAAAAACTATTTAATGCTGCAATACCATTAGTGTGTTTCTTAGTGTCATCGGGCATCATAATTGTTTAGATATTAGCATTGTCATTCACTAGAAATGTGTGTGGTGGCAACACGCTCTCACCTTGGCGACTTGAGTTTGATTTTAGCTGAGACTTGCATGAGGCGTTGATAGTGCCATGACAGCCATAACTGCTCCCAGTCTCACATCACAGTAAAAAGTCTCGCAATGCATTCACATCCTTTGAACATGGTACAGTGTTATATGAAGGAGTTTTTAATAGAAGTATGTGTAAAGTTCCCTGGTAGTCTAGTGGTTAGGATTCGGCGCTCTCACCGCCGTGGCCGGGATTTGATTCTCCATCAGGGAATCAGTGTAAAGTTCTGCACTGGTACCACTGGGGAACAGTCTGAAGTTCGGATGGTCTAGTGTAATGTTCGGCTTGGGATGCTGGACCAATGGCATCACTGGCCAACGGTCTAGCACCGAGGTTGTACTGAGAGGTCCCAGCCTCTCCCATTTAGCAGCCCAGGCCAGGGGACGCCATTTTTACCACCACAACACCACACACCACGTCACCAAAACATGTGTATCACATGACGTCTAAAAAACAGTAAATAAGCAAGTCGCATATCTTACATATGTTTGGAACATGTTGTGCTGATGTGGTGATCTGTAACAGGTTCAGGACAGCTATGATCGATTGGTGGGAGAGATGACTGACAAACGTGAAGCCATTTCCCACTATGAGTCTCAGATCAAAGAGATCATTCAGTGGTAGGCTGCTGCTGCTGCTGCTGTTGCATATCTCTGTCTGTGGTTGTTACAGCAACTACTTGTACTATTGTGTTCGGCTTTTGTGTAACCAGCCAGTGTGATTAGCACAAATTAAGCTGTGTCCCCAAAATGTGTTTGTGAGCAGACCTGTTGTGGACTGCCGGAGTGGAGTTGTATATTGATTAGATGTTCTTAATGCACCGGTGTTAAAGCAGCGAACGTGTAACAATTGTTATTATAGTTAAGTGAAATTTTTGTGACTAAAAGTAGTTTTACTGGTGTTAGTGTATTAAGTATTATGCATTAGTACCTCCCCCCTTACCTCCACTTGGCCACATCTGAGATGTGATGTTGGTCTGGAGCAAGGGGAATATTAAGAAAACTCTCTCTGTGCTACAGTATTGTGTACTATTATAATGGTGCATAAAGGTACAAGCAGTTCTTACAGGTCGGTCGACTATATCAGCCCTTGATCTTGCTTGGTTTAGCTTTCTACCATTCGAGTGCCTCTGTATCTTTGATCTTTATGATGCTATATACATAAAACAATTTTTGCTTTCATCCTTCTCTTTACCTTTTAGTGATCTGAGTCTGATGGGATTGGCTGTTGATCTGGTTGACTAACCATCATCCTTCATTGCTTTATGACACTGTTGGTTGGGTCATCTGACCCATAAAATCGTTTCCAGTATGACCTATAATGTGTCAAGTGGGACATTAAACCCTACTGTGCCATACCATACACATATGATGTGTCAAAATAGGGTCATTTGCTGGTACTTACTTACTTACTTACTTCCCATGTCCTGTCGTTGAGTTGTTAGGCTGTTATTTATTAATGGAAAGCTTATTGCTCCAGGCTTGTGCTTGTTTGTACTGTCAAGTCTTGCCCTAGCAGAAAGTAAGTAAGTAAGTAAAAAGTCGATTTATATAGCGCATTATCGTAAAACCTCTAATGCGCTGAATGCATCAGTACGTTGCGAACAAAAACGTCTTCAGAAATTGCCTGAAACTGTTCCCGCCAATAACCAGATTCTGCAAGCTGTCCTGCAGGGAATTCCAAACTGATGGGCCAGCCACATAGAAAGCCCGTCGGCCATAAAAGCTGAGTCGATGGCACGGTATGACCAGGAGCTGTCAGGTGGCAGATCGGAGATGTTGCTGCGAGAAAGATGTATGGATTTTGAAGTGAAGGGTGTTAAACCCAGACAGAGAAAGATCGTAGTCTGCATTTCAACAAAGACACAGCTGATAGTACTAAATAGGGAAGTAGTAGCTAGATGGTGATAGTGAATGAGTGATCTTTTTGATGAAACTGACAGCTTTCACCTGGACTGTACTATAAAATAATGTTGATGTTTTGTTGTGATAGGGTGAATGACGAGAAAGATGCTCGCTGCTACCTGCAGGCTCTGGCGGCTAAGATGTCTGAAGAACTGGACAGCCTCAAGATGCCTGGAACTCCTGCTGCTGTGAGAACATTAATACTTCTTGTAGTATATATTCGTATGTTCTTTGCATGACTGGTGTCTTCAAACATGCACTAGCATTGTAATAATTTTAATCAAGTGTATCGGATACGATGCGAAAGCCGCCACTCGTCAAAGCCCAATCTGCATTAAAAAACAAAAAATAAAATAAAATATGGCGAAAAACGATTTTCAATATGGCGGATGGAATTATTACACCCGCAGTGTGGCACGATCATGACGTTGATTTCGCTAGGTGACTGCACCCTGCAATGTGGCATGTGGCTCTGGCATCATTACAGTGAATTCACCAAGTGGCAGCACCCCACAGTGTGATATGTGGCTCTGGTATGACATACCATTGAACTCGCCAGTGGCAGCACCCTGCAATGTGACACGTAGCTCTGGGATCATGACATTAAATTCGCCAGGTGGCAGCACCCTGCAATGTGGCAGGTGGCTGTGGGATGACATGCCATGGAATTCGCTCAAACGTCCGCCATATTGGAACTACATCTGGTTTCGATTTTGACCATATCGCCGCAGTCGACATGTCGTTCTACACCAGTCTGTGAAATTTCATCCAAATCGGACCACCCTCAGCAGAAAAATATGACGTCATGTCGATTTTCTAAGACGGCGGATCTCAGCCATCTTAGGTTTTAGGGGTCCAATAATGGGTTCTTTGAAAACTTCATGTGCGAATTCCTATAGGTTGCCAATAGACGTCATAGCTTAAATTGCTTAATTTTTGAGAACATCCGCCTTTTTGCATTTTGGCGTCAAGATCCAAGATGGCAGATCTCTGCCATCTTGGATTTTGGGGGGTTCAATAATGGCCCATTAATGGGTTCTTTGAAAAGCCCATGTACGACTTCCTATAGGTCGTCAATAGAGACCATAGCTCTAAATTGCTTAGTTTTTGAGAAAATAGAATTTTTTCTGCATCTTGGTGACAGACAGACAAACAGATGGACAGCAATAATGCACTAAGCCACTCTCGCTGTCGCGAGCAGTGGCTTAATAATAATCACTGTAATGAGACAGTATTGGCTGATGTGGCTGCAAAGACTTGGCGAAACCGGCGATCACAGAAACTGGAAAAGATGGCAATTCTCGATCTGCAGTCGAACCTGCAGAGTGAGATACAAGCCAAGGAGGCCATTCGTGGAGAACTGAGTAACGCAAAGACTGTCCAAGTGTCATTGGAAAAGTAAGCCGACAGTTTCTTTTTTTATGCCACTCGTCTGTGACTGTTGACTGGTTTTGTGATGAATTCTTCATTTGAGTGAAGTTGGAAGTTAACACCAACACCAGATATCTTGACAAAATTTTGACAGGATTGCCTGCAGTAAGGACGTTCAATGCAGGTGGGGTTTAAAAAGTTAATTTTCAACCAATGTCATCATCATTTTTTCTGGCTTGCACAAGGTTTCTAGGTGTGTATAGCATATCTAGTAGCCAGCAGCTTCCGCAGTAGCCAGGTGTGAGCTATGTTGACTGCTTCAGTTGTTCATGTGTCACAATAAAATATGGTTACATAAATGACCTTTCAGAAACGATACAAGATAAGCACCTAGTTATTGTGGAAGACTAGTAAGAAATTACATATGATCTGTTGAACTGTGTCGTTGCCGGTGACCTTGGACGACCTTCAGAGGACATTTCAGCTACTGTAAACGTCTCTATGGCCAATACCTCAAAAAATACAGCACCTGTTACCTTCAAAGCTCATTACAATTAAAGATGGTCGTAACTACTAGGAAGTCATATATGGTCTGTTAAGTGATAGTGAGCGATCTTGGAAATGCTTTTCATAGTGCAGTGTGTCGTGCAGCTGAGCATATATCAGGATGCAATTACTGATAAATAGGAAATCGTGTGTGGGGACTGTGGGCGATTATTTTTACTGTCATAACAGAATTGAACTTTTCAAGGTCACTGATAGTCACATATGCTAAACAAGCAGCTATATCATGCAAACAGTGCAGTGACACAGACATGGTTATTACATGCAGACAACTGATAAGAAGTCATATTTGGAAGTCAGTGGTTGGCAGTTTGGCTTAGAGGTAATGCATTGGTCTTGAGCAATGAATTTGCGCTGTGTCAGCCCAGTTAGTACCAGGTCGGTAGTGGTCTCATAGCGGGTAAACCACCTCTGTGTAGAACCAGCCACCCAGGTCTACCCAGTCTGGCCATCCCTCCATTGGTAGGTGCAATGAGTATCAGTGTTCGCGAAAAAATTAACGTTTTCTTTCAGTTTTACTTTACTCTTATTGACTGAGCCGTTGTTGGTGACCTTGAGCAACTTTAAGGGACATTTCAAACATAAAGTTTAATAGGAAGTGTATGCAGACAGTGTGTACAGTTGTAAATTGACAGTTGGCAACCTTCTGTGGCTTCTTGTACCTAATGACATTTGTAAATAATGTGGACCATCACTCATTTACTGTGCAACAGCTGAGCTTCTTTGTTGTTATGTTATACTGCCTGACGATGTATTTGTGTACATTTTTGCTGACGTGGTTTTGCTTTTTGTTAATTGGCTGATTTCTGTAGAGTTACTCTGGATTAAGCCAGTTATTCCAAAAGTGTCCCAGATGGGAACCTTTACCGATTGCCGGAGCATGACTTTTTACAAGCAAGTTGCTATTGCTGTCATGCAGCGAACAGTGTCAAAGGACTGTAGGAATGATGTAGTGATTGTGACTGTGTCATTCTTAAATTACTTGTCGAATGTTGGTGAATTAGCAAAGTGAAAGAGTTGGAAGCTGTAGTCGAAGAACAGGGACATGAGATAAGTCGGCTTCAGGACGAGCTGAAGAAGGCGAAGCCATCTGGCATCAGTGACAGTGAGTTTGTCTCGTATTGATATTACCAGTATGTCTGTGATGTTACTTATGGTAGCATAACCGTGTGTGACTGTTCTGATAACCTAATGGATTTGCATGGTCACAGAAATGAATTGGAAAGATACTGCTGTTGATGTGATGTAAGATTGGAAGATGAGGCCAACAGTACGTGTTGTGACACTCAGTAGATTGCAAATACAGCTGATTAACAGTTGCACATATTGTACTGTTCACAGTCGAATAATATTACTCATGTGCATTACCAGTATGTCTGTGTGTTTGTATGTCATAGTGTTACAAAGTTAGTCACACTCATTGCAGTATATAATTAGAATATTAATATTTGCTGTAATAAAGTGAGGCTTGCGTTGTTGATTTTTCCAGTGATATTTGACCGCTCAGACTCTCACTCGTCGTTTTATCGGTTCATGTTTAACAGCACCAACTCTGCAGATAATGTGAGTTATTTCACTCCTTGAACTGTTGTGTTATGGTTACGTTAATGCTTTCGTTGTTTCTTTGACACTGAGCTGATTAACTCCTGTTTTGCCGTTGTGCAAAATTGTCACAAGGGGAAATGTGTGATTTGGAAAATTAACGAAATTATCGAATGGATTTGTTTGTTTGCTTGTGTCGTAACATTTAATATTTGGTACCGTTATATAACTTATTGGGCCTTACCTATTTGGTGTCGTGACTTTGCTGTGGTCACTTTGGGAAACCGTGTGAACCATTGCCATGTGTGTAACATTTCAAGTTACTTGCTTGTTTTTGTGTAAGTCAAGCTATGATTTAATTATCATTGTCAGGCATGTCGAATGAATCTATATGTCATTGTGTGCATGTTAGGACATTAAGCTATGCATGCTAATGTTGCTATAGATTCACTTATATATGCATACGCATTGTAATTTAAAGCTAAGCTATAATGAGTCACAGTTTGATCATGCATGAGATAATGATGATGATGATGATGATGTACGTATGGCTGCGTTGTTTTATTCACCGGTTGATTTCACCGATGCATCAGACTTGCACCAGACTGTTGTTAAATTCATCGGTTGATCTATTGAGAGTGATAAAATTACGTTGTTGAAAATT
>Ga0209149_1002327_pt1 | contig 10557 bp, 8 predicted proteins | sample WorMetTyACAVOLI2_FD_187423 | JGI IMG/M metagenome (GOLD analysis project Ga0209149, IMG submission 187423) | Marine gutless worms symbiont microbial communities from Max Planck institute for Marine Microbiology, Germany - Olavius algarvensis... ...
GACATCCCCCTTCCGCCACCACTATCTGTCGACCTACAATATAAAGCGATGTACCGCTAACATGCACAAAATTGATTGAGGTAGATCGGTTAGAGTCAGGAGTACGGGTTAGTGCTAGTTTACAAAGTTTCGCTTTATCATCGGGCAGGAATGTCCATGGGCACAGAAGTTGTCCTGGAGGACGAACTGTCCGGCACCGGCGCAAACGCGGGGGGTTGTCCTAGTTATACTACTACTGCATAGAGATGCAGCGGTTATTACGAGCCACTGTAGAGCATGAAACCGATCAGATGCGATGTACCTCACTCCAGACGAGCATGCTGCCGAAGACAACCTGAAGACCGTCGAAGAAGTTGTCGCCGATGATGATGACCGTCGTGCCGCCGGTTGTCCAGCCCTCATTGGGACAGATCGCTTTGATCGTCGGCGTGGCCGTACACAAGAAACCTGTCAGTAACATCACCGCTGGAAATACTGCAGCTTGTTTAAACAGTATAAATGTTAAATACTCTGACGTTGTGCAAAGCAATGATAATCTTTATTCGCCAGAAAGTGGTATAGAATTGAATAAAAAAAGAACAACAAACAACATAACCCTTTAATCACCGCATTAAAACCGCAGAGCAACGGACAATCATAGCATTACAGTGATTGGTATAACGAGGATGGGACTGGGCGAGGACGCAGTGCGCCCAGTCCCCTCCTCGCTGCATGTACCAAATGTAACAGCTCATCCATCAACGGCCAGTGTACCAACTTCGTATTATTCGATGTGGCACCATAATTGCCTTTGGAGTCTAAAGGGTTAAATAATTTCAATAACATTGTCTCGCTAAACTCGTACAGCTCGTTTAACTAAGCAATTCATACAGGACATTGCATGACAATCTGATTAAACGGTTTAATTTCAACATAAAACATTTCAAGTCAAACTGAAAGAAAACAAACGTTAACGTTATACGACAACCGCTAAAAACAGATAAATAAAACCCAGCCGCGACGAACAAGGCAAAAACATAATGCCTCCGGTGCAGTAGGCTATGGAGGCATAAAAACAGTGAAACAAAGAAGAAACTGTTATTTATCGTCAAAGACTTACAAATGACTTTACTCGGTATTTTCATGGTTCCGAGTCGGATAAATCACGATTGATTTCGCCAACGCTAACATAATACGACATCCACTGTCAAAAAAAACTGATAGATAAAACATGGAACTAGATAGATAAAGACCGCGCACGGTCATATGATGCCTCCGCTGCTGCATTTGTCCGAAGTGTGCAAATCGTTTCGGCGCATCTTTATCTTTATCCTTTGGGGTGACAAACGCTCCCTTCGCATGCCAACGCTGAGGCCTGCCTCACAGGCTGGCCCAATGCGTAACCCCAGGGTTATTGTATTGTATTGTTGTAATGTATTGTTGCGCGACGCCATCAGGCTAACCTGATTGTGTGTGTAGTGTGCAGTTGTTGCGCGACCTCTTTTATAGAGAGGTGTGTATAGGGCTAATGGATGGATCGGGAGTGGAGAGACCTTGTGCCATGATATTTACCCTGCTCGGCCTATAACCACTGTTTCTGTGGAAGCGAATACCTATTGCATGATGGACGACCACAGCTCTAGCGCACCTTGCACCGTGGGCCCCAGGGTCCAATTTAGCGGTGCGTGTGAACAGAGCCATTAGTGACCGACCAGCGCATACAGCAGGAGGCCATCTGTTATCAGTGGTTCAAGCAGCGACTAATACTGAGCGTCTCTAAACCCAGCATTAGCCAACGGTCACAGATTAAAGAGGACAGATTAAAGAGGACACCGTCTAACCCTCTGTGCCTGCCCGAGAATTTAATCTCAAAGCATACGCCGCTATAACCTGACACAAAGATTCGGCCAGGTTGGGCCTCGAACCCAGATTCGCTGATCACCGCAGCCGGGCAGTGCGTACCGCGACGCTACCAACAGCGCCACCGACGCAGGCCTCGTTTTGGCGCATATCTACGCAAAAAATGTATCGATTCACGTAAAGCCAAGACCACGCAGGATGACCACGCTCCACGATGCGTGTTTCGTATAATACCAGCGAAAATGCGTGCCTTTCGAGATACCCGGGCGACAACGTTCGACTGTGCCGATGTGCTGTTTGAGGTAAACGACACATCGGCACAGTGCTGTGTCGCCGTGAAACAGACTTGGAGTAGAGGTGTGCATGCACGCGTAATGGGATTCCCATTAGAATGGGATTCCCATTGGAATGGGAACTGGATTTGAATAAAGATGGGAATGGGAATGGGAACACAACAACATGGAAGTGGGAATGATTAATGCTTGTATGATCCCAAAATCAGTCCCGCGGATTAGTTAACTCACATTACGGTAGGCCTACACTTTGTGATCTTTGTTTGCGACTTTCACACAAAGGCCCATAGTATGATTTATTTCTGTCTTCTTTGACACAATAATGTACTGTGTCAAAATTGTGTCGTGAATTTATGTTACTAAAACCACAATGCTGTGACTTGTGAATGATAGTGTTGTAGGGCCTAACTATTTCCATTAATTGTTGCACACAGTCGTTAATATTAGGTAATCGGGAACGGGAATGGGATGGAATGGGAATGTCTATATGGGAAAATAATGGGAATGGGAACAAACGTTTGGCTGGTATGGGAATCAGAATAAGAATAGAATTAAAACTTATGTGAATGGGAAGGAATGGGAAAGCTGAAAGCCATTCCCGCACACCTCTAACTTGGAGAGAGCCGCACATCGTGCCGCTGTTCTGCGACACTCAAACTTTCCAGCAACAGATTTTGCGTAACTTTTTGCACTGCGGTTTCGTCGAATATCTGGATCTGATATCTATATTATGCAGCTGCTTTGCGTGAAATAATAAACTAACTACGAGTGCGAGTTTGACGCGCTCTTTCATTCATATTCAAAACCCGTTTTTCGCCGCAGTCGTCGAAACTGTCGACAATTTTATGCGTCGCGTAATAAAACCACGGCGACAGTTTTACTACCGCGTGTGCGGAAAAATCTCATTTTTCGCGCTCGCTCGTTGGCTGGCGCGAAGTCGGACGGAAGGTGCGGCGTCGTCAGCTGGGCAGCGAACATCTGACGACCGTCGTCAGCGTGTGCAGCCGGACGTGCGCTGGCGTCAAACTTACGAGAAGTCTTCTCGGCAGCTTCGCGTCGCGCTGTATTCCCCCGCCGCAGCAATTGACTTGCAAACTAGAGCGCCGAGCCCGATTCCCCGATGAATCGGTCGATGCGAGTCGCCGGTCCGCGCCGCTGTGGAGTCCGCTGCAGACCCTCAGCGACGCCGGCCGCCAGCGACGGCAAGGCGAGCAGCAGGTGCGCGCCTTGGATCCAGCAAAGTCTACCGGGATTGACGTTACCGCGGCGGTGTCCAAACCACGCATACCGCAGTGCCAGTGATTCTGCTTCATCTGCTAATTTCCCGTAAAAAAGCTCGAGATCCACTTTTGATCTAGCCTTGTAGACCCCTTTCAGTCTTTTCCATTCGTCATGGTTGCCTTTAAGTCGTGCTTCTTTCTTCTGGTCGATGATGTCCATGGTCTCTGTCATGAGCCAAGGGCGACGCACGGCTCTTTTGACGGGAATATTTTCGGCAGCTGTGGTCAGTATGGTATCACGTGTGATTGACCATGCTTCTTCTGGGTCTTCCACCGCAGTGCCAGACCGCCTAAAAGCACTGTTTTTTAATTTCATATAAACGTAAGGCTTAATTATAAGTGTTCGGACAAAACTCTTTTTAGAAGAAAACTACGCTATGTCGGAAAAAAACAGACCGCTACAGGTCGCGCGACAAAATATCTCGATCGAATTGAACAAAAATACGGTACACAATTTTTACTGCTTTTTCAGTGTTAAAAAGGCACAGATTATACAATTGTTGGAACTGTAAAATGATAGATGCAACAGATAAATTTGCGTTTCACACATTTAAGCAATTCAAACAAACTCAAATAGTTGATACCTGACTTCTGATGACCGTAGTCATACTCAGTTGGTGACGCTAAAACTAAACAGTAAACACAGCAATAAGTACCAAATAATATCGACAACAAATAAGAACTAAAATTAACACAAATTATAGAATACATATATTTACGAATCAATGCAAAGAAACAAAATTACAAAGCTAACTCAGTATAGACGATTTCTGATACTTGCAACTGACAACAAATGGTATACCAAATACCAAACAAGGTGCACAAATAAATCAATTTTTCGTGCAAAATTCACAGAAACCAAAAAAATGAGAAATATATCTTCATAAGTAGCAACATAAGTACAATGTAGGCTGCAACCAGTAATTTAAATTAATAAATATAAAGTGACTTCCAAGAATTATTATTATATTAATTATGTCAATGGCTGTAAATTTGAGTTTCGGTGTTACCTTCTCCAACAAGCTGTCAGCAAGTGAACACGTCAACAACATCATCATCTCGTGGGCTCGTTCGCTATATGCCATCAGTCTCGCGAGCACACGGCCTATGCGTCACGGCTCTACAGCAAGTCTACAAGACAGTTGTCGTCGCGAAACTACTATACGCCTCCTCCGCCTGGTGGGGCTTCGCGTCGGCATCAGATCGCCAAAACGTGGAAGCGTTCCTCCGCCGTGGTGCGCGTTCTGGACTGTATCCGTCACAGCAGACCGCTGACGAAATAACTGACAGTGCAGAAGATAAACTATTTGACTGTGTTTTGCGTAACAATGACCACGTTCTTCACGAACTGTTATCAAAGCGCGTTGACATTGGCCTATAACTTGCGAACACGTTGTCATGACAGAACGATCCCGGAGAAGACGGAACATTTAGCGGAAAAGAACTTCATTACCAGGATGCTGTACAAAAATGCGTATTAATTTTATTGTTATTTTTAAATTTTAACAAATGCATTTTAACTCATGTACCGTTGCGTCTTGAGAACTGTGTTTTACAGGAATAAATGGAATGGAATGTATGACAAAGATGGATGAACGTTGCCGGATGAATAGATAAAAAAAACAAAAAACCGGCGGAATGCAGTCGTGTTAGTCCTTCTACTTAAGGATTTGTGCTTGGCCGCTGCTGTGACACTATAGCGGAAGAGAAGTGAGATCTGACCGGCATCAGATGGGTCGAGTCGCCGCGCTCGTCGGCCGTGCTTGGAATTGTTGTGTACAAACATGTTGTCTGAGAACGCCAACAGCGGGCCGTCCACGTTCGACGTCGACGATATCGCCACCTGGCGACCGCACACAGAAGCACATTTCTTCGTAGCCGTAACAACTGGTGATAAAATTAATACAGTCATGATGCTGCTATAATTTTTCCTTTACGCCCCGAATTCTCCACTTTTAAGCCTGCTTCTGAATCTGAAATCTCTAAAATCTTATTCAACTGTCCCAACAAACAATGTGATTCCGATCCTAGCTTCTCAAAAAATGCTCTGCACTCCTGGTTCCTACTATCACTAACATAGTTAATCTGTCACTTAGCTCTGGTAACTTCCACCACACTCTCAAAGAATCTGTCATATCAACTCTCCTCAAGAAACCTACCTTGGACAAAGATGAACTCTTTAACTACAGCCCAATTTCCAACCTCTCGCTTATATCAAAAATAATAGAACGTGTCGTTAAACCTCGTCTTTCTGATCACCTTACATCTAACAACCTGATTAATCCTCACCAGTCTGCTTACTGTAAACATCACTCCACTGAAACTGCTCTCCTATACATACATGATCACCTTATTAACGCCATAGGCTCACGAAAAATTTCTTGTCTGCCTTCTCGATCTATCGGCCGCCTTTCGGCCTTTGATACCACTGACCACAATATCTTACTCATTCACTCGTCTATCCTCTTGGTTTGGCATTCATGGCACTCAGGCACTGCACTAAACTGGTTCAGAGCCTATCTTTCTTCTCGTTGTTTTCGTGTCAAATGCAATAATGATTTCTCCTCCCCACATACTTGCCTTTGTGGTGTCCCCCAAGGCTCAGTTCTCGGCTCTCTGCTCTTTGTCATGTATACTACCCCACTCAGTACTCTTGTTTAATCTCTTTCTTTAAATCACCACCTTTATGCAGATGACACACAACTTTTCCTCTCCTTCCATCCATCAGATTTCCACTCCAACATCAGTCACTTACAAAATGCTCTACAACAGATCTCATCTTGGATGACTCACTCTCAATTAACTCTTCTAAAACTGAATTTCTTCTTATTGGACTTAAAATACAACTAACTAAAATACAGGACTGCTCTCTCACTACAACTCATTCCACCCGCAACCTCGGTTTCATTTTCGACGAACACCTTACCTTCTCGGATCAAATCACTGCACTTTATAAGTCTTGCTACTATCACATCCGTGAACTTCGCTGTATCCGCCCGTACCTTGACTTCAAAACAGCCAGCACCATTGCCACCTCCATAGTTCACTCTAAACTTGACTAAACTCTCTCTATCATAACCTTCCAAACTGTCAACTTAACCGGCTCCAACAGATTTAAAACTCTCTTGCTCGTGCTGTTGTTAAGGCTCCTAAATCCACTCATATCACTCCCATCCTCAAAGCTCTCCACTGGCTAAAGGTCAACGAACGCATCGAATATAGACTTCTCTCTCTCACTTACAAAGTTCTTACAACTGCTCAACCTAGCTATCTTCACAACCTTATCTCTCTCCAACCTCCTCGCAGTACCCGCTCCTCATCTGTTGTCACTCTTTCTCGCCCGCGGCGCGCAAACCATCTCCTTGAAAACGCAGATCGCTCATTTAGATATGCATCACCTCGTCTTTGGAATCAACTTCCAGATTCATTCCGTCAGCCTCACCATTCTCGTCTCGATTCACCTGCTCATCCACTTCTCAACTCATCTCTGTCATCATCCCCACTCTCGTCATCGATCACTCCTTCACTCTTTCACTCCAGGCTCAAAACCTACCTTTTCAACAAATCCAGCGAGGATGGGACTGGGCAGGGCCGCAGCCCGCCCTGGCCCCTCCTCGCTGTACCAAATGTAACAGCCCACCCATCAACGGCCAGTGTACCAACTTCGTATTATTCAACGTGCACTATAATTGCCTTTGGAGTCTAAAGGATTAAGTTGGTCAGTGCAAGGTTGACACAATATTTCCCTCATGGTACAGCGGGACCCCTGTGGTGATCACTATCAACATGCAAGACAGTGTCCGTGACAGATTTCCGTCCCTGTGCAAAATTTCTGCCAAATCCATTCAACAGTTTCGGAGCAGATGCGTCCCAAACAGACAGACAGACAGACAGACAGACAGACAAACAGCAAACTTAATATCTCTCATCACTATGGGGAGATAAGAAATTAGTGACGACGACGGCGGTGATCTATCTTTTCCTTCTGTTCTCTTCCGCCAGACACTGGTTGACGATGAGGTAATTTTGAGGTTGTGTCTTTATAAGCAAATAAATGATGACGATGACGATGACGATGACGATGGTGTCTCGATCAGCTTCTGTATCTGGCTGAATCCACAGCTTCTCTGACGTCGAGCTTCATCGCTTTTGAAAACTTCTCTGACATTGTCCAATTCGGTTGTCTCTCTCTTCCGTCGTCCAACCACGATATAATGCATTGCTCTATATGGTAATCCGTACGACGATGACGGTACGAAATGCGTACTAAGCCGACTGTTTTATTTATCGTAAATATTCAACGAAATGTTCATCAACGAATCAATCAAATTTATTTTGACACAAGCAAATGTATCAAACAGGACATCGAGACAGGAAAGCCTAAGTGCCTTTAACAAGAAGCCCAGCTAGTGCTGGGATAGCCAACCGTCCGTTGGTATTTCTCAGCGGCCATAATAGAATACCTATGCCTGAATTTATTTACGCTTCGCCGTTTTAATAATAACGAGAGTTCTGGAGGCAGACAAATACGTTTTGCCCCTATTAGGGGGTGATGCCCCCAGACTAGGATGATGAAACTTGGCGTCCAGGTAGCGAAGGGATGTCACTTTCATGTCGTGAAGACAGAATGATGATATGTGGAATCGTTTTGAGACAGCACCGGAACGTTACAGACGAGAGACGTCATCCTCATGTCATATAGCCAACCGTCTATATAGATAGACGGTTGGCTAAAAACGTATAGACAATTCGTAAACATAAAAAACACAACCAACAGTCAGAAATAGTAATAATTAGAACGTTTTATTTAGTTAAGTTATTCTTTGTTTTTTGTTAACTTTTTATCGTCTACCTCTATGGTGAATAAAGATGATTATAAATAACCATTCGCGCGCCGTAGTGCATCATAATACAGCCATTTTCGAATTCGGTTGACTTTTCTAACCACATCTTGCTCCCATAAAATTTTCATGATGATACCTCAAACGGTTCAAGAGTTATCGTGTTGACAAACAAACAAACAAACAGACACACGCACACACCTACAGACACTACTGAAAACAATACCACCGTCGCTACGCTGTCGCTGCGCGGGTTGTAACTAAGTTTCTGCAATATTTTATTTGTTTCGAAATCAAATACAAATGCATAAGTACTATTATTATCACTGTTCTTAATTTGAGTATTTTGATTTACTTGTAAAATAATTTACAAACTTCCAGTTAATTAGAAATGACGCCCATTATACTCAGCACCGTCAAGAATGAATGAACCATTGAATGGGGTTAGTTTAATGGCGATACATCGTCACTTGATGATGATGATGCGCTGCTGTCAGGAGGTCACGCACTGCATGCATCGAAGCAAGGATTTTGTGATTAGCAGCGGTCAACAAGACCTTCTGGTCATGTGGTCAATGTCTGTGGTCAGTAGGACCAGCATCCATCGGACGCGCATGAGTGAGTCGCGCCAGAGTTGGCGGCGTGCTCCAGCAAGCGTGACGACAGCCTGCTCGACCGCCGCGCATCGATGGTCGCCCGCCAACCTCGGATTATTATTGTTTTCGGCAGATTAACGCTCAGCAGCAGCAGCAGCCGCGTCGACTCCTTCGGACGTCATCTGATCCATAACCGCGCACGGCGGCCAGCCTGCCGGCCGGCCGACGACGGCTTATCGTGGCCGGACACCAGTGCGTCAGTGCCGTTCCTCATGGGCAGCCAAGGGCGAAGGAGCGGCGAGTAGGTCGCTGGCCCCTCTGCTCGCCACCGATAGTCTTCCGAGTCTCACAGTAGGCCATAAATCAACGGTCGACTCACAAAGGCGGGAGGGCGACTGTGGGTCGGTGTCGGCTGGACTGGGCCGGGCCGGGTGACGTCGCGTGCCGGGCCCACGCGTCGCCGACACCGCCGCTTTTATCTAGGCGGACCGGGCGACTGGCTCGGCCCGGCTCGGCTCTGTCCGACCGTCGTAATGGTGCTCATAATGCACCGCGCCGTCATCATCGTCGTCGTCGTCATCGTCATCCGCGCGATCTGCCTCTGAAGCTGCTGTTGCTACTGCTTCTGACGAAATATTGAAGCCTCGCTTGTAGGTCTCCGCCGTCATCAGACAGCTACTACAAGCGCTGACGTTTGCTACACAGATTAATAATAATAATAATAATAATCAGTACATTTATAAACAGCGCCAGAGTCACGCAATGTCACAACGGCGCTGGCTGGCGACAGCGGCTATCTTCCGCCCATCAGATGTGTCTTTAGGTTTCGCCGAAACGTGAACAGTGATAGCTCCGGCGACCGCAGAGACGCTGGAAGGCGGTTCCAGAGCGCTGGTCCGTAGATGGCGAAAGCCCGTTGACCAGTGGCTGTCCGAGACCGCGGCACCAATAGGTCACTCATACGACACATCCCTTACTTCCTTACTTCACGCGTGCATTGTTCAAGGCAGTGCTTATACACGTCCGTTCTATGTCATCACATCAGAACAGTTCAACAGACTGGAAACAGTAGTATCTAGGCCTATTTCTAGACGCCTCGCCTGCTAAATAGCGAAGCCAAAACTTGCATACAAGTTAGCGTGCCGTTCATATTTGCTGAATTAATTTAAGGATATAAAACGAAAACTTATTGCAAAAACAAATTGTTATTTTTATCTTACAATATAAGAAAATCTACAGGAGAATCATAGCAATCAATCAATCACTTTATTTAACGCAGAAAAACAGACATCAACGGAGAGAATAAAAAGAAAAAAAGAAAAACATAAAAGCACGCATTTAAGACTATTTTAAACACCATACGCAGAGTTTTACTCAATATGGACCATATGGTACACAAAAGAAAGCAAAAACTACTTAACTAACTCGTTACAAGTAGTCCTGCTATCGCAGAGAGGCCGCGCGATGCTTCATGTCTGTCAGTAGATTCAATAGTACAATATATATACAACTTTATTCACTGTTCAAGGAACAGCAGCCACAAAACAATTAAAAAAAAGAAAAACAACAATTGACAGTACGATCAGGCGGACACATTTGTCCGACAGTTTAACAACATTTCCTAAACTATAACTAAACTTACAGGAGTGACAGTTCCTCTGTCGCCATAACTGCAAGAACTTGGCATATAATATTTTCACACAAACAG
>Ga0209149_1002328_pt1 | contig 10557 bp, 1 predicted proteins | sample WorMetTyACAVOLI2_FD_187423 | JGI IMG/M metagenome (GOLD analysis project Ga0209149, IMG submission 187423) | Marine gutless worms symbiont microbial communities from Max Planck institute for Marine Microbiology, Germany - Olavius algarvensis... ...
ACCGCGCAGCCTGTGATTATTGTTAACACGAACTTGTGTAGTGTTAACACAAGGCCATACGCAACGAGGCAGTGTGTTTCGTAATCTAACATACATGCTTGTGTTACAAAAATCACAACCCTTGTTTTGCGTTTACACTTGCAGGACAAGACTATGGTTAAAATGTCAGTACCCTCGTCTCCTCTTCTCCGTCTTTACTCTCCCATCCTTTCCCAGGGTGCATACTTTATGGAAGAGAGTGACGACAAGCCAAACGGCCTGAAAGAAAAATGGTCGGAAAAATTTAATCCGGGCGGAGGATGCTGGAGTACTGGGTAAATATACTGCCAAACGATTTCACTGTTGGTTAATCCCGTGACTCTGGTTTGTAAAACAAATTTTATATGGCATTTCTCAGGGGACCATACGAGTTGGTCATACCATACGTAAGTTGCAGTGTTTTACACTTTAGTGAATCAGTAAGTAATTTGACATATAATGGACGTTCTGCACGTGCATAATATATGCATTGGTACCACTGAATGCACTTACTGCCGCACATTTTGCCAGTCACTGCCAAATCTCTTGTTTATCTGCATATGTGGCAAAACTTGTGAACTTTTGTTTTTTTATGGCACAATTCAGTAGCAGCTATCAAAGTCTAAGGGTATCTTCTTGGTGGCATTAGTGAATCTTAAGTAAAGTTTTCTAACACCGAATGATTGATCGTGCATTCACGATCTCCTAAATCACTGAATGTTTATTGCTTCATGAACTTGAAAATTCGTTGTAATATGGAAATAATGAGTTTATGTTGATACTGATTAGCATAACAGTTTATAAGTCACATTCTCATTGTTGGTGCGTAGCAGCATGTGAGTTCTGTTCTGATAATTTTTGTGTTTTTTTAATCTGTGTGCAGAGATGTCCAGTAGCAATGATGTAGATGATACTACAGCAGTGTCACTCACAGGCTTCTTGTTTGGTAACATCGATGCTAGTGGGCAGTTAGTTGATGATGACGTTCTTGACGAGGACAGCCGGCGTCACCTTGATGGATTGTCAGCACTCGGAGTTGTACGTCCACTAGTTGATGAACTTAGAGTTGATGCTCAAAATGAAGATGATGACTCCCACACATCATCAGAACCAGTAAGCACTGAATTAACTGATGAAGAGCCGTCAGTGGATGCAAAAGCTGATGATGCCCTTGACTATTCAGACATCAGTGAGATGGTTGAAGATACTGATGGATGTTCTTCTGTGGCTTTGGAATCTGAAATGGAAAATGGAGATTTTAAATTAATGCCACCTCCATGCCAGATCACAAATCGGACAGATGAAACTGATGTGAACCATGCCGTAACAGAAGTTCCAGTGTCGAAAAACACCATTGACGTGAAAGATACTAGTCACAGCAATCTGCAGACACCGTTGGCTGCTCTCCTGCCACCAGAACTTGCTGACCGTGATGTTCGCGAATGGTTTCCTGAATTTCGGCCACGAAGTGTTCTGAGATTTTCGAGACTGTTTCGCCCATCTCATGTTCCACATGTCTGGAAGCGGAAGAAGAAGAAACCAACTGCATCATCTGCTGCCATCGAGAAACCAGTTTCTGGTGACAGAAATAGTGCTGCTCCATCTGCAGATCTAAAGCAGACTGAGTCCAATAAGCCAGCTGATAAATGTGACGAAAAAATGGACATTACGTCAGATGAAAATAAGAGTATAGATAACCTGCCTACTTTTAAGTTAAATTTGGGTCGCAAAGCAAAACCTGAGGAACTTGCACAGGATGATGAGGCTCTGCTCTTGTCTGCCACAATGCTAAGTAGTGACGGTGGAAGTGGTTCAGAGCGTGGACGAGATGCTGGCCCTTGTGTGGCTGAGTGGAGGTATGGTCCTGCACAGCTGTGGTATGATATGCTTGGAATCAGTGAATCGGGTGATGGGTTTGACTATGGCTTCAAGCTAAAGCAGACATCTCAGGAAACTACAGAGCAGGCATCAGATAACTACTCATTTAAAGTGGAATACCCAGATGAGGCTTTTCTGATGGTAACTCAAGTGCAGTGGGAAGACGAGGTAATATGGGATGGTGAGAAGGCACGTGATAAAGTGATGATGTCTGTACGACAGCGTGGTCCTGCAGCTGGCTGGATTCCATCAACAAATGCTCGAACTATGCAGCAGTACCTACAACAGACGGCGTCGAGTGGAAGTGGGCCTCTGGCTCCTGGGTGGTCAGGAGCTCAATCAAAATCAATGATATCTCAGTTGGGTGATGGTGCAGCAACTACAGACACGTGGTATAGCATCTTTCCAATTGAAAACGAATCACTCATCTATGGTCGCTGGGAGGATGATGTGATTTGGGATGCACAGGCTATGGATTACATTCCACAGCCGTCTGTGTTGACACTTGATCCTAATGATGAACATCTTATTCTTGAAATTCCTGAAGATCTGGAGGCTAAAGTCGAAGCACCAAGCAGTAATTTAACGCAAGAGACTACAAGTACATCAAAGAAAGACAGCAAAAGGTCAAGGATTCTGCTAGGCAAAGCTGGTATCCTCAAAGATGACGAAGAGGAGCGGAACAAAGAAGATGACGCTACATCAAGCATGCAGAATAAAGATCCATTTAACCTATCGAATGATGAATACTACAATCCAAAATTAACCATGGATGTTAGTCTAAGTCGAAATTTGGGTGCTAGTATTATTCAGCATTCAACTCCTGCGGTTGAATTACGGCAGCCATTCTTTCCTACTCATGTCGGTCCAATTAAGCTGCGCAGTTTTCATCGTCCTCCACTTAAACGTTACTCGCATGGAGCCATGACTGGACCCGGACCTCATCCAGTTTTGCCTTTGCTGAAACAGATTCGGCGGAAGGAAAAACTGCGGGAGCAGGAACGGCTTGCTAGCGGAGGTGGAGAGATGTTCTTCATGCGCAGCCCAGATGATTTGACAGGTCGCGATGGGGAACTGATTCTTGCTGAATACTCTGAACAGTATCCTCCGTTACTGAACCAGATTGGTATGGCATTAAAGATCAGAAATTATTACAAGCGTCGGCCTGGAAAAGAAACTAATACACCAGAGTTTCGATATGGTGACTTGGCATATGCTCATACATCACCATTTCTTGGAAACCTGGCACCTGGACAGTGCCTGCAGACATTCGAAAACAACATGTTCCGTGCTCCAGTATTTGAACATAAAGTACCTTTCACAGACTTCCTTATCATTCGCAATAGAATGCATTATTACATCCGTGAAATTGAAACCATATTTACTGTTGGACAACAGTGTCCATTGATTGAAGTTCCTGGTCCTAATTCAAAGCGTGCTAATAACTTTGCACGTGACTTCTTACAAGTGTTTGTCTATCGCCAGTTTTGGCATAGCAAGGACGAACCCCGGCGTATAAAAATGGATGACGTACGGAAAGCATTCCCATCACATTCGGAAAGCAGCATTCGTAAGAGGCTAAAATTATGTGCCGACTTCAAGCGCACTGGTATGGACTCTAACTGGTGGGTGCTGAAGTCTAACTTCCGACTACCAACTGAGGAAGAAATTCGTGCTGCCGTGTCCCCAGAGCAGTGCTGTGCCTACTACGCCATGCTTGCTGCTGAGCAGAGACTGAAAGATGCAGGTTATGGTGAGAAATCCCTGTTTGCGGCAGAAGATGACAATGAGGATGACTCAGCTACAAAGATTGACGACGAAGTAAAGGCTGCCCCGTGGAACACAACTCGTGCATTCATTGCCGCTATGAAGGGCAGATGCCTACTTGCTCTGACAGGTGTGGCCGATCCAACTGGTTGTGGCGAAGGCTTTTGCTATGTTAAAGTACCAAACAAGCCTGCTGCTTCCAGAGCAGCTGATGAGATTGCCTCTCACCACACTCCTGTCAAAAGAACAGTCACTGGAACAGATGCTGATCTTCGTCGTCTGTCACTGAAGGATGCAAAGCAGTTGTTGCGCAAGTTTGGAGTAGCTGAGGCTGAAATAAAGAAACTTTCTCGATGGGAGGTGATCGATGTTGTGCGTACCATGTCTACAGAACAGGCGAAGCTTGCTGCGGCACAAGAAGACGGAGATACAGGGATCAGCAAGTTTGCACGTGGAAACCGCTTTTCGGTAGCAGAACATCAGGAGAGATACAAAGAAGAGTGTCAGCGTATTTTTGATCTACAGAATCGTATTCTTGCATCTGATGAAACGTTGTCCACTGACGATGACTCAAGTTCAGATGATGACTCAGACTTTGAGGAGATCAGCAAGAACATCGAAAGTATGCTTGCCAACAAGAAGACTAGTACACAGATCAGTCTGGAACGCGAAGAAGCAGAACGCATGGAACTTCGTCGGATGATTCAGCAAGGCAGCTTGCTGGATGCTTCAGCCAAAGATCGTAAAGACAGAAAAAATGATAGCAGTACGAAACTGGCCGGTGCTGGACCGCAAACCGGCGTTAGAAAACTGCGCATTACTCGTACTTTTCGGAATGATGACGGTGGTGAATTTACGCGAACCGAAATCGTCAGGAAGCCGAATGTAATAGACGCATACATCCGAATTCGCGAGACGAAAGACGCGAGTTTCATTCGACAGTTCACAATACTGGATGATCAGGCGAAGGAAGAAATGAAGAAAGAACGGCGTCGCATTCAGGAACAGTTGCGCCGCATCAAGCGCAACCAAGCTGCCGCAGATATGGGCCTCTCTAGCGCTCAGGCGCGCATACTGTCTTCTCCGGCTAAAAAACGAATGAAGCTTACGCCGTTGAAATTAGCCAAACTCATAAAAGCACAGAAGTTACGATGCGGAGCTTGCGGGCAAAAAGGTCATATGCGGACCAACCGCGAATGCCCTCTGTATAATGGCTCTGTTGCCATGACTGCTAGCAAGAATACGCCAGTTGCTGGCACGGTTGATAATATAGGGCCAGTCGCCATGTCGGAAGAGCAGGAGGAGCAGCTAGAAAAGTCAAATCTGGTCGATGAGGACCTTATTAACATCGAGGGCGTCAAGATGAAAATCTCAAAACAGCTGGTGAAGCACACGGAAGAAGTAAAGCGGCGCTCACTAGTGCTGAAGTTTCCTAAGGTGGCGGCTGCCGCTGCAGCTGCGGCTGCAAAGAAAAAGCGAAGACTCGGCGGGCTGGGGTCGACGTCGACGTCTCAGTGCGACTATCTGAAGAAGCCGACGAAAGTGGCGAATCGGCGTCGCGCCAACCCTGTCGTGACGCTGTCGACGATCCTCGAGACGATACTGAACGAGATGCGTGACATGCCGAACGTGCAGCTTTTCCTGCAGCCCGTAAACCCGAAGCTGGTGCCGGACTACTACAACATCATCCGACATCCGATGGACTTGCAGACGATCAGGTCGAAACTGCGCGCACACCAGTACGTGTCGCGCGAGTCGTTCCTCGTCGACGTGAACCAGATCGTGAGCAACTGCGAGCTGTACAACGGACCTCGGCACGCGATGACCGCCGCCGCTCAGCGCATGATGGACCGCTGTCTCCAGCGCGTCGCTGAGAAAGAGGAGAAACTGATGAGACTGGAGAAGGCCATCAACCCACTGCTGGACGACGACGACATGGTCGCGCTGTCGTTCATCTTCACGACGGTCATCGAAGATCGGCTGATGAAGGTCGAAGGGTCGTACCCGTTTCACAACCCGGTGAACCGGAAGCTGCAGAAGAACTACTACGAAATGATTCAGTCGCCGATCGACCTGTCGACGATGGTGAAAAAGGTGAAGGAGCATCGTTATCAGACGCGGGCCGAGTTCGAAGCCGACGTCGAGCTGATGGCAGCCAACTGTGAGCAGTTTAATGGGCCGAACAGCAGCTTGACGCAGACGGCGCGCCGGCTGATGGAAGTATGTCGCATGGCGCTCGACGAGCAGGCGGAAACCGTACGTCATCTCGAGGAGAACGTCCTAGCGGCGCGGCAGGCGGCCCTTGATGCCGCCGACACTGACAGCGTTGTCACGGCGACGTCGGCGGCGACCGGTGACATCGAGAGCGTCGTCAGTGCCGGACAGGTGCTCGGTGCGCCACGAACCGCTGACGCTCCGGCCGCCGTCGACCACCCAGACCTACCCGCTGATGACGCGGGTTTCCGCGACGCGGAAGAGGAAGAAGACTTCGACGTCGACGTCGTGGGCGACGACGAGACAGGCGTGGCGCCAGTCGACGACAGTCTGGAACGAGACTTGCAGATGACGCCGGAGAACTCGGGTGACGAAGACACCAGTTTTCGCGAGGCACGACTCAGTTCCAGCGGCAGCGATTCGGAGACCAGCGACTTCCGGTTTGCTAGCGGCAGCGTGCCGACGGACGTCCAGCAGTCTGCCGCGGCGGAAGTGATGACATACGAATACGACGAGAACGCGCAGGATTACGTCGGGTACGTCGACATCGGCGGTGAGTTCGAGCCTGGCGCTGCGGCCTACGACGAGGACGATGACGGTGAACACAGCTTCGACCCGCAGGCATTCTTCAGTTCGTTTGCTCAGAACGCTCTCAGCACTGAGCAGCAGTCTGACACGCCGGCTGTCGGCGACGACATCAACACGGACCTGCAGGTTTCTGACTCTGATGACTCTGAGGCCGGACTCGTTGCCGTCGATGACGACGACGATGCGTCCAATCAGGACTTCGATATGGCGGAATTCCTGAAACAGCCGTAAATGCAGTGTCGTATACAAATTCATTGTTTCCAGGGCGCAAAAAAATAGTTGCCCCAAGAAATTTAGCAGATTTTCATCCACTAGGCATCTATCGCACAAAATTTTTCACACTTACTTAGACCTACCACGAAATGGTATACGTAGTTCTGCTAAGGTTGATTGTAGGCCCTTTTAGGTACAACATTGATGAAATTAAGCAGCTTTAAACGTGATAACCCGGCATTTTTAACGTTAAAAGTTGCCTCAGCCATTAACTGTGAAAAGAGTCAAAATGCCACTCAGCACTGCGATTGTGGACACCCAGGGTATATAAATATTTCTATTTTTATTTTACTTTTCTGTTTCTATTTTTATACACTGTGAACACTTTATGTTATAGTTATCTCCGCCGGCGTTATTGCACTTTCTCAACCTCTTTTTATCGCGCGTCAGCACACTGACGCACGATATTGATATAGCAATTTTGTCTGTCTGTCTGTCCGTCACACGCCGGTATTAGATGAAAACGGCTTTACATATTATAGTTTCTTCATCATCCGGTAGCCCAATCATTCTAGTTTTACGGGTATCAAACAGATTCGCAAAATTCCAACGGGGTCACCCCCCTGAGGTGGCGCTAAATACAGGTGGGGTATAAAAGTTTCGCGACTTTTGACCACTAACTCGCTATAACTTGCAAATGATACAAGATAGCACTATGGTTACTATGGAAGACGAATAGGAACTCTATGCAATCTATCGAATGGTGCCATTTCCAATGATCTTGAACGAACCCTAACCCTGTTTTCAAGGTCACACCATTCTTTGATGCTGAATATCTATCTCTCACAAACGGCTACAGATACGGCCATAGTTACTATAGAAGGTGAATAAGAAAACGCACCCAAGCTTTCGAATAGCACCACTTTCAGTGACCTCTAAGCCAGATTTCAAGGTCACGGTATTATTCAACGTCAAATAACTCGCAAATGGTACAAGATAAAGCTATAGTTACAATGGCGGACTAATAGAAAGTCATACATGTTCTATTGAACCGCGCCATTTTCAATGAGCTTGAACAACTCCAAACCCAGATTTCAAGGTCAAGCCATTCTTTGACGCTGAATATCTCCGAAATGGCTAAAGATACGGCCATAGTTACTATGGAAGGGGAATAGGACCCAAGCGTTCAAATGGTACCACTTTCAATGGTCTTGAATTACTTCTAACCCACATTTCAAGATCACGATAATATTCAAGGTCAAATAACTCGACTAATAGTCAGTCGTGTATGATCTATCAACAGGTTCTGTTTCCAGTGACCTTGAGTGACTCTTAACCTACATTTCAAGGTTACGGTGTAATATTTAGGCCTATAGATGCCCTCAACGTATTGTGTGCGCAGCTAAATCGCGCGGTCTGTTTGCGATAGCTAAGTTCTTGTTAACACTTAGGCTGTAGTCTAACGGACTGTTTCTGAGTTCAGGTAGTCGAAACATGTGACTGTTGCGATGTCTTTAGTCGATTATAGGCATACTAAATGCATATGTATATTGTACAGTTATATTTTGTCTGCGAATATCACAAGATTGTCACAGTCGTGATAATTGCCTGCTGTTAATTGAGTCAAGTCATGTGCATATTAGATCAGTGCCATTGCATGTAATTAATTTGGTTTTGTTCGTTGTACCTCCCAAGTGATAGCTGGCTGGGTAATTTTGGTAGCATGTGTTTGTAACTATTTTAGCAACCTGACAGGAAAACGGTCTCGCTCACTTGTCGTTGTGAAAATTTTAGAGAATAGACGGGCAATGGCTGTGGGATCATGCAGTTACATTCGCGAGGTGGCAGCACCACGCAGTGGGGGCGCAGGGCGACCTTTGCTGTAACGATACTTGTTAAGCTGGGCTGCCTCCGCAAAGCTGAAACTTCCCAAGCTTCGGAATGGTACCATTTTCAATGATCTTGAACAACCCCTAGCCCACATTTCAATTAAAGGTCACCATTGTTTGACGCTGAATATAGTGACGGTACGAGATATCTGTAGTGTGTTCCAAAAAAATGTGACCACGTGTGGCGTTTTCGACAGGGCTGCCGTGGGTATGGGGATTCCCATGGGTATGGGATGGGTATGGGGATTAAAATTCAATCCCCACGGCAGCCCTGGTTTTCGATGATAAGTTGAACTAGAACTGTTTGTTTTCAAAGATTTTTGGCACACTTATTACTAAGACTATAGGTCATCGACAGGTTATGTTTAGTTTTTCACGTCACCTATTTAGTGCATCTACTTTACCTTGGGAAACTGTTGAGACCTAAATATCAGTTATTTGGCCTTAAATTGTTGATTTTCCAGTGAAACAATACTATGGATATTAACTGCAAAACTGTCACTATATTAGTTTACTTACTAATATTCAACTTACAGTTTATATAGAACAATAGATTTATTGCAGACGATAAGGTTGTTTATCAGCGAATGAGATGGGAGATGCGGTTGGCTTCAGACAACAACGACGTCGTTTGTAGCCTTTGAGCTGAAGATTACCGTTAATCTTCCTGTGCACACTTGAACGGAGAATGGCAGTTTCATGCGAAATCTCACGTGCTGATCGGTGCCTGTTTGGCTTTAACTCCTAACTGAGCATGGGCGCCCGCAGCAATTGCATTAGGGGACAAAGTCCATCCCTTCCCCTCTCTCCGTTCTTCTCCACCCTTCCCTCCTGCCCTGTCCACTCTGCGCATTCTCTGCTGTGAAGCAAATCCCTTTAATACAGCTAGGGGTCTGTGGGAGCAATTTAGGTATATTTTGAGCCATGAAACGTGTCTTGTGGTAACGATTTTGGTACTTTTTGTGCGAAACAAAATGAATCAAATATAGCCTGTATATTTTCTAGGGGAGGGCAAATGCTCCCTCTTACCAATGCCTGAGGGCCCCCATGTAACTGAGCACAAGGTCCTCCAGTGCTACGAGACGAACGCTGTCTACCACTGCCTGGTTGCCGGACAATTGTACGCGTCTTGCGGATTCTTTTCAGCAGACTGTCGATGCTTCCAAGTTTCCAACCCTTGTCGGGAAATTCACTCAACAGCCTTCGTGCACCATACTGCTTTGACAGATAGAGATTTTTAATCAGAATCGCATCTTCCTGTGAAATTTTCATGATTTGTTTAATTTTTACTGATTTTTAGGTCTTGTCAGTTTCCCAAAGAAAAGTAGGTGCACGAAATAGTTAAGGTGGGAAAATAAAAACACCTGTCCATGGTCCATGGTAATAAGTGTGCCAAAAATTGTTGTAATTGGACAATTCTAGTTCAACGTAATCGTCGAAGGTCGCGTGTTTTTGGAACACTGTGTAGTTTTAATGAAATGCTACTATGCTAATAGGGACTTAACACACGCTGTACTCTAGGGTGTCATTTGGAATGAGCTTGAGTCACCTTGAGTTGACACGAAACATCGCGCGGTCTCTGACAGCTGAGCTTCTTGTCTTTGTCGCTACTTTCAGCATTCACCACTCTCCCTTCACTCAAAGTTTCACAAAATCATCCTAGTCATACACTATACCATGCAACGAAAGTCGTAGGCCTACTTCATGAAAATCTTTATTCACAGTATAGTGTGGTAGAGACAAAGAAAAAAGAAACGATGAAAAAGAATGAATACATACAACACAAATAACTAAATCTTAAGTAATTTGCACATAACGATAATTACAATTTATAAATTTAGTCGGCGAGCATTGCCGGAAAATCCTGTTTCAGTTTTTTACACGTTTAGCTGAACTGAACGCTGGATATTTCAAAGGAGAATTGACAAGCATTGATAGTTGCTATCAGTGGCGGCGCTAGCTATGGGGCTAAGGGGCTCAAGCCCCCCCC
>Ga0209149_1002329_pt1 | contig 10556 bp, 7 predicted proteins | sample WorMetTyACAVOLI2_FD_187423 | JGI IMG/M metagenome (GOLD analysis project Ga0209149, IMG submission 187423) | Marine gutless worms symbiont microbial communities from Max Planck institute for Marine Microbiology, Germany - Olavius algarvensis... ...
AAACAGGTTACAGAACACTACAAAGACGACCTGAACCCTGGAAGACTGGAACGTCAGCTGCTTTTTCTCAGTGACATGCGAGAAACTGAGAAGCTTCAAGCGACTCAGTGATCTGACTGACATGTTCCCTGGAACTGACACTGCAAGACATATTTAAGAAGTGAAAACACTGATGAAACTGTTGCTTGTTTTACCGTCTTCGTCATGCAGTGCTGAGAGATCATGCTCTGCTGTTCGTCGGCGACTTACATTAGGTCAACTATAGTATCGAGACTGAACCATGTAACTGTTCTCCACATTCACAAGACGCTACTGGTGAACTGAACATCATCTCCATTGTGAACGCGTTTGTGTCTGCCAATGACACTAGGAAGGATACGTTCGGTTAAATATGAACTGTTATTATCTGCTGCATTTGTATTTGTTGCTGCTGTTAAGCATGAAACTCCATAAATGTCGTTAAATCGCAGTAATCTTCGGTATATAATTACCTTAAAACTTCCTTCAGAAAACTCGCTGGAGGTACGCATACATTTTCCATTGAAATCAATTGCACCATGAAACTCCCACAGAACGCTTAGCGTTGGGGGGGATGGAAGGAAAGGCATGCAGGGGAATGTGCGTTAACGGAAATTGCTGCCCCAATAACTGCATAGTGTCGCCGCCTATGGCCACCGGGGCAGGCTTTGTAATGAATATTTTGGCCAGAAATTTTCGCTGTCAGATCAAAGATGTAGGAGATAGGTTTTGGTTGCAATTAGGCCTGCAGAGCAGCATTGGGATCAATGTTCACCCAAGACCGTAAGGCGCCTAGTGACTCTTGTTTTTAGGCGCCGGATATAAATACTCTTACTTACTTACTTACTTATGTGTTGTTTTTGACGTGTATAGAATGGTACGACTACGACTGAATATTCCTCGGTTAATACGTTTCCACTGAAGCGTGCAAACCCACACGCCGCCGAACAACTCAAAGACATTCTGTGGAAACTGGCAACGAAGCAGCTGCGGCCGAACGAGTGGAAGAAACTGGCAAAACACTGGAACTTCTCCGAAGCTCACCTGCGAGCCATTGAACACCAGTACACTGGTGCGAGAACATTATTAGACTGTCATTTTAAGCCCAGTACAACTACACGCTGGTGACAGAGTTGACTGTTGACGAAACCGGCGACAATTCGGCGACAAGGTCGACATTGTCGCCAACTCGGTCGACTTTGTCGCCGATACGGTCAACTCTGTCGTCTGAATGTCAAACGTCCTTTCGACTTTGTCACCAGTGTGTACCGGGCTTTAAACATGCCATGATGTTAATATTACTATGCTTGTAATCAGGAGCAGATTAAGAAATATGGGATCTTAGTCTGTTGCTACCACTAACGGCCTGTTGAGCTGCATCAGCTGAAGTATATACAAGTAAGTAAGTAAGCGGGCAATGCCCGTGATTGTGTTTAACTGCTGTGACTGACCTACGTGTACGTAGTAATATCAGACTCAGAGCGCTGACAGCGACCATACAGTCACTCGTACTGGTCCTCAGAAATATTACATGACGAGCTGTAGTTTTACTGCACTGTTATCAGCTGTCCACCATTAGGAAACAGCTTATGCTTTACGTCCATCTGTCTGTCTGTCTGTCTGTCCCGTGCCTGTGCCATTTACTGACTGTGCCGACACAGCATTGTGCCGATGTGCCGTTTAACGGACAATTGAATTGCCTTGGCGTCTGCAAGTTGCAACGGCTAGCTCGCAGCAACAGACTTGCTGCGGTAGCCTGAGTACATTGTCAGGGAGGGCCACTATCGTCTCAAGCCAAATCACAGAATGAGTGTATTTGGGCTGAGTTGCGTAACTTGCGTATGCTGGTTTCTACTAACACGAGCGATGTAGTAGATCTTTTGATCCCACGCACCAGGACTGCCAGCTATGGTCCATGTAGCTCGCATTGTCCAGCCCGACGTGCTGGAATAGTCTGCTGCTGCAACTGAAGTCTGCTTCATTGACACTGCAGCAGTTCTGTGACGACTCAAAACTGTACTGTTTTCTCGTAGCTATGCGTGAGCGCTGCCGTCATGACTTTGTATATTAGGTCGCATAAATCGATACTGTAACTGGTTTCCTACAGATGTGTCATGTGTGTCTGTGTGTGGTCTGTAGGCACGGACAGTTACAAGCAGCACGGCTACCGACTGCTGTTGATCTGGCTGAGCTGCTTGCGACGTGAAGACAATCCCATTAAACAACTGTTTGTAGCTCTCGTTGCCATCGACAGACGCGATCTGGCAGGTTTGTGTCACCAGTCAACGTTGAGACAAACATGTGACACTGTTTTTGTCTGTAATTAATTTTTGGGGATAATGTGAGAAAATCAATATAACCACAATGTAGGCCATGTAGCTATATAAACTAGATAAGCTAGTCAACCCAAGGGGTTGAGAGTAATGCCTCTGTCAAGCCTCCAAATTTTTCGTTGGCCTCGTGACCTCTGCATCCCTGCAGGCACTGTGATGCAGTGAGATTTATTGTAAGTAAGTAAGTAAGTAAGTAAGTAAGTAAGTAAGTAAATGATTTATAAAGCGCCATTGTCAAGTTAAAATTGCAATATGTGCCTGCCAGATTTGGTTAAATTCGTCGGATAATTCTTGACATGTCTCGCCAAGAGATTTTTGTGACCTATTTTTGTGCCATGTGACCTTGACCTTTAACCTCCTGACTTCGAAAGTTGATCATATCATGCCCTTGCCCCGCGGACTACTGGTGCCAATTTGCACTAAGAATGATTCATTTATTTTCAGCTTACCATGTTCACAAGTTTTGTAACAGACGGACGGACGAACGAACAGACAGGTAGAAAACATCTGGCTTCTGGCCAGTCTAGACTGATGGAGGCATAAACCTTTGGGAAGTTCTGCTAACTCTTGTTGGAGAAACAGTAACTGTATGAACTGATCATAAAAGATGAGAAGTAACAGCACTTGTGATTGACCGCCAGCACTATATAGAGCCGGAGGTCGTAATTGGTCAAGTTTATCAGTAGTAAGAGATTGTTGGTTACGATCTGTGTTGCAGAAGGAATACGTTCAAGCTGTAATAAGACGATGTTGAAACAGCGACCAGTTGTTGCCGTGACGAATCTCTGCCATATTTCTTGATATACGGTAGTGACGTCTTGTCGACACAGAACCAACTTACATTTCAAATGTAACGTATTTTTGCTGTAGTTTGTGAACTGCGTGTTCAAGTCGTTCTTAGAGTTCACAGCATAGATCGGTTTTCCAAACAGAACGTCAGTATTTTAGTGTAAAGAATGTTTATGGTATTTATTATGGCCCGCCCCATTGTGGAAGGGGCAATAAATGTTGCTCCCATCTGTCTGTCTGTTTGTCTGTCCGAGCTGTCCTGTGCTTGCCCTAACTCAAGAAGGGAAGGTAACAAGCAGTTAAAGTTTGGTGCACAGGTTGGGGAACTGGTCTTGCCATTTTGAGTGCAAGAAGTCAAATGTTGAGGTCACTAGGTTTCACAAAGCTCAGGCATGAAATACGACGTAATTCATGAACTGCTTGAACTACCCCTTTCTTAACAAGTGGTGACAACGTTGTCCGTAGGAAGTATCACGTGCTGAGAACTTGTGTGATTAAAAGATCATAGGTCAAGTCACGAGATCATCATGTTGTTCCTAGCTCATTGCCACCCACTCAGCGGGAGCATAGCCAGATGGATTGTTTTCAGTAGTGTTGGTTTGTGGGTGGGTGGGTGTTTGTTTGTCAACACGATAACTGTTGAACTGTTTGAGATACCATCATGAAATTTTTATGGGAGCAAGAAATGGTCAGAAGCTCAGAATGGCTGAATTCCGATGCAAAGCGGTGACGGCTGGTGATTTAATGTCTCTGATGTTCTCGTACTCAAGAACGATAGGTCGCAGTCAGTTCAAATCATATGTACTCTTCTCCGTGGAAAGCGTATCTTGAGGTACCATTTCTAGGTTTATAGGTAAACAAGAACTTAGCTATCGCAAACAGATCGCGCGTCAGCTGCGCACACAATTCGTCGAAGGGCATCTCCGTGACCTTGAAATCTAGGTTAAGGGTCACTCAAGGTCATTGAAAATGGCGCGGTTTGATAGACCATGTATGACTTTCTATGCGTTCGCCATTGTAACTATAGGTCTATCTTGTACCGTTTTCGAGTTATTTGACGTAACTATGGCTGTATCTTTAGCCGTTTGTGAGATATTCAGTGTCAATGAATGGCGTGACCTTGAAAACCAGGTTAGGGGTCGTTCAAGGTTCTTGAAAATGGCGCCGTTTGATAGACCGTGTATGACTTTCTATTAGTCTGCAATTGTGAATATAGCTCTATCTTGTGCCATTTTCAAGTTATTGACCTTGAACACTATCGTGACCTTGAAATCTGGGTTAGAGGTCACTCAAGGTCATTGAAACTGAGGCCATTCAAAAGCTTGGGTGCGGTTTCCTATTCGCCTTCTATAGTAACGCTATCTTGTATCGTCTGTGAGATATAGCGACTTAGTGGTAGAAAATTACAAAATTTTTATACCCCACCTATATTTAGCGCTCATGCAGGCGCCTGGAGGTGACCCCGTCGGAATAAATTTTGTGAAGATGTTTGACACCGGTAAAACTAGAATGATTGGGATGTTAAGCCGTTTTCATCTGATACCGGAGCGTTACGGACAGACAGTCGGACAGAATTGCTATGTCAATATCGTGCATCAGTGTGCCGACGTGCGATAAAAATCAAGATCAACAGGTCAGACAAAGAAATGCGTCATAACTATTAACCTTTTAGACTCCAAACGCAATTATAGTGCCACTTCAAATAATATGAAGTTGGTACACTGGCCGTTGACGGGTGGGCTGTTACATTTAATACAGCGAGGAGGGGACTGGGCGGGCTGCGGCCTTACCCAGTCCCCTCCTCGCTGTACCAAATGTAACGGCCCACCCATCAACGGCCAGTGTACCAGTTACTGTATTGCTGTATGATGGTTCGTTGCTGTGCGTTTTTAATGTGGCGATTAAAGGGTTAAATGAATGTCGACATCACTTCCAACCCAAATTAAGACAAGAACTTAGCTATCGCAAACAGATTGCGCGTCAGCTGCGCACACAATTCGTCGAGGGCATCTCCGTGACCTTGAAATCTGGGTTAGAGGTCACTCAGTGTCATTGAAGCTGGTGCCATTCGAAAGCTTGATCGATGCGGTTTCCTATTCGCCTTGTATAGTAACTGTGGCCGTATCTGTAGCCGTTTGTGAGATATTTAGCGTCAAAGAGTGGTGTGACCTTGAAAACAGAGTTAGGGTTCGTTCAAGATCACTGGAAATGACACCATTTGATAGATTGCATACTAGTTCCTATTCACCTTCCATAGTAACTATGGCGATATCTTATATTGTTTGCGAGATATAACGACTTATTGGTAGAAAATTGCAAAATGTTTATACCCCACCTGTATTTAGCGCCCCCGTAGGGAAGGGGGTGACCCCGTCGAAATTTCATGAAGATGTTTGATGCTGGTAAAACTAGAATGATTAGGCTACCGTACGGTGAAAAAAACTGTGACGATATGTTGAGCCGTTTTCATCTGATACCGGAACGTCACGGACGGACAGACAGACGGACAGAATTGCTATATCAATATCGCTAAAAAAACTGCTAAATTCTGTGGAAGTAGGCTGCAAGTGATTGGTTGCATGGCAGATGCACAACGTCTCGGCCATCTTTATGGTTGATACTCTTCATTCATATTTACCTACTTCAGTGTTCATAATGGAGCATTTCATGTCGGCCTATCAGTGTTGCAAATTGTAGGAATGAACGTAGTCGTTGGCTATGAAATCTTACTGTTACAAGTTTCTAATTGTTCATCTAATAATCTTAAGATATTTGTGACCAGTTCGTTGTTTAATTTTGTTGATATATTAGTTTTGTTGCTTGCTTGAGCTGATAATGTGCGTATTGTACATATGTTTTATCTGTTGTTATGAGCATTTGTTGATGTTGTTCGAGTTTCCTACGTAAACGTTGTGACGACGTTTGCATTATTGTTGATATGTGTCTGCTGTTGAGTCGTGTTACAGTTTACCTAACGTTGCGTTTAATCGTGTACATAAGACGTACGTTGTTCGCCCGCTTGAATACATTGCTCAGCTGTTTCTGCTGGTATCCGTGACGCACATCGCCGTGCAGTGGCGTAGCCAGAGGGGGGGGGGGGTTCAACCCCCCCCCCCCATTCGCATCGAAGCCGTTTTTTCACAGCCGTAAAGTCACTGCTATTAAACATTATAACGTCTCTCTAACGACTCGAAGGACTATTAACTCACACAATTTGCGCACAACCAACCATTTGGGGCGAGTGGTGCGATTGCTAGCATGGTAGAATGCGTCCTGACCTGGATCCGTGAGCAATATTTGGTTGTAACATTACAAAACGAACCATTTTGTGCATTGTTGTTCATTTTCAACCAGTAATAAAATTACTTCAAAAGGGTGTCAGAGTGCATCAAAAACGTGTGATTCTGATGCAAAAAATGCATCCACACACCCCACCTCCCTCGGCGCCTCGATCTTAACCCTCCCCCCATTCTGAAATTCTGCCTACGCTACTGTCGCCGTGTTACGTATACGCCCGTGTGACGAGTCTATCAACAGGGTGGGCCAAATTAAACGGGACCAGCTTACATTTTTGCTTGTAACAAGCGAACGCATTTATGAAATTAAATGATGTTTGGCATAGCCTAAGCTACAAATGACATGATACCACTTTTATCTTAATGAAAGCGTAACACGCCAGAGGGCGCCACGTCGATCATCACTTGTGATACGGGCTGATCTCGATGGGGCTGATAGACCTAGGCCTATATTTGCAAAGAAATTCGTGTTGTAGGGCCCTATACTCTAGATTCCTAAAATACAACACGTGTGCGTTATTTTAGCAAAAAGCTAGAAGTGTGCCTATTCCCCCCCCCAAAAAAAAAAAAATTACAGATTGCTAACAATACTAGCACTTTAGCAAAAGCAGACGATTTTTTACCATAGGCCTAGAAGTTGCTTGTTAATAAATTTTTTTTTAATGTAATAGCTATGATTCAGTAAAACTGTTAAAATGCTACAATAGAGAAAATCATTAGATTTTGTAGCGCCCTCTGGCAAAAAGTATTTAATTTTTATGCTTCTCAAAGCGCGCAAATGAACTGTTATTTCACCTGCCAAAAATTATCAAAATTCTCTAAAACGTGTTGCATTACGACGAAAGAAACTGCGTTGGCCCCGTTTAACGGTTTAATTTGGCCCACCCTGTATATGATACAGTGCAAGTTCACAGTCACGGTGCTCTTCTGTCTGACGCGCTGTATCATTTTCTAGTAGGCACAAGGCAGCGATAGCTTAGCGATGTGGTATTGTTTTCAGTAGTGTCTGTTTGTGGGTGTGTGTGTGTCTTGTTTGTTAACACGATAACTCTTGGACCGTTTAAGATATGATTTTTTTATGGGAGAAAGATGGTGAAAAGCTCGGAGTCGGACGAGTTCTAAAATGGCCACATTCCGATGCACTGCGGCGTGCGGGTAGTGATGTAACGTCTCTGACGTTCTAGTATATGTTTTGTTATCAGTTACAAATAGGGACCTGCGAAGCTTCGAGATTCGATTCGACTTTGAATCGGACGGTCCGATTCGATTCGATTCGAAAGTGATATGGGCCGATTCGAAAATTTCGAATCGCCGCGCCTGTCACGTTTGCCGTCGTACCATAAATAACACTCAGTCACTCACTGTTCAACGACAAATTTCAATAATTTCAGCATTGCTACTTGGATTTATATTGAGTTTAATTAATTCATGTACTTGTAGTTAGCGCATGCACACTACTTCTAGTAGCCTAGTAGCGATCGCGCAATATTTTTTTTATATTTTTTTTATATGGCAATCAACAAAAATTTAACATTGAAACTGTAAACGACTATCCGCCGATTCGATTCGAATTCGAATCGTAGCCGCCGATTCGATTCGATATTTGATTCAAACGGAAATTTCCGATTTGCAGGTCTCTGGTTACAAAGCTCATAATTTTATGCCACAGTCAGTATTGCACTTTTTGTCAGTGTACTATTTTTCCAGTTTTCTTGTCTGAGCTAAAACTTTAACGCCAATAATGCTAACGTGCGGCAATACGGACTGTATTACCACACGTCAGCATCCAAGCTAGTCTGAGTCTCGGTGACATTTCAACACATCGTAACTTCAGCGACTGGCAGTTGGCGCCAAAAGCTAGGCCTACATGCTATTCCACAGTCCACGCCTCCCGACGAGATGGTGTGGAAGTCTCATACTTCCGTTCCGAAAAGATGTGACGCCAGATATAGTAGATTAGTCCGTTATTTGGTGACGCTGCAGCGCGTAATCCAGTTAGCGTCGCCTGGCCAATCATAGCGAACCTCGGCTATATCAGCTGACGTCTCGTAGCTCATCGCAGCGACAGTGTGTGCGACTTTTAAGCTCACTTAAAATGATTGTCAGAGCAGCGATTACATTTGCAAATGTAGGCCTAACCTAAGTTTATAAATTAATATAAATGCCGCACTTAGAGTTGATTGACACCCAATATAGTTGTAATTTCGTTGCAAAACGTTAATGTGAAATGCCAGGTACATGTCATTAACGTGGGTCTAATATGGGATGAGGTCAAGTTCACATGGGGTCGCCACTGTCGACTGTCGAGTCACATCTTGTCGGTAATCTCTGTGAAATTATTCAAAATACGATCGTCGCATCTCGTTTGCAAACACGTTTACGTTTTGGTCTGGAAAATCAGAGATGATGTTACTGTACATCAGCTTTGGGCTCCCAACAGGTGGTTGTGAGCCGCTGAGCTTTTCTATGAAATTTGAGGTGCGGGAACGCTGGATCTCTATAACTGGAGGTGAGTGAAGTGCGTTCTCTTGTGTCCAGTGGCGTTTTCACCGCTGCGATATAGATGCGAGGTCGTATGGCGTCTGATAGGCCTATCGTCGGGGCGATGTGACATGGCTGTAGGCACGGCGGCCGCACCTTGTTATGCTACTGATGCAATTGTTACGCACTGTAGTGAGGTATTGCGTTTCTAGTCCGTAATTACTAGTAATTTTTAACTTTCTGTAGGCCTATTACTGTAATTGATTACTTTTGAAGAAGTAATTAATTACAGTATTACTTTTTATGCAGTAACTGTAACTTTTTTTGCAAATAGGCCTACTTCTGTCAGTTACTTCCACAGTTCCACAGTCTGTCACTGTGACGGCGGTTGCAGTCTTCTGAACTGTACTTGTGCTAGAACTGCTAGTCCAGCTGACAAGAAGTGGTTATAGATAACGTGTGCTATCGCATTCAGCTGAAATATGTAAAGTGAGTTTTCATTTGAAATTATATATGCATTTAGTGTACTGTGTTTGTTGGAAGTTTCACTTTCACCGTGCAATTATGTCAGTTAGTTTGTGTGGAGTAATTGCAACAGTAATTAATTACTTTTATTGCAGTAATAGTAATCAGAAATCAATGACTGTTTCCCGTAAGTAATTAATTACTGTAAATTAATTAATTAATTACTTTTAGTTCTACAAAGTTACTAGTAATTGTACGTAACTAATTCTACAAAGTTGGCCTATAACTGTCCCAACACAGTGCACTGTACCGTCGTGTCGGCTGTTTGTTTTAACGCTGCTTCTGAGCTGGCTTTCTTCATCCAGTTCACGGCGAAAGTACCGTACTGAATGTCATTTTTTATTTTCAGCGTCAATGTTGATATTTATAATTTTGTTGTCTCCACGACAGTTCAACGGACATTATTATTGATACTGACATTTGCACGTTACAGTGCGTTGTTGCACACAAAATAAGAGAAGTGATAAGGCACGTACGAATCTTCTGCACTAATAGTAGCCTCAGTGTGGGAATTAGCATAAAAGAACTAGGGGGTCAGTCTCCCTCCCCTTCCCCTCCCCTCCCCCTTCCCCTTTCTCTCCCCTCCCCTCCCTTCCTTCCCCCATTCAACCCAGCTAGGGGGTTTGGGGAGTGCTGTAAGCTCTCCCAGTGGGCGCAAACGCATTTTGGGGATATTTTGAGCCCATGAGATGCTATTTTGAGAACAATTTTGGTTCATGTTGTTTGTACCACACTTTTGCAATTTAAGCAAAAATTTCTTAAATTGTGATCAATTGAGACATTGCAATGATTGTATTCCAGCCACTGTACTGCAATGTATCCCTGGCATTCCCTGCAGTATATCAACTTAAACAGTTTCACTTACGTATAGTTAGCCCGCCATAATTTCAGTCATAAATGGCCCAAATACAATCATTGCAATGGCTCAGTTTTGACAGCCGGGGTCCTACGCACGTGCGTACTGTGCTTACTGGTTAATTCGGACCTGATCCGGTCAAACGGCCAAGTGTTCAAGTGCGATATGCGTAGGCCTACAAACGGAAATGCGGCAACGCGTTTGCAAGGGAACAGTACACCACCACAAAGCGGATTAGAGGCAGGACTGTATGACGCA
>Ga0209149_1002330_pt1 | contig 10555 bp, 4 predicted proteins | sample WorMetTyACAVOLI2_FD_187423 | JGI IMG/M metagenome (GOLD analysis project Ga0209149, IMG submission 187423) | Marine gutless worms symbiont microbial communities from Max Planck institute for Marine Microbiology, Germany - Olavius algarvensis... ...
TACGAGTGTGGCCGCAGATTCTGTGTCAAGTGAACGCCGAGATCGCTGAAGTTGACGTAACCAGTAGAAACTGGACACGCTGACGATCGAGACATGTCGCAGACTGTAGCGACTGTAAGATCCACCGAAGGACAATTGAACATCTGCATCGAATTCTGTATGCAGATGTTCAATGTCCTTCGGTGGATCTTACAGTCGCTAAGCGTAAAGTAAAATTTTTAACGAAGTATTGTCATAAATAATGGAAACTCGTTGTGTTCTGTATTTAGAAACAGAGCTCGCAGTGAACTAAGATTGGTCTTAACGCTACTTCGTTTTAAGTAATTCATTTCTTAGTTAAGTTTTCCTCTTATTATTTCTTTTATGTAGCTACCGATTTCTATACGGCGAATAAAGCTTTGTGTGTGTAGACTGGAGAAAAATCTCTGACGAGTTCGCATGTCAGGATCACAGGTCAAGGTCATTTTTCGGAGGGATCAAGGTCACTCGGTAAGGTATAAGTCATTCTGTCACTGGTAATGAGATTCCATGGCTTCTAGTTTGCTAGACGCATGTTTGCGCATGTGGACATATTTTAACACAAATCAAACTAGAAGCCATCAGAGATGGAGTCTCACTATGCTATAGACTATAGTCTAAGCTACAGTCGCTCACTGGTCATGCTGATTACGCGGTGACAAAGTTGCTGATGATGTTGTTGTTGTTGTTGATGATGATGCGAAGATTGTAGTTGGTGTCGGTTGATGAATGTCATGAGATAACCCCCGGAAGACATCCCCCCGCAGAGTACCCTCTATAGATAAGCCCCGGAGGTAACCACCCACAGAGTGTAGCAACATTCTTAAGTGGAAAATTTGAAAACTGGCACTAACCCGTACTCCTGAGTCCTGACGCTAACCGATCTATCTACGTGTCTTGGCGGGGATTACCACCTGGGGATTTTTTAGAGGGTAATCTTCGGAGGGAGGTCTCCAGGGGGTATCTCTGCGCACCTGAGGCAAGTTTAGTTAACCCTTTAATCGCCACATTAAAACCACGGAGCAACGGACCGTCATATAGCGATACAGTGTTACATTTGGTTCCGAGAGGAGGGGAGTGGGTGGGGCCGCAACCGAGGCCTCTCCTCGCTGTACCAAATGTAACAACCCACCCATCAACGGCCAGTGTACCAACTTCGTATTATTATAGGCAGTATAATTGCCTTTGGGGTCTAAAGGGTTAAGCAGCGCTCTTGGATTGATCCTAATTTTGATCCTACAGTAGTCGCTCGCGAAACTCGACGCTGACTGATCGTTTACGGGCAATAATTGCCGCCCGTCACGTCGTAGCGTCGAATTCGATACCGCAGAGCACGCACGCCGAGCAAAATCAATACGGACGACATAAAACAAGCCGCCGCCGCCGCCGCGAGCGGGACCGGGCAGGTCGCCGTATGTGCATCGGAGAACGCCGAGGATTTATACTGCGACTTGTCGGATGCGCGTTGCCGCCGCAGCTTAACTGCCTGTCGAGACAGGCGAGTCTTGCACATCTAGCACGTATTAGTCGCTGCAAGGCTGCCGCGCTGTCACCGTCGTGGCGAGTGTAGGACATTGGCCTGGGCATTCCCCCCCCCCCGCACATATTCCCCACAGTTCCCCCTCTCGGGCAATTTCCCTCCCCACCCAGGACATTCCTCCGGCTGTTAAAGCGAAAATTTGAAAACTGGCACTAACCATTACTCCTTACCGTCACCTATCTACCTCTATCAATTTTGTACACTTTAACAGCAGACCGCTTTATACTGTAGACTGGCGGATGGTGGTGCAGGCCCGTAGCCAAAGGGGGGCGGGGGTCGGAGCGGTCGGACGACCCCCCCCCCCTTATTAGTTTAAAAATCGAGGTTTCACCTAGGCAGCCAGTGGCAACTCCAATTTTCAAACTCTGAAAAGGTCCAAAATCTGAGGAAAACGACCCCGTTATCTGAAGGCTGGCTACGGGCCTGTAGTGGACGGGAGAAATGTTCTACACCGTATAAAATGGAGCAGGAAATTGTCGGGGGGAGGGGGGGGGATATCCGGAGCGATATGTCCGGAGGGGAATATGTCCAAGGGTAATGTCCGGTCCCGTGGTGGCATGCGACGTCGATGATTGATGACGATGTGTCCCTCGCCGGACGAACGACGATCGGAATGATGGTGCCTGCGTGACTGCCGACCGACCGGTGTGTCCCTCGTGCACGGCATGACGACGGAACTATTGTTGTTAACTTAACGCCTGTTTGAGCGAACGTCTCCGCGGGATCCCGCCGAACCTTAGCGCCCGACGATCGAGTACCACGCATTTATCTGTGTGTGTCAGCTCGATAAGATAACTCTAGAACCAAAAATTATGTCAAGTTCGAACACGGTATCAGGTTAAACTGATTATCTGGTTGCCGGTTTAGTGTTGCAGTAACACGTTGGACCGCCAGCGTCGTTACTCTACGCTAGGTTCGGTTACTGCCCGGGTGGGTGATCGTCTTTGGACGGGTAAACCACCTTGGCGCAGAACCAGGCACCTAGGTCTACCAGCTTGAGCCTGCTTTCTGTGGCAGGTTAGAACGAGTACCTGCGGCGACAGATGAGAAAGTAAACAGCCATATCGCGTGATACAGCAGCCCGTATCCGTGGTCTCGCAGTGTGGTGCTGATGCCTGGCTGAATGGACTGGCTAGCGGAGATCAGCGCCGACTTACGGGAAGCGGTAGCGCCGGGAAGCGGTAGCGCATTAAAGGCGTGTTCGCGACGATGCGCTATACAAATGGCCGCGTTTGCTTTACTTTATTTTAAACCGTAACGTCAACAAACCATAAACTGAGCCTTCTCCGTCCATTATGTCTATATCGGCACATTTAAACGAGCGGTTGTGTGTCGCATAACGGCGACACGATCAGAGATTATATAGGCCGTACGGTCTATATAATCTCTGGACACGATATGTGGCCATCCAAGTGTATTTCACGGCGACACAGCACTGTGCCGATGTGCCATTAACCTGAAACAGCACATCGGCACAGTGGAACATTGTCGCCCGGTTATCTCGAAAAAGTACGCATTTTCACTGATGCATTATATTGTACAAAACGTGCAGCATGGAAAGTAAGTAAGTAAGTAAGTAAGAAAATTTGTAAGGCGCAACTCTAACAGCCTAAGCAGTCACAAACGCGCCGAGTCATGTCTCGTAGGCCGAGCGAAAAAGTACTGCCTTCAGCTTGCTTTGAAACTGTCCAAGTGTCGGTGTCACTCGGTGATACACGCAGAGTCGCGGGTAACTTATTCCAGACACTAGGTCCGGAGACGGCGAAACTGCGAGGTCCGTATGTTGACGTTGACGTCCTTGGCACGAGCAGATCGCCATATGTTGCTGAACGCAGGAAATGACGTCCAGCGCTGGTGGAGACTGGTATACACAGTTCTGACAGGTATGGTGGAGCTGCTGCGTGTAGGCATTTGTGGACGATGGTGCACATTGTTGGATTGAATGGGGGTCATCATGGTCATGGTCAGCGCGTTTGAGGTTCTTTTACAAAAAACGCGCTATATAAATTCACTGTTATTATTATTATTATTATTATTTTTTTATAGGATTTTTTATATTATTATTATTATTATTATTACGTGAATCGATATGTTTTTCGCCAAGATATGCGCCAAAACAATTATCACATTTTCGCCTCCAGTGATCTTGATCTTTGACCTTTGGAGTTCAAAAATGCTCAGCCAGTTACTGCTGACGTAGGTGACTTCTGCTCTAACTTTGAACGTTGTACGGTTTAACGGTGGGCACGGGACAGACAGAAGGAGAGATGGAGAGAGGGAGGGAGCATAACGCGTAATGCGGCCTCCTAGAGGAGGGCCGCATAACAACTATTTAGCTGTCAGTCAACTGAACGCCTACAGACTACACTGACGATGGTAAATACCACACAGAAAGAGGATTTGTTTGAATCCAACAATTACCTTCTGAACTACTGAGGTTACGACTGTCATCATATGGTACAATACAGTAAACATCTATTCAAAACAAATTTTATTATAATATGCTTCGACACAATATCAAACAGTATCTAACAGCTCTCCATGTGTCGTCATCACAGGCAACACGTGACTGCGCGTCTTTAGCTATCTAGCTTTTACCGCGCCACGCTATGCATAGCGCGGACTATGCTGTCGCAAGATGTCCGTATGTCCGTCTGTCACACGCCAGTATTGTGTCGAAAACGCTACACATATTCAAGAACTTTTCAACCACATGGTAGCCACACCATTTTAGTTTTCCACACTAAACTTTATGGCAATATTCCGACGGCGACCTCCTAACGGCGGCGTCGAATGCAATTGCAGGGGGTATGAAAAATCCGACCAATATCTCGCTTTATATCGGAAATGATACAACATAGGGCCATACTTACTATGGAATGCGACTACGAAAGCGTACCAAGCTCTCGAATGGTAACGGTGACCTTGAATGACATCTAACCTAGAATAAAGATGAATATATTCGGCGTCAAATAACTAGAAGTGGTACAAATGGCTATGGTCTGCCATTGTATACTTACAATGGCAGACCAATAGCCGTATGTGATCTATCGAACGACACAATTTCCAATTCCAATGACCATGAAGGACCCGTAAGGTCCCAGATTTCAGGGTCACGCCATTATTTGACGCTGAATATCTCAGAAACGGTACGAGATAGAGACAAATGAAATGAACTACAATTACAATGAAATAAGGACAATTATGACAATGACAATTACAATGAAATACTAATAGGGACTTACACACGCCCTCCTCAAGTGTGTCATTTCCAATGACATTGAGTAACTTTGCGAATATTCAATGACATGAAGCATCGCGCGGTCTCTCCGCAACAGTCTTCTTGGTATCTGAATGTCCTGCCTTCGCTGTCACTCAACCCCACGGCATAAACGTAGTACAGGATTGTGTAATTTGTGTTCTGCGGCGTTTTCGCGATATCGTAACTCTATATAGTCTATATTTTTAACAACTGCATCGACAAGAACAACAGTAATAGAAATTTGAACAACTTTCTGTGTTTATGCACAGCGAAACAAAATTGATTTTGAGATAAATCGATCTCGTTTCATGTCGTAGTTACAATTCGAACACATACTGACATTGTTGTGAAAAACGATTGCGCCTAGTTCGGCGTGCATGAGACGTTAGTTACGCAGTCTGCGACATTATTATTGAGACTTGCTTCTGCACTGCTGACATGTTGGCGTTGCAAGTTCCCGTCGTGTGCACCTTGGAGACTCGACAATAGCCATTCATTTGCTGCCATTTCTCGGCAAAATGCGCCCTATTCAGTCTCGACGTCCAACTGTCTCAGACTACAATGCACGCCCAGTGATGCGTAGTGCTGTAATCGACTCAGTAATTCGTATCGGATACCAAGATACTGGATATATACGATCAAGCGAAGAGAGATTGCAGTGCACTCACAATGATGACGGCTGTTTTATGCTCGCCTGCCCATCATAAAAGCACGTCTTCGCATATATTTCTGCAATTCTCATTTAGAACGAGATTTGCCGTTAATACTGTATTCGCTTTCGTGATATCTTAACCAGAATCGCATATCGATATGTATGGTTTACGAAAGAAGATGGAAGTGATGTGTGTGAAGTTGTTTCGCGAGAAATATGACGGTAGTAAGACACATCGATATCGCACAAAATACAAGAAGCTCAGCTGTCGCAGAGAGACCGCGCGATGCTTCGTGCCATTCAGTATTTCGCTGTCACTCAGTCTCTCAAGGTCATTCGAAATGACACCCTTGAGCAGGGTGTGTGTAAGTCCCTATGAGTATCTCATTGGCGTGACCTTGAAATATGGGTTAGGGATCGTTCAAGGTCATTGAAAATGGTACCATTCGAAAGCTTGTGTGCGGTTTCTTATTCGCATTCCATAATCCTATGACCCTATCTTGTATCATTTGCGAGATAAAGGGAGATATTAGTCGAAAATCGCGATTTTTACATATGCATTCGACCTCTCGTTAGGGGGTTTCTGTCGTAATTTTGCAATAATGTTTTGTGGCGAAAAACTAGAATGATGTGGCTACCCGATGGTCAAAAGTCTGATCATTATATGTTTAGCCGTTTCGATATAATACCGGCGTGTGACAAACAGACAGACGCACGGACTGACAGACATCTTGCAACAGCACAGTCCGCGCTATGCATGGCATCGCGCGGTAAAAACGACTGCTGCAAGTCTCATACGACAATGACTGTCGCGTGTCACAGTTGACAGTATGCGCTCGCCATATTTATCGCCACAACAGTTAGGCAGGCGTAGACCACAGTGCAAACAACCGATGACACTGATGATGATGATGGCAGTTCTGCCATATTCTGTCCACTTTCAGTGATGACAACGCACGGCGGATGCTGACTGCATTGCACTGCGGTGTTTTATAGCTGCAGTCGATTTCATGCAACACAAAACTATTCGACAAATGTAAAGGTCTGGACATTTGCTGTAGTGCTGGTCCCATGCGTTAGTTTTCTGAACAGCAGCGCTTTACGATCTCGGGAGTGGTCAGCTGATTGGAATGAGCTAATGGTACCGCGGCGCATTATGCCATCCTCTATTTCCGGCGCTAACGGACAACTGAACCCGCGGTACAGCTAGCAGACATAACCTCCCAGTCAGCCCTTGAGCGTAATACGAGGGTCGTTCCATTAACAAGTTACAGTACGACATAAATCTGTTAATTTTCAAACATAAAAATTCAAAAATATACGTTTTGTAGTGAATTTAATTGGGGACATACACCATAATTTTTATGACGATGACGTCATTATTGTGACGTCACTTGTACTTAGAACTTAGTCGGTCAGTGCAGTATTTTGCCCAGCAGTTTTCTTTTACAACTCGCCATGTGTTAAAGAGCATTGTGAGTTACGAGACAAGTAGCTCTGCTGTCGCAGAGAGGTCGCGCGATGCTTCGTGTCTGTCAGTAGTTAGCTTCAACAGTACAAAACGTTGAGTAGAGTATTTTGGTAGTGTTGCAGAAGGTGGTTTAGACGTAACCTAGGGATGTATCACTAGGTGGAGTACTTTCCCGAAGGGTTACTACGCCCACCGCCTGCCCTACTCCACCTACCGATACATCCCAGGCATCAAAGGTACACCACCATCTGCTACATAATCGGTCCAGTGTAGCTACTTACATGAGCGTCGACCGTGTTGGCGCAGCAAACGAGATCCACCGATGCCTGGTCGTGCCGTGACACAAACCGACCACGTTACGCTGAAGACAAATTGTCCAAATAACCATTTTTGACCCCCTAATTTTTGGAGACCCCTAAAGACATCGCTACCAAAAATGGAGAAACGCACTTACGGGAAAGAACTCTAAGCTCTACCGTCATGCAAAATTTCACGCCTATCGGCCAGAGATAACTATCCTCGGGCAAAAATACGTATTTTTGTTATAGGGGACGCCCCTTGGGGGCTACCGTCCCATGCCATACATTTTTGGGAAGCTCCCGTCGAGCTGATGTTAAGCTCTAATTAATATGTCACGTTGCGACTTACCGTTTTCGAGATATTCGCTTTTTAGAGGCCCAAAATTTTGGATTTTGGGGATCCCTTTGGGGCACCACCCCCACAAGGGGAGAAGACACGTCCGGGACCTATATGTACCATCTTGCAAAATTTCATGACAATCGGTTGCTCCTACGCCAAGATATCAGTCCCCGGACAAAAAAAATGCAGCAAACGATCCACAAAATACGCTTACTAGCGTACTGCGGATAATAAACATATTCTTGTGTCGCCAACTACAGGGTGCCATATTTTAGCTACACCCTGTGTACACACTGTCGGCTGCGTTTTAGTGACATTGAGAGAGTGACGCTGTGTTTTCGCTGAATAATTAACGTTGAGAATGTTAGTGGTTTGTATTTGTTTCACTTTTGTTGTCATTTTATCACAATAAACGGCAAACACTGTTCATAATTTCGTAGCTAATATTAGATAGAACTTCATACACTTTGGTGAGTCTCTGATATTGCGTTAAAGTGTCGTTTTGTCCGCTTTGTAATGTCAGTATATAATCCGCCCGGCAATCCGATTTGTATTAACTGCAGGCGAGGTCAAAGGTCACCAGATATGGGCAATTTTGTTGTAGCACTAAAATTGCTCCTGGTCGTAGCCAAATGGACAAATCATCACTGATATGATAACAATGAATTGTATAATGGGAATGAGCTACTCCGTCATTGACGGTCTGGTTTTTTGCATTTGACCGCGAATATCTCGAAAACGGTAAGTTGCAGTGTTACACGTCAATTAGGACTCGACATCAGCTCGACGAGAGCTTTCTAAAATTGTATGCCACAGGGATGTAGCTCTCAGGGACGGCTCCCGTAAGGCCAAATACGTTGCATTTTTAGTATTTTTCAGCATAACGTCGCCGCTTTCTGTCATAAACAAGATTCACTGATGCGTGGCGCGGCGGCGTTTGTTTACAGCGAAAGACGTATGACTCACGTGTGTTATCCTATACTTGACCGTCGAAATGTTGATGTCATGCGACAGTCCAGCAGCGATCGATGCCAAAGCCAGATATTCCTCGAGAATCTCGTTTTTTATCGCGCGTCAGCACAACAGTGCTGACGCGCAATATAGGAATTCTGTCTCCGTTTGTTCGTCCGTCCGTCCGTCCGTCTGTCCGTTACCACCCGGTATTGTACGAAAGTCAAAACGGCTTAACACATCGTCACAATTTCTTCACCACACAGTACTCCATTCATTTTAGTTTTATGAATATCAAACATCTTCGCGAAATTCCGACGGGATCAGCTCCTGCTGGGCGCTAAATACAGGTGAGATATAAATATTACACGGTTTTGGACCAATAACTCGCTATATCTCGCAAACGATATAAGATAGCACGATAGTTACTTTGGAACGCTAATAGGAACTAGTATGCGACCTATCGAATGGTGCCGTTTCCAATGACCTTGAGTGACCCGTAACCTAGATTTCAAGGCACGGAATTATCACTGTATTATCATGCGTCTTGTCATGTGTATCAAACGAACATGTTATGTGTTATGATTGTATAGATGCCCTTGACGTATTGTGTGCGCAGCTTACGCGCGATCTGTTTGCGAAAGCTACATTTCTTGTTTCATACCTCACCTGCATTCGACGTCCCCGTTAATTTTAATAGTTTTGACTAGATGGAGGCATGAAATCAGCGACGAAGTTGTTGCCCTTGAAAAGGGGGGAGAGGGTGCACATAGTGTCAACTGCAACCCCCCCCCCCGCCGTATGGCGGATATGCCTGCTGCTGACGTACTCTGTTTTATATGCACTTACCATGAGCGTTGCACGCATACGTGAAAAAAAATTATCCGTTGAGACCGTTCGTGTTTGTTTTTTTACCTTTAAAAAGAATAGTTACAGGTTCAATCTGAAGATAATTATATGCTTAGTTCGACGCGATGAACTTATCCACTGAAATACGCTTAACTTGTCATTCAACTATTCGCCAGCAGGGTGTTATGCGGAATTTCGTATCATGAGGGGGTGTAAGCGAGAACCAGGGGGTCGCACTCGGATATACACGTGACTGGCTGACTGACTGACTGACTTACTTACTTACTTGAATTCTGCTGTGTATCTCTAGTCCACTAGGGCTGCCGTTATGCGGATAATTCGTTATCCGGGTACCCGACCGGGTAGCTTAGCTTACCGGGTACCCGTCCGGTAGTAAGTATGTAAATTAGGGCTGTCGAGCGATTACCATGGCGTGCGTCGTACAGCCAAGTGGCGGTTACGCAAGTGAAAGTTTCCGTGCAAAAAAGCAGCTAAGGTAAAAGTAGTTACCTGTAGGGTTTCTGCACGGAACTCTTCAATTGTGTGAATTATTTTAATCGCGCATAATTCGCGATTTTAACGCACATTTTTTCTGTTGCTTGTGTTGTAGGTAGCTGTCATCATCGAACGACTGAATGGAAGGCCGTTTTCACAGTGTTGGTGTTGAACACTTATCTGCAAGATGCGACTATTTTCTGTTACCACAGCAGAATTTGGAATCAAATGATGATTGACAGGTTCACAACTGACATTAAACGAACTAAAACTTCAATCTGTTGTTTATTGCAGTATTGAATTGACTATTGAATAGCAAAGCAGTGAAGACTAGAATGAAAGACAGACGAAATGCCTTTTTTCATTCATTATTCATTCATTTCTTGCTGGTTTTACTTTTAATTTTAGTTTGATTTACGTAAGAATAATATCTTTGTGATGTGGGAATTCTCCTACAGACAGTTGAAAACATGCGGTTACTTGTATCAGACCGGACTGATGTCTGCCGTTGTAGTTGTTTGACCGTTACACTTGTGGAAACTGAACTGTGTTTTTAAATTGATTTTTAAGCGCCTCACTTTACTTTAGTAAAAGAGGCGCTTATTGAGATAGGCTGTGTCGTGACGTCGTTGGTCGTTGGTTGGTTGTCGCGCGCGTGCACTGTGGCCAAACGGTGCA
>Ga0209149_1002331_pt1 | contig 10555 bp, 7 predicted proteins | sample WorMetTyACAVOLI2_FD_187423 | JGI IMG/M metagenome (GOLD analysis project Ga0209149, IMG submission 187423) | Marine gutless worms symbiont microbial communities from Max Planck institute for Marine Microbiology, Germany - Olavius algarvensis... ...
TAATTAGTTTAGTGGCCCTTTTTTGTACTTTTTCTAATTTTTCAATTAACTGTTGGTGGTGTGGATTCCACACACATTCCGAATATTCTAAATGTGAGCGAACTATAGATTTATACAATACCACAAAACTGTCTGGAGTAAGGTGAATGAAATTTCTTTTGATTATTCCTAACATCTGATATGCTTTATTAATTTTTTCATCGATATGTTCGTCAAATTTAAGTCTGTAATCAAAAACTATTCCTAAGTCCTTTATTTTATCCACTTTATCAATAACTATACCAGATACTGTATATTCACTGGCATACTCAATACATCTACCATATGAAACACTTTTACATTTGTTCACATTTAATTTGAGTAGCCATGTATCCATCCAATTTTTGAAGTTGACTAACTCGCATTGTAATTGCTTAATATCTTGATCTGTTTTAATGTGCGAAAAAATCTTTGCATCATCTGCAAACAGGAATATATCTGCATTTGAGCCACAATACTCAACGAGATCATTTATGTAAATGATAAACAGAATAGGGCCCAAGACTGAACCTTGTGGTATGCCGCTGATAACGGCTGCCCAATTTGAAAATGTATTTCCAATACGAACTCTTTGCTTCCTATTACTTTTGTGACAAAAAGTGAAATGTTTACATCGGTTGCCATAGTAAACTGTTTACAGATTACAGAACAATTGAGAATATCTGTTATACAAATGCCGCAAAGCCAACTGCGACAGCTTAGACTGATAACCCATGGCCAAACGTCTCAAACATAGTATACGGCTGAATACCACCTAAACTGTAGCATTACAGTCACACAAAAATCATCAACAGCAAACAAACGAAACATGCCATAACATAGAAATGTATTTTCATTGACATAAAACGTGACTTACTTTTAGTGCTGCGGCTAACGAGTAATTTCGTAATAAAGTACTCGTTCGAGTAGCTTTACAAATGCAAACAATTGAGTATTCGACAACTCCAGAGTCCAGAAGTAGTTTTAAAAACTAACTGTTTGTCTAAAAATCGAATGTGAAATAGTTACAGCATGCAGTAACTGTCATTGCATAATGCATAGACAGACGTCAAACTGTTTGCAACCACATTAATAATAACGAGAGGCCATTTCACTAATTCGCTTGCGTAATCTGCTACCCTGGTTTCTGAGGCTTGGTGCACCAGTCTTTAGTGAGCAACTGGCCAAACTGTTCAACTTATCTTTATCGTCATGCGTCGATCGTGCCACGTCAGTGGAAGAATGCTGTGATATGTCCGTTTCCAAAAGTCGTCACTCGCAACTGGCATGCTAAATCCCAGACTAATTTCCGACCGAATCGATATCTCCAGTGTTTACGAGAATCGTGGAGAAATGTATAGTTCGGCAATTTTTGTATCCTGCCTTCAATCAGCCATCCACTGCATCCTTATTGAACGATCAGTTTGCATTCCGACCAACTGGCTCCACTACAGCGGCAATTGTATTTCTTCTTCACACCGTCACCCAAATGCTCAATACAAACTCACACGTGATCGTAAATTGCCACCGACTTCTCTGAGGCGTTTGACACTGTACGACATTGTCTCACTGCTTGAGAAGTTCGCCGCCTTGGACCTGCCAGACTACGTTTATAACTGATTAGTCAACTTCTTTAGCGGACGTACACGCTACACAGTGTACTACATTCCACAACGCGACCTCTTTTGAAGGGCAACATTTTACATTACCGGAAATGTCTATCGTGGAATGGATTGCCACGGAGCTGTTAGTTTTTTGGTGATTGAAAGCGATTAAGAATGGCTGGCATCGTCCAGCAGCTCGAGAGTTACGGTGAGTTTCGGTGGAGTGTATAAAAAGTAAATGGCACTGCAAGTCGTCGTCACTACTCCGCGTAGTCGTTGTGCAATCAATGGGCATTTTTATCTTGCAACAACTGTCGCCATAATCGCGCGTGGTGCAAAATGCATAAAGGGGTGTTTACAGCGACACAACTCGACTCAACTCAACTCGACGTCGAGTTGAGTTGAGTTGTGTCGCTATAAACACCCCCTTAAGATCGTGCATTCTGATCGCAGTTGCATAAGTAACGTGTGCGATGCTTGGTTGCAGTATTTAGGCCTACCTACACTAAACTTTGAAGCAGTACCAGTGGACCACTTTAAGCATAAAAGTTATCAACTGTAATTAATTGGACCAATTATTCTCCAACGGCGGAATTTCACCAAAATTGGACACAAAACGTGAATCCATGCACCTCGAAACGTATAGGAAAACTTCCGAATCGGGATTTTCGAAAATTTTACTTTTAGTGGTCATTTGCCTACTTTTTTCATTTCTCATTTTTGTACACTATAATATAAAAAAAACTTAACAGTTTAGAAAGGTGTGTAAGGACGACAGTCATTAACTCGCAGAACTAAAACAGCAAAAATTAAAAAGGCTGATTACTTTTGCAGCACATTGCCATAACGTCAATGTGCTCCTAAGTAATATTAGCCTTTTTGACTTTTGCTGTTTTAGTTCTGCGAGTCAATGACTGTCGTCCTTACACACCTTTTTAAACTGTTAAGTTTTTTTATATTAATATTTGCTATTTTTACTCGTTTATCGTTACCTTATCACATCTAAGATTCTGCGATAGCGCTTTTGAAAACCTCACCAGGTTCAATGCATGATGTAGTAGTACTGTAGTAGGCTACCCCAAATTTTGTCAAAATCCAACAATATTTTCAATGGGATATGGCAATTTAATGATTTTCAAAATGGTGGCCGTCCGCCATCTTGAATTTTACACATTTGCATTTTTTGTCCCGTAGCGTTTGTCAGCATGCAGTTCTGCTTTCTCATACAAAATTTAGCTGAAATCGGAGAATCGGTTAATGAGTAATGGCCAAAAAAGCGATTTTCACGATGGCAGCCTCCGCCATCTTGAATTTCAAAAATTGCAATTTTGGTCCCTGACTGTAACCGGGTTCAATATCTGATGCAGTGTACCAAATTTCATCGAAACCAGATGATTTTTCACTGAGATATGGCGATTTAACGATTTTTCAAAATGGCGGCGGTCCGCCATGTTGGTTTTTAAAAATTTGGACTTTTTGTCATGTAGCCCTTGTCGACCTGCCGTTCTGCTTCCTCATACGAAATTTCGCTGAAATCAGACAATCGGTCGATGAGTTATGGCCAAAAAAGCGAACTTCAAGATGGCGGCCGCCGCATTGTTGAATTTTAAAAATTTCAATTTTTGGTCACCTAACTGTATAACCGGGTTCAATATCTGATGTAGTGTACCAAATTTCATCAAAATCGGACGATTTTTCACTAAGATATGGCGATTTAACGATTTTTAAAATGGCGGCCGTCCGCCATCTTGAATTTTACACGTTTGCATTTTTTGTCCCGTAGCCCTCGTCAGCATGCCGTTCTGCTTCCTCGTACAAAATTTCGCTGAAATCGGACAATCGGTTGACGAGGAGAGCAAGGATGCTAACGAGGAAGGAGGTGACGACGTATACAGAGAAGAGGAAATTCGTCGGACTCAGACGATTCAGAATCTAGCGAGGAAGAATGCTCTAATATGGACTGGTGACATTATTTTGTGTTAAATCGGTATCGTTAATAGTTAATGACGTTAGTTAACATTAATGACGGCAGTTAATTAAATTAAATTAACCCTTTAATGGGCACAGTGAATTACAGTGCACATCGAATAATATGAAGTTGGTACACTGGCCGTTGATGGGTGGGCTGTTACATTTGGTACAGCGAAGAGGGGCCTGGGCGGGGCACTTCATATTATTCGATGTGCACTATAATTCCCTGTGCCCATTGAAGGGTTAATTAATTAATTAAATGGACATTTTTCATATCGTTTTATTTGAAAACTGTTTGAGTTACAACTATTAAAATTGACTTTGTTTTAGTCGCAATGATTTACCTTGTCATGCTTTCATCAAGTAGTTGACTGCTAGTTTGAAAATAGGTGTTCCTAGACGCCGAAAAACGTTGTTTTCGTTTATCGGATGGCGGCCATCTTGGATTTCTGGGTGAAAATGATGTCGTAATGTCAAACTAATGTCAGATTTGGAATCCCCATGGTTAACTTACTCAAAAAGTGTCTTTCCACGTGATTCTAAGGGCTCTGGTTCAAAAGTTAATTTTTCAAGTCGGCGCTGGCGGCCATTTTGGATTTGAGCCTCAAAAAAATGCCGGGATTTTTGGGAGGGACATGGTCGCTAAATTTTTCTAAAGGGTCCACAGAAGCCAAATCAATGGTCAAACCTTACTATACGTAGCCAGAGAATGGTCACGGAATTGAGGTTTTTGACCGTACTATGACAACAATGGTAACCAGGCATAACAAAACGTTAAACAACGTAGGCCTAAATGAACATTCGCCAATATCCCGGGATTGATCCCGGGATCCCAGGACTAGGACAGCCAAATCCTGAAATCCCTGGATTGGAAAAAGGCCGGGATCGCATTCCCGAATCCCTAGTCGTCTCCCAATGTAACAAAAACTAGAAGGGCACTTGGTAGAGCATGTGCCTCGATCCGACAAAGGTCTTCCGACGGTCACGTGGTAGAGCATGTGCCTCCGACAAAGGTGTTCCGACGGTCAGTGAATAAAACCATTTTAAAACCACAGCTCGCTCTAGCGGTGCGTTGCCAATGGGATTTTCCCGACGTAAAATTCCGCGTAGCGGCGCTTATACGATATCGGAGAAAGCAATCCGGTTCCGGCATCCGGACTATGATCCGGATCGGGCTCAAAAGTTAATTACTTCGTCCATGTCCCGACATCTGTCGACACGCAACATTTCATCCAAATCAATGCGCACGTTTTTGAGTAATCTTGCTAACAGACTATGACAGACAGACAAACACAGGCAAAAACATGTACCTCCTTCTTTGTCGGAGTTAATAAAGTGAAATAAAGCGAGATGATCGAAAAACCATTTAACTTACACGGCCATCTAGTACGTGCCCTTCGATTTTTTTCCAAAATTTTAAGGCAAAGTGCCCGAGTAATAATTTTGATGATGCAGATATTCAACGTGCATGAGATAACTAACATGTTTGTCCGTACAAACACGTTAATTAGAAAATTTTCTAAATGTTCTGCTGTCGTGAAAACTGTATTGTTCAAGATGTTTGTATGATGCCTCCCTGTTGAAACATTATAACCTAATTGGTACTCTGGATAAGCTGCGTTCATGTTATAATAGATGTATAAAATTATTTTTTGGACTTAAACGTATAGAGATAGTCTAACAGTAATTACTAACATGTTGTTGAATGTTGGTTTACCTAGTTTTGATACAATACTTCATAATGCTGCTGCCTCATTCACGCAGGTGTGTTGGTTTACCTAGCTTTGATACAATACTTCATAATGCTGCTGCCTCATTCACGCAGGTGTGTAATTCTTGTCTAAATCACATTGTTGTGCATTTGCGTAACTTTTAGCTTTAGATGTGAATGTGTTTTATTACTGTTTTTATTGTATAATACTGCATATTCTGTGTATTCTTGTCTGTCATCTGTCTATTGTTTTTTATGGGCCTTGCTGCCTGATTTAAAATAAAATGATGATGATGATGATGATGATGATGATGATGATAATAGCAGCTGAGCAGGTGCGTGTTTTATTTTTGTATATAACATTGCTTTTATTTTGTGTTTTTACTCATGGTATGTTGTGCTGCTGCTGTATAATAAAAATATGATAAGATGTTTGAAAATAAAATTCCAGTTTTTGCCGCGCGATGCTATACGCAAGCGCGGCCTATGCTGTCTGTGTGAGTCCGTAACGTTCGTGAATTCTGTCAAAACGAATAAACATATAATCAAAATTATTCACCATCGGGCAGCCACACCATTCTATAGTTTTTCCGTGCCAAACGACAGAGCAATACTCCGACGGGAACCCCCCCCCCCTAACGGGGGCGTCGAATGCAGATGGGGTAGGCAGAAATCGCGATTCTGAGCTTGGCTTCACTGCTTCAACGCTGCAACAGGCCAGGTGTTGTCAACACGGTCGCCGGTGGATAACGACCACCGTCCGGCAAGCTGTGACACTTACCGCTGGTAGTAAGCGGCGGTGTTGGTGGCAGGAGACGACGACGAAATGTTTATGACAAGAAGCCTCAACGTTACGCTGAAGACCAGAGAACAGCGCATTTAACTGCACACAGTGATAAATTTGTAGCCTACGTAACTAACAATAAAAGCTCTATTCGACGTTTTGTACTGTTGAAGCTAACTACTGACAGACACGAAGCATCGCGCGGCCTCTCTGCGACAGCAGAGCTACTTGTTAAGCTGCCACGCGCGACAGCGAGAGCGACTTAGTGCTTCGGTGCTGTCCATCTCTTCGTCTGTCTGTTTGTCTGTCTGTCTGTCAGTTTGTCAGTTTGTCTGTCTGTCTGTCGCCAAAATGCAACAAAACGCGATTTTCTCAAAAACTAAGCAATTTAGAGCTACGGTGTAGGCCTAAATTGACGACCTATAGGAAGTCGCACATGGGATTTTCAAAGAACCCATTACGGGACCCCTAAAATCGCAGATGGCTGAGATCCGCCGTCTTGAAAATCGACATGACGTCATTTTTTTCTGCCGACGGTGGTCCGATTTGGATAAAATTTCGGTGACTGGTGCAGAATGACATGTCGACTGTGGTGATGTGGTCGAAATCGAAACCAGATGTAGAATTCTAATATGGCGGACGTTTGGGCGAATTCAATGCATCATCCAAGAGCCACCTGCTGGACTGCAGGGCGCTGCCACCTGGCGAATTCAATGGCATGATTCCAGAGCTACGTGTCACATTGCAGGGTGCTGCCACTTGGTGAATTCACCGTCACGATTCCAGAGCCAGATGCCACGTTGCAGGGTGCAGTCACCTTACGAAATCAATGTCATGATCGTCCCACATTGCAGGGTGTAAGAATTCCATCATCATCACGGTTCCATCCGCCACATTGAAAATAGTTTCCCGACATATTTTATTATTTTTGTTTTGTTTTTAATGCAGTTTAGGCTTTGACGATCGGCGGCTTTCGTATCGTCTCCGATACACTTGTTCATGCGCAGTGGTGTTGACCTAATCTGTATAGTGCGAAGGCGATAGATCAGTGCTGTTTGCACTGCTGTTCCTACGCACTGCATGACGACAGCAAGGCATGTCAGGCCACATGAGAACACACTCAGTGACTATCACACGCCTGCATGGTCCCCTCAGCTAGCCTATTATCTACCCTACCTACTGTAGGCGTAGGCCTTTGTCACACTCAGACGCATGCAGTAGCAGGCCGAGCCTATCATCAAGCTTTGTGCCACAGCCGTGTAGTGAGGAGCCCAGCTAACTTGTTTTTATTAAATTCGATATCGCCGAAATTTTCGCTCGGTAGAGGTAGGGGTTTTTGTCCGGGAGGGGTTTGGTGGGTTACCAATCAGTCAATCAATCAATCAATGTTGATGACAGACGTAGGCAATCATGTGCCTCTATAATGAGTGAGTGAGTGAGTGAGTGAGTGTGTAGTTTCTTAACGGCACATCAGCACAAAAAGGCTATTTAGTGCCATTCAAGGTTTATATGATGGATAGGATATCAAAATAACTTATAAGACGGTAAAACTACCTATGAATGTAAGATCAAGGCTATTAAGCTAGAATAAAAAAACAGATAACAAACATTATTATGAAAACATTAAAGTTGGTTATAAAAACTAGTTTCTTCAATATAATCAATGATTTTATGTGCTTCACTATTATCAAATAAATCTTCAATGTAAGAAGCAACAAAGTGTTTATTTCGTACATCGTTAAGATCAACACATTCAACCAGAATGTGCTTCACTGTTAGTACATGTGCACTGACAAGTGCTACTTTCGGTTAATACACTATGTTCAGAAAAAACAGCCACTTTTGTTTTCGTGCATAACTCTTAGAAAAAGTAACCAATTTGAATGAAAATTTGAGACAAAATAGCTAATAAAATGCCGATTCTAACAGCATAAAATAATTTGTATTCTTCTTAAATATTTTTTTGCTAGCAGCGATGTAAACTGGACGTCAGTAAACGTGTCATTGCAGCAATGAGATTTACCATTGACGATAAACATATCATTAAATGGATGTGAGTGAAAAAAATACGCAGTAAAAACGTTTGCTCAAGATGTTTTTTGACAGAAGATAAAGTCTTGATGGGGTATAAAGACACTGATCAAAATATCAGTGCGAGATCTTTAACTTGGATGATCTTTGTAGTGGGGTGGGCAGTGTGTGGTCGACCACAACCCGAACAAGAGACAGTGATGCCACTGCGGTCACTTTCTCCGTTAAATGTTTTAACCCATTAAAACTCCATCCTGTGTCAGGAAACATCTTCAGAAAGTGGTTCGCTTCATACTTTCAAGGGCATACCCAGAAATTTTCATTGCAGGGGTCTGGGGAGGGTTTTATATTTTTCAGATGGAAATGGTGCATTTTAGTGACCTGTAGCACTCCGACTTACCGTTTTCGAGGTAGGCCCTATTCGCGGTCCAACGGCTTTTAAAGGCCCCAAAATCGACACCCTCTCCCTTTTGTGGTCTCACATTTGGTGACCCCTAAAGATATCGCGACCAAAATGGGAGAATCTCTGTCCGGATGATAGGTCTAGCGTCACGGAAACTTTGAAGCCGATCGGTGGGACCTCCGCCGAGATATCTGTCCTCGAACAGAAAGAGCGAGAGAGACAAACAAGTGCGTCAGCAAGACGGATATCAGACAAACGCAGGGGATATAGTTAAAACTGTGTGCAACACCCCGCCCCGCCCTCCTTTTCAAAGGCAACATTTCCGTCGCTCATTGTATGCCTCTATCTACTCGACTCAAGGGATCGAGAACGACGTCTCCGCCAGACTTCCAAACAAAACTTCGGCCTCCTGTGACCTTGACCTTTGACCTCCTGACCCCCGAGGTCGATCGTTCATACCCTTGCTCCCGGGGAAGATTTATGCCAATCTGCATTGAAATCGGTTCATTCGTTTTCGAAGTATAACGTTCACAAGTTGGTGACAGACGAACAGACGGACAAACGGACGGACGAAGGGACAGGTCGAGAACACTATGCGTCCGGCCAGTCTAGACTGACATACGGATAAATACAGTACGTTCGCTGTCAGTATTGCGTTCGTGTGTTTCTATCACGCTGAGCGCGTTTTGTCCGCGATAGCTAAGTTTCTTGTTTATCTCCTTGGGGAAAGGGAAGGGTGGAGTGAAATAGTAGAGGGGAGAGATGGGGGAAGAGAGTGGGTGAGAGAACGGGGAGGGTTTGGGATATGAGAATGCACGAAAAATAGCACAAAACGCAACAGATTTGCCATTTTTGGGAACGCCCCTTCTTCCTCGGGGGTTCGCTCTTCTGGGTGTTGTGGAGGGTTTCGGTCTTTGGTTTCGGCCTTGCTGTTCGTCGGTATCTCTGTGCTGGTGAGTATATTGCCCCGCTCATTGAGTATGAGCGGGGCGGCCCTCAGCACCCGGCTCATGGGGGCGTTACGTTTCCGGGGATCCTGTTCATGACTTGGCGAGCGCAAGGGGTCATGAATGGTTGGCTACTTGTGTTCCTGTTCGAGATGTGTAGTCACAAGGCATCTTGAGCAGTAGTACGACTTGTGGCATTTCAGGGTGTTCAGAGGAATCCCTTTACGTTATCGCCATTTGGTGGTAATTTTTGACCCTGCTTAAGCATGGTAAATTTTTCTCATTTTCACCCTTCGACTTTGTCGTCGGGGTCATCTTAGAATACCGGTCGGTCTTCTTACTGCTGTTATAATATTCTTAATTGATACCGGTAACTAACTCCAATGTAAAGGAGTTGTTATTTATTATTCCTTTACGTAAGAAGGATAAAGCCTTTTGCTTTTGTCTTTGGCCCTTTTTAAGGAGGATTATAGCCCTTCGCTTTTGTCGTCGAGATCTTGGAATGCTGGTCTAATTCTTGACTGGTTATAATTTCCTTAATTGGTATTTAACTCTAAGGAGTTTTAATTATTCCCTTTATGTAAGGTGTATATTGTCCTGGGGATGTGCATTGGGCCCGTTTAGAGGCCTCAGCACTGGGCAACTTAATTGCTGTCTGCCCCGCATGGAAGAGAGAAGAGAAGAGGAGAGGGGACGCCCCTTGTGGCTACATACATTTTTGCCGCGCGATGCTATGCAAACGCGGCCTATACCGTCATGCGGTTTTCGTCTGTTCGTCTGTCTGTCCGTCTGTCCGACTGTCTGTCACGTTCGTGAATTCTGTCAAAAGACCCCTTTGCCTCCCTCTGCGTACGCCACTGCATACTTTTTATTTATTCACGAGCATTTAATAATAAATGGTAAATCTTATTGCTGTAACGATAGTTTTACTGACGTTCGGTTTACATCGCTGCTAGCAAAGAATATTTAAAAAAGAATACAAATTATTTTTACGCGATTAGAATCAGCATTTCATTAGCTATTTTGTATAAAATTTTCATTCAAATTGGTTACTTTTTCTAAGAGTTATGCAAGAAAACAAAAGTG
>Ga0209149_1002332_pt1 | contig 10554 bp, 8 predicted proteins | sample WorMetTyACAVOLI2_FD_187423 | JGI IMG/M metagenome (GOLD analysis project Ga0209149, IMG submission 187423) | Marine gutless worms symbiont microbial communities from Max Planck institute for Marine Microbiology, Germany - Olavius algarvensis... ...
GTTTCTGCCCCCACCCTCTGGAACAATCTCCCTCAGGATGTTCGATCATGCGCTAACCAGGCCACTTTCAAATCGCGACTAAAATCACACCTTTTTTCTCTCGCCTTTACCGTCTAGTCACTCCATGTGTCTGCGCTCCGATTCTTTTTAAGATCCCTGGCGCAATATAAATTTTATTTGTATTTGTATGTTGTAGTTGTGTTACCTAGTATGGGCCATATTGGAAATGGTAGATTCCACATTGTGAGCCATAAAAACGTGCCACTCGATATTCGTTCATAACTTTGAAAAATGTTGGCCGATTTTCACAATTCTTTCAGTGTTGGACCCAACAGTAAATTTCTAACAAGGCTTGTGTCATATTTCTCACCGCACCTTAAATATGTCACTACACTACCTTGTGAAATACAAAGATCAACAGTAGGAATATTATTGATGTATTTAACACATTGTTTGTAAACATTAGCATATGTGTGATCTTGAATCCTACTAAATGCTCAAAATGCCCTCCTCTGGCATGAACACATGCCCAGAGACTTTTGTGCCACTTATCCATTGTATTATCGATGGCACTTTATCCCTAGGGCTAGACCTTTGTCGGATGATATTTCAGTTCAGTAACGTCATGAATTTGATGAATGTCGCAAATACATGCATTCATGCCAAAGAAAGACATTTTAGCACTTAATGCGATTGAAGATTACACATACACAGTTAAATTTATTTGGTTAATTTTGTCAGCAATAAGGCAAATGTTATTTGATATTGTGTTAGATACGTTAGAATTTTGCTATTTTTGATATTGTTTTTCACAAGGTAATGTAGCGGGTGTGGTGGGAAATATAACATGGATCTTGTGGCAAATTTACTGCTGAATCCAACAGTGAAAGAATTTTGAAAGTTGGTCAACTTTGTCAAAGTTATGAGTGAATATCGAGTGGCACGTTTTTTTATGGCTCACGGTGTATATTGCCTTTACATTATTTTGTATGTGGGTTGTTTTTTATTGCTAGTTGGTCGGCATTGTCAAAGTGTCATTGCATCAGTTCTACATGTCATACAGAGACAGAAAAGTTGCAGCAGCTTTGCTGAGAGCTCAGGTATGACTTGTCTGCAAAAATTCAGTTTTGAAATTCCAGATCACAATTTGAAAGTGTAAATCCTGCTGCAGTTACCTTGTCGTGTGTTGCTGGTAGAAGAGTGTTGGGCCAAATGAAATCCCGATGATAGGAACTTTAAAAAATTCATTACATGTACTGACTGAGTTATAGAAGGTTATTATACTGTTTATAAGTCACAACATTTTAGCTTTAACATTCCGAGCTTCAACGAATGCTGATTTGACTTCAGTTTTCTGTATGGTTTGGGATGATAAACTTAACCCATATTTGGATATACAGATTGCTGACTTTCTAGTTTTCTGCATACTACTTAATGTGTTATTTTTCTAAAGGTAGCTTGTACTTTCATGTTGAAGTGGTAACATATTAGTCAGCAGTCGGCAGATTTTGAACGAAAAACCATTTTTAATGCTAATCTGGAATTGTGTGCAATGATTGGCAGTTTCCTGTTGTTGCTGTGGAAAATGCTATGCCAGTCATCAACCCAGTGACAGGTCTGCAGTATGGCCAGCTCAAAGTGGTATTGGCACTTGGCTCCCTGGAGCAGATTTCTGCATATCAGCGAACAAAAGCCGGTAGTGCTTCGGCAGTCACTGTTGCCGATCGACCGACTAATTACTTAGAAAGGTTCATGTTTTCTCGCAGTCATTTGTGTTTGTTACACTCAGATTTTGTGTAGCTTTCATCATGCAGTTAGTGCGGGAAGCATGCTGTGTTTTACAGAAATGTTGATAAATTGTCATATATTTTGTAGATTTGATTACGATTATATTATTGTACAGTAATAGATTTTATTATCTGTTTGATTTAATTATGTTGAGGTATCATATGACATCAGATGAGCCAGTGTTAGAAAGGACCACCACGGCATTGGACACTGGTACAGTTTCACTGCGTTCATTTATCATCTGTCATATTATCCTAGTTCTAGTAGCTGTACCACTAGATTAGTGACAAGTCGTCATGCTAATGAACTCTCCACTTCCATTTTCTGTCACCTCTTTTCGATCTGTCCTGAATCCAAGTTTTACTCTTCCTGCAGATTCATAATATAATTCTTTGTTCAAGTGTTTTTTTTATAGATATTACGAGCTTTCGGTTGTTCTTGCATAGTAGATTGTGCAAAATGATGATGATGTTGAAGATGATGATGACATTTATAGAACACATATTCTGAATGCAGGAAATGTACGTTGATTGTTAGCTGATATTCAGTTAAATGACATCAGATGTTTTGTCTAACAGTATGCCCTGTATGAGGTATTATTACGCAGAAAAGCAACTTATTTAGAGCAGTCGTGTCAGATCAGCACTCAGCAGTTATTGCTGTTTTTAATTGCCAATAATTTAGTTCATTAATTTAGCGCTTATGAACGATTATGCAATATTCTATGTCATACCGAGTGCTCATGTATGTTTTTAATATTTATCTACACAGTGGAACACATGTTCGAGGTAATCATTGAGAATGTGTCTGGCCTGAAGCTGTCGGACAACATGATTTGGGGCGAAGCAGACTGCTTTGTCCAGTATCATTTTCCAGCTCAGATGGCCAGTGCTGGACGTGTTAGTGGCGCCACTGTAGTGTGTGGTATGTTAGTCCTGTTGCTACTGCAAACAGTGATAATTTGTAATAATTTGTTAACACTGGTAACACATTTTATTAAAATTAACGCATTAAGCAAACGTGTTAACACGTTAGTGAATTAATCGTGATTAAAAAAATCAATGCCGTTAGAAATTTTAACGCAGGAAAAAAATTACACAAACCAGCAGTGCCATCAGTGAACACAAACATTCGGAAATCGAATGCTTCTAGACATTAAACGAACGAATGATTACTTTCTCAAAACTCGAAAGTGTCGGTGGCATGGCCGTTAGGTGTAGTCAACAGAGTCCGACTGTCCCAAGTTGCTATAGCTTGTTGCTGCAGTTTGTTTACTACACCGCGTAAGGCATATTTTATGGTATTAGTGTGATCTCTTGTTAACATCATGGCGGTTTGGCTTAGTGGTAACTTGTTGGCTTCGATCAACGTAGTTGCGCTACATCAGACCCGGTTAGTACTCGGATGGGTGACCATCTGTGGACGGGTAAACCATTTCACTATGTAACCAGCCAACTCAGCCTTTCATCCTTACGGGGTCGATAAATCGAGTACCAACCTGCCCGGTTTGGGTGAAGGCAGGGCGGTCACCTCTGTCGGGTGGCAGATAACACTGTGTGATCCCATTGACAAGTGGCGTCCCGTAGTTCTGAGGTGAATTTCACGAAGAACTATACGCTCCTTTACCTTTACGTTTTTTTACTTTGTTGTTTGATCGTTCCTTTATGCCACCTGTAAGATGGGACTTCTTATGGGCATTACTACAGTTGAGTCATATAGTTGTTTGTGGGAATCGGCCTGATTTGATTGTATGGCAGTCCATCGCCTTAACTGCTGAATCATGACTGCTGATAAAGTAATGGTCAAGTAGTACATATCACAGTGAGGCTGCACAATTCTGGAGTTCTTCTTTTTTGTTATCAGTTTTAAGAGTCATTTATAACTATTTATAACTATTTAATATTTGTGAAGCAGCTACTTACAGTCGTGATCAATTACTATCACACGCCATCCTGCTTATCTATGTTCACTTCTGTTTCCTTATGAGCCCACACACCGGCTCAAAACCCACCTATTTAGTCTTACGAACCATCATTAAACATGACCCAATCTCCCACCTGGCGACTGGCCGTGCCTCAATTCAGTCATATACTCCGACATTGCATGCGTTATAAGTTTACGTATTATTATTATTAGTTAATAAGATTCATCATCTGAGTAGCACAGCATGTAGCTTGGTGTTATAGTGATAATATGCTGCTGGTCATTCATGCCAGTGTTTTATGTAGTGAATGAGTCCATAGTGATTGTGTGCATGTGTGCCTGTATGTATGCATGTCTTGTGACAGGACCTCTACATTTGTAATAATATTAATAATAATAATAATAATGCTGTAGGAACACCGTCTTTGAAGAGCTATCGCACTGCAACAACTCTGTGTGTTCCCGACCTTGTCTTCAATGACATATCTCGGCACAAAATACTTCTACCAGAAGGAACACCAGTCCAGCGAGAAATCCTTACAGGCATGTCATTTGTTAGTGACGTTTGTGTGGCATTGGGCCGATTTACGAGATGTGCGCTGCGTCTTATGTATATTTGTTATTATGTCTGCATGTATGTTCCTTATAGTCGGCCAAACAGCTGGGCTGATCTGGACCAAACTTGGCATACAAACTCGCCTTGATCCAGAGAGTGTTTTAGGCAAGTGGAGTTCTCGGTCAAGATCAGGGTGCCATAGGCATGAAAATGGGAGTGAGGGACAGAGGCGGAGCGAATGAGGTCAGTGTCAAGATTAGAGTGCCGTGGTGTGATCATGGGGGCACCATAGTTGCCGAGAGGGACAGATGCGGGGCAAATGCCATAGGCGTCGATTCATTCCATGCGGACGGCAATTGCCCTTTAATGGGCACCGATAATTATAGTGCCATATCAAATAATATGATGTTGGTACGCTGGCCATTGATGGATGGGCTGTTACATTTGGTACAATGAGGAGGGACTAGGCCCCTTTTCGCTGTACCAAATGTAACAGCTCACCCATCAATGGCCAGTGTACCAATCGCCGTATTGCTGTATAATGGTCCGTTGCTCTGTTGTTTTAATGTGCCCATTAAAGGGTTAAATAAAGAAGGTGCTATTGTCCGTAATAAATGGAAAATATTGCAGTAGCAGTAAGTGATTGTTTTCGTCAGTCTATCTGATATCATCTTACCTGCATTGTTCTCAAATAAGAGCCGTTAATGCTAGTTTATTGTTGTAGGCACGTACAGCTATTTTGTACGTTTGCTTTCTGTATGTAATATATGCTTTGATGCTGTGTGTTTCTGTGTCGTGCAGCATGCGCTGGTGTTGGTGGTGGTGCTGGTGGAATTCCATTTGAAGTTTGGTGTCGGTACTACTATCCAAATGTTCGAGACCAAGTCATCTCAAAGGTACAGATGGCTTTCATGAATTATGTGAAGAGTTAATATATCGAAATCAGATACTGAAACGTGTTGATAGTGGTGGTATGGTGATGTATTGGCTAAGGCATTGGACTAGCAATCGTTAGGTGGCAGGTTTGACTCCTGGCCGTTTGACTTGTCATTTAACAACTCTTGACAAGTTGGTGACAGTGTCACAACACAGTATAAGTTGATTTGAGCCAAACTGCAGTGATGCTTTGAAGCTGAGAAGGTAACCGCATGCCTGGAAGAAAGTAATTTATTTGATTTATTATGAAAATTATACTCAAAGTACAGAAAAATAAAAAAATAAAACAAAACGTAGAAAAAATAACAGCCTACTGTTGGTTTATGACTAAATTACCTGCAAAGCAGGGAGATAATGTTTTGCCGGCATCATGCTTACTGTCTGTCTGTCAACAGGATGACACAAAATGTTGTATATGAATTTTTACAATATCTTTGAGAGGAGTTGGCCTTTGGAATTGGACAGGAACAATCAATTAGATCTTTGGACTGATCTGTATCTTGTTTTTTTCTTTGCGGCAGGCTATAGCACCACCATGCTTTACCAACATTCGCTAGGTGGTGTCACAAGTCTTTTGCAGCTTTGTGGAGGTTTGTACTGCTGCGAGTGTTGGTGTTGTCTAGTTGAGACGTGTTGGTGTCATGGCAGACGCAGTTGTCACTGGCAAAGCTTTGTGCGATGGTGACGATGAAGAAGCCCGGGGAGACGAGCATCCAGTCTTTCAGCTTGCCTCTGACATCACTAGTCGCTGTTGATGATCCAACTGAGCATGACCCCGAAGCCGCTGAAAAGGTTTGTCTTTAACAGTGATGATAAGATGTCTGTGTTTGTGTGCATGAGCTTGCTAGTGTAAAATAATTGCATTTGTGTCTATGTCACTGTGTTTCGGCATTTTGATCAACCAGGCATAGGCAACTAGATTAAAGTTGGTGATGTGTTTATTTGTTCTTTTGATGTGCTGTTTTTAATTTTTTCTGCAGTAATTGATAATTATGTTGTCTGCATGCAGATGCCACTGAATGGGAATCTATCCGTGTCTGTAAATTACCGAACAAATGTTATCAAGGTAGTCAGTTCTACATACACCTTGTGTTTTCACATGACTCATCTCCAAGTTTATCATGCTTACTTCTTTCAAGATTTACCTTTTCACAAGTTTTCTTTGGTGGGAGATATGACTGGTTGCTGACATATAGTTTTTGTGTACTTGTTAATTTGTTGCAGTACATGTTAATTAATATTTTAATATAATTTGGAATCTCCTTAATGTATTTAAAATATTGTCGATTTATTGTAAAAGACACTGTTTAAAAACGCCAGGCTGATTATTTTATTTGCACCTTGTGTAATCAACTGTGGCAGTTGTACTGTACAGATGTAGTTATTATGACAGCAGCGATACTAGTCATAGTTATAATGCTGTAGTGTTACAGTTTATTTTGTTGTTGTCAATATTTATTGTATTATCTTATTGTTTATGTCATGCTGTCCTGCTCTTGAGTTGTGTGAGTATCTAGTATCTGGTAATGCTTTGACAGTGTTGGTTGGACAATATCCTGCTAAACATCCCACTGTAGTAAACTCAAAAGACCTTTGGGCAGCACAGAAAGATAGGCCGATTGAACAAAAGCTGAGAATGTGTAGTATTAATGACAAAAATGGGTTAAAATGATGTAGTGCTTCTGATTGGTGTCAGGATGAAAGTCTGCCATGTAAAGAGCACCTCCACAATCCTGAATTGAATATAAAAAACACAAAAAGCTTAGAGTAATGGTGGTATTTGTATCAGTCATAGTCTTGGCGAATTATATCTGTTTGCTTGCAGGTGGACACAGCAGTTGAAGCTGTGGATGGTTTGACTCGAAGTTTACCTGGAGCTGTTGTCTGCTTATCTGTTGGAGTTATTAAGGCGTCAGGGTTACAGGTATCGTAGCTATGAGATTGTTCTTTACCGACTAGTAGTAAGTGTAGAGCAGACACAAATGCTGTTTCACGGTTGTGGACCTAACATCTCAGTTGCCAGCTGTGGCGTTTCCTTTTTTCTTTCAGTTTTGACTTGTATAGTTTTGTGCTGTTTCTGCCTTTAATTTTGTTTGACACTGTTGATCTGTCAAAGATCCCACTGCACCAGTCTTCAAAGTATTTCTAGTGAAACTTTTGGGAACCTTGCATATTTTGTGGTCATCGTCATCATCATCGTTTCCGGCTTGCACCACAGAAGTGCATAGCGCTATTTGTAGCCTGCAGCCTCCAGATTGGCCATTTCTGAGCCAGCTTGTGTGACTTGTGGTGATCTAGGACTGTCTTCATCCAAGTAAACTGAGAATGTCCAGGTCACTTCTTCCTTTCTTCCAGTGCGGATACAGTTAAGGTCTTCTTGGATCAGCATTATCATCCATTTACATGATGTGCTCAAACAGAGAAAGATGCCGTGCTTGTGTTGATGAAGTGAGGAGAGGTTATTTGAGATAACCACAGCACGTCGGCATTTGAAATAACTTGTGATGATATTTAATGCCAAGCAGTCTTCACAAGCACCACTTATTGAGGGGAACCATGGAAAATCAGCCAGTTAAACAAAAACTTAAACTAGTAATACTTCAAAAATATTAAATTAGTAATAGTTGATAGTAGTAATGCTGTTTTCAGACTAGATGAACACAAGTACCTACCCATTAATAATAGAAAAGTTGGTGTAGTTGAGTACCATGTTGCTGCTGTTTTAATTATAATGCTTCAGACAGCTGCTACACTGCTGGCTCACAGTGACCCAGCAATGCAGTATTCAGCAGAAGTTGGTGTTAACAGCTACGTTCGAATCATGCTGTCATTCCTGCATAAAGAGGTTTGTTCTTTGCATTTGCTTGTGCAACTTTAAATCAAAATAATTCACAATTTATGTGTGACGTTATGCATATATGGAGTCTTATACAGCCATAGCATAGTTTTTAAATTTTACTTTGTCATACTATATTTTACACTAATTTATTTTTTAAACTATACTTGGGTATCAGGTGTTCAGCCTGTGAATAATATCACTACAGCTATCTTTTGAAGTCTTCTTTATGACCTTATGTATGATTTTCTGTATAGGGATAAGGAACAATCGATTAGATTTTGGGGATGATTATGGTCCTGAACCTGGAATATTTTGAAATTATACCTATGTTAGAAGTTTGCTGTTAAAGGCATGATCACACCCTTTGTTGGATCATATTTTTTATATAAATAATGAATTTAACACAACTGACTGAATATACATGTATGGTAGAGTCCACAAGGAATTTTTTTCTGTCTTCGTGGACTGGAGTTTGAATTTTGTTTGTGCTCCTTGGTTTTATATATAGCTCCAGTATAAACTACCGTAACACCTGCACATAAATATGTCGTATCGTAATTACAACAGTATTTTGTGACTGAGCAGTAATCTACAGGGGTTGTAGGTAGTTACCAACTGTTACCCTCTAGTCTACAGGAATGAATGGATTAACACATTCTGAGAGAAACACGTGCTTGCTTTTTTGTAATAGGATGAGAGGATAACTCGTACCGTCGCAAGAACATTTGCACCAGAATTTGCGAGTCACGTGGATTTTCCGTGTCCTGTGTTGTGGACCGAGCCTGGATCAGATGCTCTAAGCTTGGCAGAAATACTGGAGAGTGCCGAAGTTATGTTTGAATTATGGCATCAGGTTCCGGGCAGTAGCGGTAGTAAGTGAGACAATGCTGCATATTTGTTTTGTTATTTTCCACTGCATGCTAGATGGATAACAGTTGCCATGTGCGCTTCTTAGCCTCAGTCAGCCATCTTTGTGGTCATTTCAACCATTCCTTTGCACATTTGACAAAATGAGTATTAATGAAAGCTGAGAAGTTGAAATGATAAGGCACAGTGGATCGTGGAATGAGCCACAGAAATTGAAATCACAGCTGTTTTTTTGAGTTTCTACGGCATACGTAGCTTAACAGTGATGTAAGTCCTGTTGAGTTTTGTGTCTCGGCCAGGCCAGACTGACAGTCAGAGCTTTATGTTGTCTGTCCATCTCGTCATTCGTCTGTTACCAAACTTGTGAACACGAAATTTTGCAAATGATTGAACCAATTATGATGCAAATTAGCACAAGTGGTCCACGGGACAAGGGCATGAAACTATTAATGTTGGGGGTTAAGAGGTCAAGGTCACACAAGGCCACAGATCGATTTAGAGGGCTCGAGGAGGCATACTTCTCAAACCCGTTTGGTTGAGTAACGTCTAGTTTACTTAATTCACATACAGCTGAAGATTCTATGTGATATATTTATCTGGCATTACCATGTACGAATTTTATATAAGTGTGAATTAATAACTGCTGTTGGATGACATATATTCTCGTTGTGATACTAGATATATAACTTAAGTACTGCATCAGTAACTGCACTGTTATTACCTCAAGTACTTTAGGTTACCTGTTGCCCACTGTTAGTCTACAACAGCTGTTAATATAGAAATTCTGTTTTCATATATGCAAGAGTCACTGTTTGTATCTGGGTTGGAGATGTGAAACTGTATTATTTGTAGCTGCCAACATGCGCCAACATAACGCTGTGGGAGGCACCAGTGTGCTTGGATATCGGCTGATTGCACCGTCGGCAGACATTCTACTTGGCAAAACTGCCGTTCCTCTTCTCGCACTGCTCACACATACAACTGGTTTGTCTCATTGATTCATTTCCTCTCCTCTCCTTTCCTTTAGGTAACCTAAAGCACAATACATACTGTCACTCTTGGACCACGCGCATTCTACATATCTCGACCGCCATCTTGGAACATCCTGCCTGCTGCACGTCGTGATTCAGCAGTTTTACTCACTGACTTTGGCAGAAGCTGAAAACATAATTGTTTGACATTTTGTTTGATCTGGTTTGTTGTCGCTGCATGCAGCAGGCACCCAGGCCTACTCAGCCTGAGCCCACCCCCCTCTCTCTCTTCTCTTCCATGCGGGGCAGGCAGCAGTTAAGCTGACCAGTGCTGAGGCCTCCAAGTGGGCCCAATGCACGTCCCCAGGACAATATGCACCTTACATAAAGGGAATAATGAAAACTCCTTAGAGTTAAATACCAGTTAAGAAAATTATAACCAGTTAAAAGTTAGACCGGCATTCCAAGATCCCGACGACAAAAGCGAAGGGCTATATCCTCCTTTAAAAGGGGCAGAGACAGAAGCAAGAGACTTTATCCTTCTTACGTAAAGGAATAATAAATAACAACTCATTGGAGTTAGTTATCAAAAAGACACAAGCAAAAGGCTTTATCCTTCTTCCATAAGGGAATAATAAATAACAACTCCTTTACATTGGAGTTAGTTCCCGACG
>Ga0209149_1002333_pt1 | contig 10554 bp, 6 predicted proteins | sample WorMetTyACAVOLI2_FD_187423 | JGI IMG/M metagenome (GOLD analysis project Ga0209149, IMG submission 187423) | Marine gutless worms symbiont microbial communities from Max Planck institute for Marine Microbiology, Germany - Olavius algarvensis... ...
CCATGTCTGTAGCAAGCAATTGCTCAATAATTTATTACACCCCCAAGGGGGGGTATTTTTTCTTTTTAAACTGGAGGGGTGTGCTCTGAAAGTCGGGGTGTAAACCCTCCTAGGGGGGTCTAGAAATATCCCTAACCGTGGGAGTGTGTGATCTTTTAACAGCCGACATAGAGACCTTATTTGTCCGTTCGTTTAGTACGCCTTTTTGTTTGCTATGGTAATGCCGATATTGAAAAGTTGAAAACATTTACAACGGATGTCGGACAAATGCAGTTGGTCATGTGGTCATCTCCGCGTAGCCATGATGCTTATACAGCAATTGCTACCATGAATAGTCAGATGGATATAATGTTACCGAGTGGCGCAGCGGTGCGAAGAACAAAGTACTGAGTCATGACAGGTTTGTAGTTCAACACCGACCACAGAAGCAGATGCCACATCTGAGACTTCCTGTCGTTCCCAAATTTGTTGTCTGCTTTGAGCGCTACAATTAAATATTGTAAACAATAAACTTAGCTATCGCAAGCAGTTCGCGCTTAGCATAATTCCGATCGAATTTGACATACACTGTAGAAACGATTGTCACGTATGACGTCCAACCGATGTAAATGACTTTGTAGATTACGACATGCTGTTTTGTTGAGATACAGTAAATCAAACCGCTTATAGTACCTGAAATAAACAATTAGTGCTACACATTCTGTCGTTTTTGTCATTTTGTTCATTGGTGCAATTAGTTTTCTGTGTATGTTAATATTTGGTGATGTGCTATGGAGCATAAGTAATGCCGCTGCATTAATGTGTTGTGCTTTAGTCTATACCAAATACTGGATTTAAATGCATATTATTTGCACTGTAATAATGCATGAAGCAAAGGGGACTTTTAGCATCTTGAGGGGCATGGCCCGTTTCCCCCCTAAATCCGTCTATGCCTAAAATACTTCTTTGCTGGCTTATTAGCGCTAAACATTGCTGTATGGCGACTAAAATACTTATAAATTACACAAAAAGTTACATACAAAATGAATGAATAACACAATACACTAGCTTACTCAAATACGGCTCTTCGTGGTACAAGATTTTGTATCGTGCTCCGAGCAGTCGGTGTAGAATTCGTCCAACATATGGTAGACAGTTTTTGCAGGTCTTAACCAAAGGTCGATCGGTCAGCGTATCCATACAACATTCAAACAAATATTACTGTTTAAGCGCAGTAACCAGAAAGCACCCAAACAGTTCTCTGTCAAGTACGAAATAATTTCCTTCTGGATTTCGACATATTAGTGCCCCAACTGCAGTAATACCAAAGTTCAAATCCACTCAGCCTAACAGCAACAAATCCCAACAGAATCAAGTACCCTTTTAACAACCCTAATTACTACTTAGTTAGACCTACGTATAGCGGTGATGGCTAATTCAAACACGCTGCACGGTGAATGTCTAGCTGTTCTATCTGTTATTTCTTTCCTCTGGTTATATACACCAACAGCAATACCAAATTACAAATAGAAAAGAGAAAAAGAACAAGCCCTCGGTAACAAAACTTCCCAAATTAAACAAATGAGAAGACAACTAAGTGATTTGTAACCTCTTCACGGTCTTGCATACAAGCGTACGAATCCAGCTTCAGCACCTTCTTGAGAACATTGGAATCAACCTGCAGTAGTCACCATGAAAGATGATAATGTCGCCAAAATCATCTTTAGCAATTCAAAGCCATTGTTACAGTTCAAACGACACTGATTGGGTTCTTGTCAGTCACGGAATGATGGGAAAATTCACATTGCTTTCCAGATTTGTCTTGGAATACTGACTCTAGATGATATGTACAATGAAACACAAACTCGTCAGTATCAGTTTGCAGTCAGCAGCATGCAGCGCAAAATTCACAAAAATATTAAGTAGTCCAAATTTCAAACAAGTTTTACGTTTACGTCAATTTTGTGTATTAAATTAAACATACGTGTAGGACTGAGGCCTAATTACTATTTACTTCTCACAATCTGACTTCACAAAGTGAATTCACTTCACATGCAAGCTCAAAGTCATGACTTGACTTAAGTCATAAAAGTTGAAAGTCAAGTAAAGTCACGGAGGTAAAGTCAAGTCACTTTCGAGTCATAAAGTTCTTGAGTCAAGTCATAATTCCAGAATGAAGTGACTATCAGGTGTACCCCCATTCCCGCTTTTCAAGGACAGCATTTCCCTCGGTGATTGTATACCTTTATCTGCTCGACTCAATGGCTGTAGATTCATGCCTTCACCATGCCTCCAAATCTAACTTCGGTTTCCTGTGACCGTGACCTATGACCTCCTGACTCTCCCGCGATTAACCAAGTCATGTCTTTGCCGCGGAGATTACTTGTGCCAATTTGCATTTAGATCAGCTCATTTGTTTTCAAAGTATTGCGTTTCTTCGCGTTCATAATTGAAGACTTCCATACAAGAACCAAAAAAGTTACGTAGTAAGTAAGTTATAAAAAGATAAATACAACTCTAGTTACATGTTCTGTTTCGCCAAATTTCAACGGTCATGTACAGTGTACCTAAGAGCGATTAAGTAACATTGTTGGTTATTGTCCCTCCATTTTAAACTGGCTTCGAAACATTCTAGACATACAACAACCATATGTGTCAACAAATTGTTCTTTTGGTTTAATGATGCTGCAATTTCGGCAACAAAACTGTCAATAGCCAAATATGCCAATTTATGCGGTTTATGGTGGGAGTTTGGAAACATTCTAGACATTACCAGTTATTGATTTAGTAATGTTTTACAATATATTATATGGTTTTGTAGACATTGATGCAAGTTCCCTCTTTGACACCAGTGACTCTGATGTTATCCGTAGTCGTGACCATTCATTGAGAATTTTTTATTGCAGTGTAAATTGTCGTTCCAGTTCATTTGTATGTCGCAACGTAAATATCTGGAACACAGTCTACCGGAGGACATTGTAAATTATTGTGCGACTGTTGCCACTTTTAAACGCAAATTGTCTAATATTGATTTGACTCGGTTTGTAATTTTTAACTGTTTTTATTTTTTTTCACAGGGAGTGGAAGAGACCTCAGAGACATCATTCTCCATTAGCATTCTATCTTTATACATTCTTTGCTTTATTTTGTACTTGGTTTGCTAATACATGATGTGATGTAATCGTGCAACACCTTGTATTTTGTATGAATCATATTCTGGTAATATGTAACATGCTGACGAAAAGAAAAATAAAGAACAAAGAAAAAACTCGTTTATTGTTATACATGTACGGCAGCCATAAGGTTGGACAATCGCAAACCAATCAAACATAAATACAAAAGTGTAGGCGGGCACTGCGCAGTGCAAAGCCACGTCCTGGCAATTAGGCTACTAAATTGGCTATGATTTGGTGTTTGCGACGGAATTAGTATGTAAGCCTAATTTTAATAATTTCGTAAAACGTGCATTTATACGAGTTACAAATTGTAACTTACATGGCAAGCCAGTGAAAAGATAAAGAATACCAACGTTGTCAACGTAAAGCTCGTGAAGTGAAGAGACAGTCAGCAGACAGCCGTCACCCACGACTGATCTACCGTGGTTGAACAGAGCTTCGAGGAAATCCTGGTGACACGTCTGCAGTGCTATCTTCAGTCCATCGTGTTGCTCGTAACCTACGTCATTTTGACTATTATTGTTAATATTATTATTTTTTTTTAAATATTATTATTATTATCAATGTTGTTATTTTTTGTTGTTGTTATTATTATTATTATAATTAAAGTCTATTTACTGTTAGAGCTAGAAAGTTGAAATTAAAAACACAACGCGATATGGTTAAGTACTCGTTTTGGATATAAAAATTGTTCCGCTATAGGACGCGTTGTGTTGTGTTATGTTAATAACTACTTTGTTTGGAAAGTAGGCCTAGTCATAACTACGTGTTTACACAGTAGTTAACTACTTTATTTAAACTGCGTTTGAAGTGGTTAGTGCCCATCACTGGCACAAGCAAGCTAAAACAAATGGTTTACTGACCTTTGTAAATACCACGCAAAAAGCTGCTGTACGGATCTTGTCCTATCTTCTTGTTATATTCGTAGTCGATGACAGTGATCTGTTCAGACATGTAGTATAAGCTGTTTAAATACCTAATTGTTAAAAACAAATACGAGAATCTGGTAATGATTATATAAATAAGAAAGCCAGAGAAATTTGCGGCGACATCTACGCGTTGAAAATACATTCACTAGATGACAGCAAAATACACGCCAGTATCGGATCACTTAATGTACAAGCATTCGCTAGAAGATCAGTTATGCCAACATTTAGCTTAGGTCTAGTTTTGGCTTAAAGTTCCAATTTATGAGGGTTTTCGATCCCGTCTGAAGTACGGTTTATAGCGACACAACTCAACTCGACGCGCTATAAATACCCTCCAGGAAACTGCGCACCTATCACCGACCGTCGTCGTCAATTGTAAACACGACGTCACGTGACCTAAAGCTCGTGGATCGGCATTAAAAATCGATCCGTGAAAAATGGCCCAGTCCTTTAGCCAAAAATAGTCCAACAGCTGACCGGTCCAGAACAGTGGCTCAAAAACGTGGACCGGTGAGCTGTTGGACACGCTCCTGAGTCCTGATCGGTGAGAGTTGTCCTCGTCAACTGCATGGACGTTGAGTTGCGTCGGCGTTGCTATAAACATTAAAAACTTCTCTACGACGCAACTCAACTTGACGTCGAGTTGAGTTGTGTGGCTTAATACAGTTGCGTCGAACCTAAGAGTATTAACACGTTCCTGGCGTCGAATGTGTTAATCTTGGCTCGTAGGCCTACATGAAACGAATTGTGAGGGTAATGGTAACCACGACGATTATATTACGACAGTTACTGTTAGATATGCTACCGTACAATACTCACATAATGGCGTTTTTTCATAATGTTTAGCAGGTTATCATCGATTGATTTTAATTTTTGCTCTTTCGTCTTCTTATCCTTGTCCGAGTCCGACGCATGAGACTCGATGTGGAAAACTGTACGGATTGTGTTCTCTTTGTCTTTGATGTATTTTTCAAACGCTTCGTTCTCTTTCTCAAACCAGTCTCTCTCAAACCAGTCCATGTTCTCCGTGTTCTCAGTGCTCTTCTTCCACGCTCTATTGTACATGCACATACAACGTTCTGTCATAAAATCTGTATCAGGCCTGTCATGTCAACCGCTCGTGGAGATCAGCAGTCCCATTGGCCGGAGAAGCCCCACTCATCTGTCACATAAGAGTAGGAAAGAACTTCCATATGGAGCCTTATCAAAAATCCTTCAACGTAGTTAACATCCTCACACAAGTCAATGCCGCTTTCTAAATATACACACCGTCTAATTACATAAAGTTAGTGATTAAGGTGGCAGCGCAAGAGGACATCCAGGCAGACCTCTGAACCCGAGAGGGAAAAGTAGAAGTAGTTGAAAAATTCACCTATCTTGGAAGTATACATGATCGTACAGGCGTCAGCAAAGCTGAAGTTTTGCGGCGTATAGCAATTGAAGGGCACAAACGAAAAGTGGACTAAGTCACAAAAATAAACTTCAGAGAAAAAGTTGCCCAAAATGTGGACTTAGTCCACTTTTCCATCGGTGCCTTCAATTGCTCGGGACTGTATGAAGATGATTGGTACATGGACGACATCTGGGATAATCACTCGTCGACACCGCGGAGATGCTTAATGCTGATATCGAATGTGTCATCTGTTCTCCGGACATTCGCTTGAGCGTGGAGGGGATGTGACGTTCTCGTGTTTTAGCCGGACCATTTTTGTTATCTCTTTCCGGTTGCTGTCGATGACTTTGAAAATGTAACAATACCAATTTGTATTTACGTATTAAATATTATAAACACTCTTTAGAAAGTAGAGACGTGTGGATCATGACAAGGACGGAATTGGTATGGCAGCAGCAGCAGAGTTTATTTGCCAAGTGAAAAACACACATGTGCACATCAAATGTAAACGATAGGCGGGCTGCCAGAAAGGAATACTCCATCGTGCCGGCCACCCATGGCAGAGATCTGAGACTCGCTCTGCATTAGATGTGCTATGCTAAGCGCATCAATGAATAGGAAATAGCACAAGCACAAGCACCTTTATTGACATGTTAAAAAATAAGATAGAAATAAGTAGAAAAACGAAAAAATAGCATATGCCAAAAGGCTGAGTGAATAGAAGGGAGACATGTTCCCTATTACGGTACAATCTCAAACAGCCCATGCTACCATTACGTTACTTAAGATAATAAACTATTGGATTAAACGATCACTAATTATACAATATACATTGGTGGAGCACACAACACAAAACAGACAACAGTTGGTACGCTATTCTAGCCCTACTATGTGGTAGTACTGCTGACCTTGAGACTTCGCCGTCAAGCTTGAAGAAAAGTTCAGCCAACAACATAGGTATATCGCTGGTTTCCTTTTCCTTTTTCTTTTCCTTTTCCTTTACTATGACAACCGGTCTTTTCCGCTCGACTGCTTTTCTGATTTGATCAATCGTCTTCTCATCATGTCCTCCGAGCACCAGTGTCACCAAGGGCAGCTTGAAGTCTGCACCACATCGTAACGTAAACTTATTACATCGCTCTGGCGATCAGCCGGCGAGCAATAGTTTCTGGCCAGCAAGATCACGGGAAAACGTGTAGCGATGTCGCTGACACTCTGTCTGCCATGGTCCGGGCGAGGAGCCGCTACGACGTTGGCTAAGCCATTCATCCCGGTGGATATGTTCGTGTTCGGTGAGCGTGGAGATTTAAAACACGACGGTTTTGTATAACTGCTCGTATTCGTATTGTAAGAACCGATTAACATGCTTTCTTTCCTATTGCAACAGTCTAACTAACGACATTGTATTACACTGAGTGGACAGTGGCTATTTTACAACTGCACAATCACACAAATTTCCACTGCACAGCACACGTATAACCATAAACATTACGGACTCATAATTATTAAATTAAGTAATCAGCATCCGGCGGTTGGTCCTCCATTTTTCGGTCCTGGTTTTCTGGTCCTCCATTTTTCAGGTCCTGCATTTTCCACCCCTGACATTTGGTCCTGTATTTTCAGTCCTGCATTTTCCGTTCTTTGATCTTTCTTGATCCTTCATTTTCTGGTCCTGCGTTTTCAGTCGACCCACGCTGACATTAGTAGTAGTGCTACAATCGTCTGCGTTAACTGACGTTGTGAGTAGTGAACATAAGGCGACTATTCGCGTTCGAGATGCTCAGCAGCTTTGTGGTACTGCACATATTGAATTATAAACTCTCTTTCTTTATTGGATTAGGGCAGACTATTTGATTATAAACTCTTTTGCATTACAGCTGCATATTTCGTCCATCAATTTCGACGATGGTCTAACAAGTGTCAATGGGAAATAGGAAATAAAAAATATGTTGTTTGGAGGTATTAGTTAAAATGTAATTATGAGAGCTCGAAGGTTGTGACAAGATGATCATGATGAAGATGGACAACTAAAAAGCAACATTAACTAAAACTATAATTAAAACAACAAAACAGTCCGTATGAACTGTTTTGTTTAAACGGATCCTCATGCAACTGGACTGGTCTTTGTGGAGATGTACTCCTAGTCAACGACGTCATTTGACACGGCCTAGCTAGCCAATTACTTGGCAAAGTAGTCCAGGCAAACTAGGCTTACTGAAATAATACACAACACAAAAAAACTAAACAACTAAACCTAACGAAACCAAACTAGCCCTGGTTTAGTCGCCTTTTACGCCATCCGGCCAGGGAACGGATAGGGCCTATTCTACACCGTGTCCAGATAAAAAAAGGTGCCACTGATTTTTTCGCCGTAACTTTTACAAATATTGATGGATTTTTATAATTTTTCTGGCACAACTTCACAAGAGAATGCCAAAGTCACTGGCGTAAGTTGCCACACGTTCGTTATGTTGCTACCATACCGTGTGAAAGTGTCAGACACAAAAGTAACACATTTCACACCAATATTAGCCCTTTGCACGTTTATATCGATCACATTTACGGAAACCAGTATCGATGAAACAAACAAAACACAGCAGAAAGTCAGGCTCAAAATTTATGTTCACAATGTCCACCATTCACGCAAACACATGCATTCAAACGACTACGCCATCGCTGCGGTGATGATGGTGTGGTCCAGCAGCCTCCACTTGCTCAGCCGACGTTCTTTCAACTCCTTCACATCATAAATCCGAGAACGGTAGACCCTCTCTTGAAGAATACCCCAGATGCTGTAGTCCACCGGATTCAAATCTGGCGAATTGGGTGATGGGTGGCGGTGGCCACATCTCTGGAGGGATAAAATATGGCGTCTCTCACTGCAGCATGGTGATTGGTGACAGTCACGTGCACGGTGAACGGCATGATTTCAGTGACGTCAACATTACGTCACCAAGTAAGGGACGTACATGGCACGCAACGTAGTAAATTTACCAGTATGATTAGTGTTCATTTGCATAGTTGTGTACCAAAAATCATAAAAATCCGTGCATATTTGTAAAAGTTATTGTGAAAATATCAGTGGCACCTTTTTTTATCTAGACACGGTGTATATAACGGCCCCGGGACCCACACGGGCCATCTTCCCCAATCACACCCGGTATTAATTAACAGCAAGACGCTCTGACATCAACTGATGAACATTATTTCTACTCTACGCTATATTTCATTAAGACTAAACACATAACTCACCTTTCGATCTTCGTCTCGAGCTCCACATCATCCGATCTTCTCTTCTCTTGTTTTTCATCGAGCTGTCATCTCTTGCAACTATCACGCGACAAAAATTAACTACAGTGTGTCCACAAAAACAAAGCCAATTACTTTTTGGCATAACGTCATCAAACCGCAACTAAACGCTGTAATTTTTGTTTAGTGATTTAACACCTCCAACGCGAGGGACGAGTTAACTCGTACGCCATTTGCTACATCAAGACGCGACGTACGAGATAACTCGTAGCTCAGTATACACTCACTAACGATGCAACCAGCGTGCTGGCAATCCTCACTGCCGCGTAGCAGTGTACAGCATGATTGATGCTGCCATCTGGCGAACGATGCTGGTAATAAATGGGACCGCGGTCAAAGTGTCAAGAGACAACTGTGAGTCAGCCTGTGATTATGTCGTTCATCTCACCTGTGTAATGGCCATATCTAGTTAAATGTTTCAGACAAGTTACATTTTGGCAATAAACTAAACAGTCAAACAGTGAAACCCCAAATTCAACATGATCAGTATTAACTTAACACACTGAATCATGAAAACAAAATGTGCTCAAATTGTCCACCGTGAGCCCCGACGACGCCACTGACTGATGGCTGCAACAACAATCGAATGGTCCAGCTTTCTCTATTTGAATAGTCCCTGTCCAGTGTGAAGGCAATCCAGCGGTAAAAGGCAGTCTGAGTTCGAGGGCAGAAATGTAATAAAACTGCAAATATAAATGTGCGTTCTCGGTGGCTGCGGCAAGAGCTTGGAACTGCCTGCCGCCGTCCGTCCAGAACGCCTCTTCAGTCATCGCCTTCCGTCGGGAACTCAAGGCGGTCGTCGTTCCGTGAAGTGAGCTACGTCCTCAGTAGCGGTAATCAAGGCCGTAACTAGGGGGGTGTTTTGCCCCCCCCCCGAAATTATTTGCATTTTTTTAGTTAGCCAACTTTGTCTATTTGTTCAGCAAAACATTTTCCGGTTGCAGTTGTTCAACAGAAATCCATGCCGGCATGCACAAAAACTCACCATTTTGAAATAAAAAATGCAAACATTTTCTGGGGAGGGGGACACCCCTCCCCATACCCCACCCCTCTCGGCGCCTACGGCGCTTCGATCTTCGCGCCTACGGCGCTCAAGCTCAACGTGACACCCCTGAAAAAAATCCTAGTTACGGCCTTGGCGGTAAGGCCAAATTCCATTAGATTTATCTTGTTGAAAACATGTTACAGACATGTTTACAGACTTTTTCGAAAACAATGTTTTAAGCAAAAGAAGTCGCCAGACTTGTCTGAAACATGTTTCTGACTTGTCTGTAACGTGTCGGATACAAAGACATACAAGACTATAGCAAAGACTACACTTTACTACTTTCCGCAAGGTTAAGGCCTGCCACAGCCAAAGTCCGACATAGCCAACGCTAAACCCTAAAGTCTGACCCTAAAACCGAAATCTTAACACTATGTATTCCTAACCTAACCATAAACCCTAACCAAAATCCCAACCCTAACCTTGGCTAAGACGGACCCAGCGGCGTCTATCCCTATCTATCAATGGCGCAGCTGCGCCATGGTCAATTTTGGGGGGGAACTTCGAATTTTTAAGCGCCTCACTTTACGTTAGTAAAAGAGGCGCTTATTGAGATAGGCTGTGTCGTGACGTCGTTGGTCGTTGGTTGGTTGGTCGTTGGTTGTCACGCGCATGCACTGTGGCCAAACGGTGCATCCTAGGCCTATAGTTACTATGGAACACTAATAGGAAACCCTACCCCAGGAATTCAATGGTACAACTTTCGACCCCCTGGGGTGACCC
>Ga0209149_1002334_pt1 | contig 10553 bp, 7 predicted proteins | sample WorMetTyACAVOLI2_FD_187423 | JGI IMG/M metagenome (GOLD analysis project Ga0209149, IMG submission 187423) | Marine gutless worms symbiont microbial communities from Max Planck institute for Marine Microbiology, Germany - Olavius algarvensis... ...
GAAAGTGGTCTGCCCCGGGGCCCGCGCTGGCTCTCGGCGGGCCTGCTCCCTGGCACAAAAACGTGGGCAGGATTTAGCAGAAAAATTAAGAAAATCTTAGGAACGTTTGAGTCTGCATTTGGCCTCTAACCTACGAATCCCTCAACGACACAAGATTTAGTAAGAATAGCTTCGACATTTATATTATACGTGGCCTGCCGGTATTGCATTGCCTTCGAGAGGTAATGCATATTGATTTCTAGTTTGTTTTAAAGTGTTCTTTCTGTCATTCTTTCTTATTTGTTGTTGACATTTATTCGCTGACAGTATATAATAAAATTCGTGTCGCTGTGATCAGAAATGTCACTTAAAATTGCTGCCAGAACAAATGTATGTTCGTTTAAGGTAGCCATTTTACTTTTTTACGAGAGCGCTCTTGGAGCAAAAGGGTTAGAGAACGATAGACTGTTCTTGGAGTTGACGAGAGCGGTCGAGAACGCTCTTGCAAGAGCGCTCCTTAACTAAACTCGCCCGAGGTTTGCTGTGCCCGGCAATACTTAATTGTTTAAAGCAAATTTTGTATGTGTACTTGGCGTACGATCTTAACTGGTCACCAGAGTAACAGCCTGCATCTGAGACACGTGAAACCGCTATGCGCCCACACCACACGACAGAGGCATTACGCGAGTGCCGTGTTACTGGACGCTGCAACTTCAAGGAACTTCACGTGATCGTTGGAGATTATTTTTCTAAGCACGCCATTTCGCTGTACGTGGCGTGGCGAGCGGGTAGATCAGATGAGAAAGGAGGAAGGCGCGCCGTCACAAATCAAAGATATCACGGGCGGGTGGGCACGCGGCACATCGACGACTGACTGGTCGGTCGAGGGCTGGCAGCGAAAGAAGAGGCGGCGGCGGCGGCGGCGGCGGCGTATTGATCTGATGCAGACACACAAGTTGCTACAGCGGCCGCCAAGCTAGGATCGAGGCCTCTATACGTGATGAGTCGCTTGCTCGTAGCCTCTGCTATCGATACGAACCGGCGTCGACTGACGTCGCACAGTCTGACTAACGCTATCAGAGACGCCGAGTTGGCCTAGCAGCTTACAGCGCGTTCGACGTAGACTTTTTGTCGGGGATTTGAACACGTCGTCTAACCTCACTTGATCCAGATCAGACACCATCTTATCAGCGTGAAAATTCATATTCACCGTTGACGTTTCAGGCACCGCAGTACAGCTTCTACGCATTGCATACGACAAGTTTATACAGCAGTGCCGAGGGAATGGGTTAAATAAGTTATTGATCTCCGGTGAAGTTTTTAATTGGTTTTAATTGCAAGTGCCCTTTATTGTCTGTCTTGTGTCTGTCTGTCTGTTAGTCTGTCTGTGAACACGACGTTTGAAACTTGGGTTATTTATTGGTATTGATGTGTAATAGTCCGTCACTCTGGGTTAAGATGGACAACAGGTTTGGTATTTTGTATGGCCTAGCTTTACGGACTGCTGATTCACGATTTTGTACTCGACTAGCATGCAGATATTCGAATTTCGATGTCAGTATTTTGCCTCTTCAGTTTTAAGCAAAAGTCCAAAACTGGTTAGTGCAAGGCCTATAACAAGCTAACAATACTACTGTTAATCACATCAGGTTAAAAAGTCTGATAACAACGACAAAAGGTACGATTTTTGCCGCGCGATGCTATGAATAAGCGCGGCCCTATGCCGTCACGCGGTGTCTGTCTGTCTGTGTGTCTGTCACGTTCGTGGATCATGTCAAAACGAATAAAGATATCTTCGAAATTTTTCCACCATCGGGTAGCCACACCATCTCGCAGACGATACAATATAGCGCCATAGTTACTATAGAAGGCGAATAGGAAACAGCACCCAAGCTTTTGAATGGCACCAGTTTCAATTACCTTGAGTGACCTGTAACCCAGATTTCAAGGTCACGTTCCACGGCAAACGGCATAGCAATAGTCCGACGGGAACCCCCCTAACAGAGGCGTAGAATGCAGGTGGGGTAGGCAGAAATCGCGATTCTGAGACTATCTCGCTTTAGTGCCTGCTGTTAGCACTGCAACATGCAAGGTGTTGTCAACAGGGTCGCCGGTGGACGATGGCCACTGTCTCGCAAGTTATGACACATCGCTGGTAGTAAGCGGCGGTGTTGGTTGTGCGAGAAGACGACAAAATGTTTATGACAAGAAGCCTCGACGTCACGCCAAAGAACAGCGCATTTAACTGCACGCAGTGATAAATCTGTAGCCTACGTAACTAACAATAAAAGACTCTACTCTACGTTTTGTACTGTTGAAGCTAACTACTGACAGATACGAAGCATCGCGCGGCCTCTTTGCGATAGCAGAGCTACTTGTAGACTGCGTTGTGCAGTGGCTTAACACGGTCGGTTTATGATAAATAATTTTCCTGTCAGTACACTTTGTAGTAGGTAATCGTTATTTCTATTTTAACCTTGTAACTACGAACGCTGCTCGAAGACAAACCTGGACGGACAGACATCACGTGGTTTAAAATGTCAGCTTATTTTACAGTTATTTTATAATTTCGTATTTTTACTCATTTAAGCGACTAGACGCAGTCATTGATCAAGCTTGCGTAAAAGTGAAGAAACAATAACTTAGCTATCGCCAACAGATCGCGCGTCAGATGCGCACACAATACGCTGAGTGCATCTATAGGCATAAATATTACACCGTGACCTTGAAATCTAGGTTAAGGATCACTCAAGGTCATTGGAAACGGAACCATTAGATAGATCATACACGACTTAGTAGTAGTCGAGTTATTTGATGTTGAATACTATCGTGACCTTGAAATGTGGGTTAGAGGTCAATCAAGGTCATTGAAAGTGGTACCATTTGAAAGCTTGGGCACGGTTTCCTATTCGCCTTCCATAGTAACTATGACCATTTCGGAGATACTGAGCGTCAAGCAATGGTCTGACCTTGAAATCTGGGTTTGGGGTCGTTCAAGGTCATTGAAAATGTCGCGGTTCGACAGATCATGTGTGACTTTCTATTAGTCCGCCATTGTAACTATAGCTCTATCTTGTACCGTTTGCGAGTTATTTGACGTTGAATATTATCGTGACCTTGAAATATGGGTTAAAGGTCGCTCAAGATCATTGAAACTGGTGCCATTCGAAAACTTGGGTGCGGTTTCCTATTCGTATTCTATAGTAACTATGGCCATATCTCTAGCCGTTTGTGAGATATTTAGCGTTAAGAGTGGTGTGACCTTGAAAACAGGGTTAGGGTTCGTTCAAGGTCACTGGAAATGGCACTATTTGATAGATTGCATACGAGTTCCTATTCACCTTCCATAGTAATTATGACGCTATCTCGTATCATTTGCGAGATATAGCGAATTATTGGTCCAAAGTCGCGAAATTTTTATACCACACCTGTATTTAGTGCCCCCGCACGGGGTGACCCCGTCGGAATTTCGTAAAGATGTTTGATGCTTGTAAAACAAGAATGATTGGGCTACCGTGTGGTGTAAAAACTATGACAATACGTTAAGCCGTTTTCATACAATACCGGAACGTAACGGACGGACGGACGGACAGACAGATAGATTTGCAATATCAATATCGCGCGTCAGTATGCTGACGCGCGATAAAAACTGACCGTTTGCACTCAGAACATTCAACGCCGAAGATTAACAACTGCATTTAACCCTTTAAAACCGCAGAAGAGCGGACCGTTATACAGCAATACGGTGACTGGTACACTGGCCGTTGATTGGTGGGCTGTTACATTTGGAACAACAAGGAGCGGCCTGGGCGGGCTGCGGAACCGCCCAGTCCCCTCCTCGCTGTACCAAATTTAACAGCCCACCCATCAACGGCCAGTGTACCAACTTCATGTTATTCGATGTGGCACGATAAATGTTTTTCCACTATAAATGGTTAATAACGGTTGTCGTGTACTAAACGAAGGAAGACGAGATAATAACTCCATAACATGCATGCATCAGCCGAGGGGCGTAGCCAGGTTTTTTTGGCTCGGTGCCTAAATATTTAAGGGGTAGCCTATATTTTAGCCCATGACCATGCCCTGGGCAGTGCTGTTGTCAGTGAACCATATCTCCTCGAAATCTTCGGATCTGCGTAAATTTCATGGCTGTAGATGACTTTGGCTGGGTGCCCGGACCCCTGGGGCTGCCCCTGCCTGGCGATGCCCCTGGCGATAAAAACATTGAACTCAAAGTTGCGATCGTGACAAACGAATGGTTGTCACGCGAGTGTTGATCACATGGATACATAAAAAGACGCCGATACGCATACAGTTCATTACGCCACCGAGTAGCGTGTATACTGTGGAGTCTGTTCAGTCAAATGTCAGTAAAGAGCGGCATTAAACTACAGAGCAGGATCAGCTGCAGGAGAGTTAGCGCATGTGTGATAGATGCACGCGTGATTCCAGAACGACGTGCCGAGTAACTCGCGATCGACAAACAACGCCGATGTACATTCGTAGCGTCGCAAAGCTGCGCGATACACAGCGACTGGCAGCGCGGGCTCGTCACGGCCCGGCTCACTGATACCAGCTCCATCGACCGTGCCAAACCGACAGTGCGACGTTATGACACCGAAAACCTTGCCTGAAGCCGGTCGTTTTGGTGCTTGACTTTGAAGTCGACGTGAATGAAAATGAAAGAAAGCGACGCAAAACCATTAATAGGCTACATTTTCTACGTAAAGTAGGCCCCTAGCTGTACTGATCATCGACGCGAACATTTGCTGCGTTAATATTTCTTCCTTACTTTAATGATGCTGCTTGCCGGAAATTACAAAATATGTTTGAATTTGTTACAGCTATGAAAAAAACACTGTTGGCCTCCTATTTACCGGACATGAGGTATACAGGGCATCTATTTTTGCACGCGGTGCACATGATCGGGAAACGCAATAACTCAGCACTCACTACTGCGATTGATCAGCTGAAGGTCGAGGCTTGCGATAAAAGCCGAAAATTCTCATTGCTACATGTGTGTCAAAACAACGCCTAGGAATAGCCGTCCTGACTAGGCTAGTCATCCCGTGGCTCAGGCGTTAGCTGTAATTACATCCGCCAACAATAGTTGGAGGAAGTTATGTAACCACTCCTGTTTGTTTGTTTGTTTGTTTGTTTGTCTGTCTGTTTGTTCGTCTGTGAGCAGGATTACAGTCGATTTCATTAAAACTTGGTGTTATGATTGGGCAAACCAGTCGGAAGAATCTATTAACTTTTGGTGGTGATTCGATGCCGGATACGGATTCCAGATCACTTTCTAAGTAAGTAAGTAAGTAAGTAAGGAAATTTCTATGCGGCACGCTTTAAAGCTAGTGTTACAAGGCGCCTTACTATTGCAGAATAGGTCATTTTAGGGGATCTATTAGCATTTCTCATGGATCCCAGTCATTTTTCACGAAACGTGGCGAAATGATTGACAATGGAATGAATCCATTACATTTCAGAATCGATCCGGCGGACATCCGAATCCGGATCCGTTATCAATCCGGAAATCCAGGTTAGAATCCCGGATCACTTTTAACTTGTGTTTCAGCAAACAAGTGGTGTTGGTGGAGTGGTGGAGGTATGCTGTCTCCAACGGCATCCGATAAATTATTTACCGGTGACTTGACAAGGTGATAAAGAAAAAGAAAATAGTAATTTATACGTGGAATTAAAGTCGGATGCAGACGTGCTGCTGACCAGCAAATTTCTTACCTTGTACGATGAGCTGCGGCAGCAGACAGGCGAGAACGATAGCTTCCGTCAGGCAGATAAAACAGCTGCAAAGATGTGTCGTCGTCGTCATCACGCTGACTTACCGGTTGACAGTGTCTGGCTTAATCCAGACAAACTGCTTCCTTCAACAGGTGTGAGTAACGACGGCTGAGGATGACTTCCTCAGCTAAACAGTCCACGCTAACTGTTCTGTACGCCGAAGCCGGCGCACATCGACGGCTGCATATCTATCCTATTTCGACGATGACGATTATTACGCGAATTAAATTCAGTTTAATGTAGCGCGTGTTGTCAGACGAATGCGAGTAACCGACGACGCGGTGGCGCGGTGGCCTCTACATAGAACTCGGCCGAATGATGACCGACAAGCATCGCTTCCGACATGACGACTGTCGATCATATTAGCCAGTTCTGTCATCACCGACTTACGTACGAGATCAAACGAGCAACTACAGGCCAGCTGCAGCAACCGCTCTAATCTGACGTCATTACGCCCGCCACGTGACCTACTAGAGCGAAGAGGCGAGTCGCTTGCTCACCTGGAAACGCTGCGGACAGCTGCGGCTGCTGACACGCTGTGCCGCTGATGCTGCTGCTGACGACACGTAGGCTGCTGCCAGCTCTGCTGCATTCACCAGTCACCGACGCCGTGCGATGCTCCACGGCATTGTCGTGTACCCTACGAAGTTATCCGATCCAGCGTATTATTAGCTATTTTTATTAGCGAGCGTTACGTAGTACGCTCCGCTACTGAGAGCGCTTTTCCGTCTGTCTATCTGTCCGTCTGTAACGCGCGTCAGTTGTGAGTAAACAGACGACTTTTTGCAGAGTTTGTTGACACCAGCTGCTTGACGATGAATATGGCTCGGCTGGGAAAACAACGAAAATATTATTCGCAACCATTTTTACCGCGCGACGCGTATACATAGCGCGGACTATGCCGTGGCAAGATGTCTGTCCGTCCGTCCGTCTGTCTGTCTATCACACGCCAGTATTCTGTCTAAACCGTTGCACATATCCTCAAAGTTTTCTTCACTATCGGGTAGCCCCACCATTCTAGTTTTTCCGTGCCAAACAGGATGGCAATATTCCGATGGGGACCCCCAATAACGAGGGCGTCGAATGCATGAAGTGTGTGAAAAATATCACGATTTACGATCAATATCTCGCTTTATCTCAGAAATGATGCCAGATAGAGCCATAGTTACTATGGAAGGCGACTACGAAACCGCACCCAAGCTTTCGAATGGTACCAGTTTGAATTACCTTGAGTGACCTCTAACCCATATTTCTAGGTCACGATATTATTCAACGTTAAATAACTCAAAAACGGTACCATGGCAAACCAATAGAAAGTCGTATATGTCTATCGAACGGCGCTATTTTCAATGACTTTGAACAACCCCTAACCCAGTTTTCAAGGTCATGCTATTCTTTACCGCTGAATATCTTATAAACGATTAAAGATACGGCCATAGTTGGAAGGCGAATAGAAAACTGCGCCCAAGCTTTCGAATTGTACCAATTTCAATGACCTCCAGATTTCAAGGTGACGGTTATTCAACGTCAAATGACTCGAAAATGGTACAACATATAGCTATACTTACAATGGCCGACCAAGAGAAAGTCGTATATGATGTATCGAACGGTACCATATTCAATGACCTTGAACGACCCCTACCCCCGGTTTCAAGGTCCTGCCCTTCTTTGGCGCTGAATATCTCAGAAATGGTACGACATACAGACATAGTTTCAATGGAATACTAATAGGGACTTACATACGCCATACTCAACAGTGTCGTTTCGAATGACCTTAAGTAACTTAGCAAAATATTTAATGACAAGGAGCGTCGCGCGGTCTCTCTGCAACAGCTGAGCTTGTCTCCAGGGGTGGTTATATCGTGGTATAAAAACGCGATTTTTAACTAACATATCGCTTTATCTAAAAAATCATACAAGATATGGCCATACTTACAATGGAAGACGACTAGGAAGTAGGAACTCGTACGCGATCTATCGAATGGCGCCATTTCCAATGACCTTGAGTGACGGCAAATCCAGATTTCAAGGTCACACGAATGTTTGGCGCTGAATATGTCAGTAACGATACAAGTTAGATACATATTTAGGCCTACATTGGATCACTGGTAAAAACTTACACACGCCTTACTCATCGGTGTAATTTCGAATGTTCTTGAATGACTTTGAGTGACTTAGCAAATGTTTCCAGTTCATGAACCTAACGGTAACTTGTCTATGTCCAACAATGCTTGTACTGTAGATTACTTTTACCGCACGTAGGCCTAGGTGGCAGTGCTTCCGGTAGCCACGCCCACGAAATTAATCAACACAGTAATATATTTTATTTCCGTACAGTACATTGTCGCTTTTCAGTTCAGCGGTTAGTGCTGTAAATAAATAAGTAAGTAAGTAAATCAGAGTGCTATAAGGCACAATAAGAAAACAGTCACGATGTGCCGAAAAAAATCACTATTTACCGACGAGATAGGCGAACGTTATGAGAAAATAGAGTATAAGGGTGGTAAAGTTGTACAACCATAGCGTGGTTCAGGCGGTAATTGGAATTTCTCCGTAACGTTCGCCTATCTCATCTATTGATGAGTTACTTGTGTAACGTCGTAAGCATGAGTATCTTTATAGCATTTCAGACCTTGTAATAAAACATTTTTAGTGCGCACGTGCTTTTCAATAGCACTGCTATAGATATTATGAACAAGAAGTAGATAGATGAGATAGGTGAACGTTACGGAAAATTCAGCATAGGGGTAATAGTTTCAGATAGAGAGTCTACGTCGTGGTCCTCGGCGTCTGCGCATACTGCGGTTACCGATGTGTGTACCAAATGGCTACATATCCAGTCTTCTCGCCAACCACCGCGTCAAAGTAACACGGATTGATTACGAGAAGAATCGAGAGGATGGTTTGACGTTGAACGTCAGGATCGCTACCGTGGAGGCTAGTGACTGGGATCTTGTTCCAGACACTCTGCCTTGGTCATTCGACGGCCTCGAAGGAACTGCGTTGATTTTCCTCCAGGGTCGATCACCGCGGTGTCATCGCTGCCAGGAATGAGGGCATAAGTTCGTCGAGTGCGATCGTCCATACTGCAGGCGTTGTCGTAAAGTCGGTCACGAGGAGTCGGAGGCTTGCAACCGTCGGAAGTACGCACAGACAGCTGGCAGGGAACAAGAAGTGGACCAGGATGACATGGACCTACAGTATGACGACGAACACGCTGCACGTGAGACAACTCATCGTGCGACGGCGGAGATGCAATAGCAGGAGCTTGTCGATTGGTTTGAGCAGACGGAACCACCGACTGCCACCGAGAGCACGGCAGTTCAGCAGAGGGATGAGACCGTAGCACCTGAACCAACGATGACGGAGACGACGGCTGCAGCGGCAGAGATCGAAGCCGTGTCGTCGGTCACAGAGACCGAGGCTGTCGCAACGTCATTCACGGCGACGACAGCAGCCAGCGACGGTGAACGCGACAGCAGCGACAGTGGCAGCAATGCTACAGAGCGACATCAGCGACCACGACGATCAACTCAACTTTATTAAAGATAATTGCAGCCCATGACGATCATGACGGTGACGGTGATGGCGAGTCGTCGGCGTCGTCAGGAGATGGTTTCAAGAAACGTTCGGCCGTGTCCGGCTTTACGAGCAGCGACGCAGCACCGACGAAGCTCAAGGCGCCGAGGTCTGCGACGGAGCGAAAGACGGCAACAAGAACACAACAGGAAACGACGGTGCTGGTCGTCGTCACAGTCGGACAAAAATACCAACGGGACGACGACTTTCTGCGGGAGATATCGCCATCGATCAATAAGACAACACGATGCAGTCTGCCACATCAAACCGTCCTACTGAGATAAGTCACAGTCACAGCTCTTTCTTTATACATTTTTCTTGCAGGGCTTTATTACTTACGTTAATTCTATCAATAAGCGTTATGTCTGTACATAAGACCGAAAGAGATAATGTAATGGCAGTACTTCAGTGGAATTGTCGTGGCTTGTTTGCTCATTTAGAGGAGCTGAAACAGCATCTGGCAGGAAGTACAGTAAAATACGACGTAATATGTCTACAGGAAACGCTTCTCAAACCTAACCGACGGCTCAATTTACCTGTTTTCAACACTGTTAGAAAGGACAGAGCGACATCTAGCGGCGGGGCGTTGTATACTGACGCTGATCAGAGACGGGTTAAAGTTTGTTCAGGTTTGATATAGAGTGCACTGTTGTTAAAGTTAAAACTAACGATGGTTGTCATGTTACGATAGAGAGCAAAGCGCTACGGATAATATGTGGAGCCTTCTGTTCCACGTCAATTGCGGCGATGCAGGTGGAGTGCGGTGAAATGCCTCAGAGATTCGCAGGACACAGCAAGAGCTTAATTTTGCCATAAAACTTAAAGCAACTGCTCGGCATCCGGCTAAAAGCATTCTAGAAAGAAATAGATTATCTCTAAGCCATAAATTTACGGAAAACAGTAAACCCCTCTACCAGAAAGTTAAATACTTTATGGATATAACAAATGTCGACGAGATGGAGGCACCGCGGGTGAGTGACATTGCTCCATGGCGCTTAAAGATTGCTGCAATTGACACAGCCCTGAGTAGTGAAGTGCTTACCTTGTGCTTACCTTGTGTGGCCTTGCCATGAGGTCAACCCGCATGACAAGGCCTAGGGTTCAGCGGACTAGTCCATGAAGAAACCCATCCTTGTGGATCTAATTTTATTCAATCTGTTTTTAAAACTATTCAGACTAGGTGCATCGACAGTGTC
>Ga0209149_1002335_pt1 | contig 10553 bp, 8 predicted proteins | sample WorMetTyACAVOLI2_FD_187423 | JGI IMG/M metagenome (GOLD analysis project Ga0209149, IMG submission 187423) | Marine gutless worms symbiont microbial communities from Max Planck institute for Marine Microbiology, Germany - Olavius algarvensis... ...
TGACGTCTGTCAGCAATAAGAGACGGCATATCTGGTAGTTTCGTTCTCTCATTGACTACTGCGTTGGGTACCTTGTCATACCATCTGATACCAAGGATACGACGCAGTACTACAGAGGCACTGCTGCGGTATCAGTCAGACGGTCTGGTGACAGCTATTAAACATGAATGTTTTAAGATGTCTTCGAGAATTATTGTCCAATCTTCTTCTCGTATGCGTGTCATGGACCATAACTGGTCAGCTATGAAACAGCGTCGTCATCCGCAGAGTGTAGCTGAGATAAGCCGCCATTCAGTTGTCAGGGGACAGGATTTGACAATGTGGGACATCATCTGGGTCTCGCCACAAGGACACAGATCAGTGTCTGTAAGTCGCTATTTCCTTCTGCAGGCACCGCAGTGTCCCTGTTCCATGTGAAAACGGTTCAGCAGAGACCACTGTTGCCGAGGGAGGTCGAAACCCGGTTGCCGGATTGTGAGGTCGCACACTAGGTGAGAAGTGACCTTCTGAGCCGACTTCCAGTTGTGGAAGTCCATAGTCCAGCATCAACTTTTGATGTCAACTGGTTACAAGTCCAGCTACAGCGGCTTCCTGGATGTCCGTCGTAGCAATGGTGGGTTAAGGATATCAGGCTGGATTGGCCAACTGTCATGTTTGACGATTTTCTCCACCAGCTTGTCAGTGGCAGCCTTCCTTTGTAGGGCTGGTGGTTCAATGTTGGAGAGCACTGGAAGCCATGGGATAGGTGTAGAATGGAGGGTACCAGAGATGAGACGCAGAATAGAGTTTAACTGCACATCGACCTGACTTGTCCAATCACACAACAAGACTTATATGTGTGGATTTTTCTTGTTAGAACTTCACCAGTAAATGTTAGCATTTTTATGCATCTCACTCACTGTGGTGATAGGCACATATTGCAATAGAGTTGTTACGTTTTTCGTTGGTTGCGTTTGTGAATTGTGGCTAAACGGTGCCTCAGACGCCTATAGTTACTATTGAACACTAGTTGGAAACACTACCCAAAGAATTGAGTGGTATCATTTTTAACCCCTTAGTGTAACCCCTAACCTAGGATCTGGGCCCCCATTTTTGGAATTCTGGTGCTGCATGTATGACTTCGACTTGTTGTCAACGACGTGCCGTCAGGTGTGATCAACAGAGGCCGACCGTCAGGTGTGATCAACAGAGGCCGACCATCGCAAGTTGCTAACACTCGTCACTGCAGTTTGTTTATCGCACTTTATAGTATTACTATGACCTGTTGTTCTTGTTGTCATATTGTGAAAGTGACGACATCTGTGATAACAGGTGTCAAACAAGGCGTCACTGCCGCATCACAAGTGGATTCAACTGACGTCCGAAGTACATCGACACCAGTGGCGGTAATGACTGAGCTGTCTCATGAATACAGTGTGCTCCCAGAAACGATCCCTGACATCTTTAGCTTGTTAGCTTTAACAGGTTGTGCAGAAAATCTATTAGGTGAAATGGAAAATTACACAAAGTATAGTTTTATATCAAATTTTGTTGGGTGTATTTCAGTTTGCATCAAAATTTGTTGGCATCTGACAACCCAAACTCAAATTACAGTTAATAGTGTCAGGATCCTTGATTGATACACAGTCTACTACCATTTGTATATACACCCTGTTGTCGTGGTGTATTTATGGCTATTAGGTTCGTTTGCACATGAAAGCAGTACATTGCATATATATGTGTAAGTTACTAAAACCGACTGTCAGTTTGTTCTTTGGTGTGTAGTGCAATATCTGCTTTTGAAGTTTGGTTTTATTGACAGCTTTGATGTCATGTCACTCCGCCCACTGTGACGAGGCAGACGTGGCATAAAACAGTACAAAATGATATGAAATAGGCCATAGATTTGTTCATCTGTTAACACATTCAGTGCCAGGCCTAAAATTGTGTAAAGGAAGCAACACAAAGCAGGTATATAATGAATAGGTCAGCAGAAGTGTTCCTGCAGTGCACTCAAGATGCTGTATACATAGGACGTGTAAACACGTCCCTGGGGACGTGTAAACACGTCCCTGGCACTGAATGTGTTAATTAACTAGGACTACGATGAATCATTACATTTTTCAACATATTGGGCAATTAACAAAAATATAATAATAATAATAGGACGTAGTTATGTTCGAGAGAGCTGAAGCCCAAGATGGCAGCGGTCACCGAAGCAATTAAGATACATGTATTAACTTTTAAGAAAATTTAGGAATTTTTGTCTTAAAATTGCATTTTCTGGTGCCTTTATAATGCATTTTCCAGCCAAAAATCCATGATGGTTTAACTTTCTTTAGGTGAACCCCATTAATTTTCCTCCTCCATTTTCTCCAAGTCTGTGCATCTTCCGGAGACAGACCAAATCTTTTCTTATCTCCTTTGATACCATGCCACCATGACTTCCTCAGACATCCTCTTGGTTTAGTTCGTTCCACTTCCATCATTGTGCCATATTTAATCCAGTCAGTATCATCCTTACATTCCATGTTTCCAAACCATCTCAATGTGACTTTCTTAGTCACCAAAATGACTGGTTCCAACCCCAACAGTACTCTTAATTCTGAATTCTTCTTCCTTTCTTGTAAGGTAAACCTGCACATCCATCATGATTATAGTTTGAACCGTTCTCATTTCTGGTTCTGGAACGGGCCGGTACACGCCCAGACCGTACCGGTCTCGGATCATTTTTTGGACCGGCACTGGTCTGTGCATGGTATTTTCACGAAGGAATATGTAGGGATGTTAATTTTTCAGAAGTTTTTTTTCCGGAGTTGAGAATTCTAACTTATCGTTGCATTACTATGTCGAATGCTCTCAGATTGGATCAGACTGGTCCAAATTTTGAAATTTTATCTGTTTGCAACTAACTGATGTACTGTTGAACTGTCCAGTGGAAGTCACGGTCAGGCAGCTGGACAGCGTGGTCTCACAGTTCTTGGACATCTCGCTGGAGTTTTTGACCAGTCTGGTGTCGCTAAGTCATTCCGTTCAGTTAGTCCGTATTGCATAGCATGGTCCGATGTTGCACTGCATGTCTGCCACGAGACGGTTCCCAAGTCACAGATATTGTACGCTTTCAACGGCAATATTGTGGCACTCTGCATTGCTGATAGCAGACAGGTAATATTCTCTATACCAGTCTGTGGCTGTAGGCCCGGCAAATCTTGACCAGTGTCCAATTGCAGGGTGCTGCCACCTGGCAGATGTAATGGCTTGAGGGGGCAGGAGGTCATGGGTTCGAATCCCGGTGTTGCAAGGAGTGATGGGCAGTGATGGAATTTGTAAATATTTATCGTGTTTTAAGTTTAATCCTATGTTAATGTATGCGTGCGTTCGTTGTTTCTGTTTGTATTAATTAAGTTACGGCATTGTGGACACCTGGCGCTTAGTAGCTGCCTACGATCCGTGCTAAACATTACAATTATATTTGGTTGTATTGAAGGCCTGCGTGCCAAAGCTTTGTGTTCTATTATACATTACAGTGCTGTCCTGCATGGCAGCTTGTTTGGTGTGTCATTTTAACAAGTTGTGACTGTCAACTTGATTTCTATAAAGGCTTACTATGATCCCATAGACATCATCCGTATATTCTGATAGTTTCATAACAATAGCTGTAACTGTTTTCCTGTAATGTAGTTTAACAAACATGTTTACAAATAACCGTTATGTACAGAGTTACAGACATTGTTACCAAAAACAGTACCTAGACTAGATTAAAAATTTTAATCGAGTTACAGCTGTAATATAAACATTTAGTTATGTTGCCGTTTGTTTGTCGAGCAACTTGCTGTCCGAAGGAACTTTTACAAATTGAAATTGTTTTCATCCGATATCGTGACAGTTCGTGGTAGACTGTAGCTGACAGAGTTGTTTGTCGTTGTGTACTTTTAGGTCGTCACAGTAGATGTGCTGGACTGTCCGAAGTTTCTGCGTAAAGGTGCTGTTTGTGAATGTGTTGGATTCGGTAAGTACTGACGATGTCTTGAAGCTAAAGTCAGCTGTGTAGAAGTGTAAATGCTAACTGTTCAGGTCTGTAGTCACCTTACGAAACCGTGTGGATGACTGGCGAGGGTTTCTTTACAGATCTGATGCAAAAATTGATTAAGTATATCAGCCAGCCACCTGTATAGTAGTTGTATTTGGTTTTAGTTTGTTTCATTAGCAGAAGATGGTGGGATAAAGACTAAAAGATCAGTGTTTCCTTGGAGAAATAGTTTCTGATGTTATTGTAACATGTGGTCAATTTAACTTCAATTTTTACACAATCAGTTTTCACTTAGTCCTCCTGTGCTGCATGAAGCGCCTCTGTATCTTCGTACCTAAAGGCGCTATACAAATCCGTTATTATTATTATTATTATTATTATTTATTGACATCCTTGTGGCCCAGGGCCGAATAGCAGTTAAATACAACAGCTGTAATAAAGGACAACAACAATAACAAACAAACAAAGCTAAAACAAACACTATACAGATGTACACGTGCTGTGGGAAGTGGAATAGCTAGGAGTTACTGTGATGATTGGTAATTTTGTAGGCCAAAGTTCATAAATGAACAGTATTTTTTGATGCATATAAGAGGTCTTGAAAAGGGGAGTGGTAAGTCTCAGCCTAGTGGTAACAGAGGTTCTCATGCAGATGGGATAAGATGGTAAAAACAGAGGAATTTGGTTCGCAAATGTCCTGAAAGAACGATCTTGAAATGTTATTACGTCTAGTCTATGAGGTTCAGCAACAGATAGAATATTAGGGTAGGACATGGCACGGGTGACCTTAAAACTTATATGTATAGCTCTTTTTTGGATTGATTCCAGCTGCCGAGCATGTGTGCTATTAATGCGGTGATGCCAGACCGGTGCAGCATATTCGAGAACTGGCCGGATTACTCCAATGTAAAAATGAAGAGGCTGGTTATGTGGGAACGCCGCTGTCTTAAGATACTTCATGAAATATAGCCATTTGCTAACACGTCATATGACATTATTTCAACCAATTATATTTGCATATTACTGCCGCTGACCGGCAGAGGAATGTTCGCAACCTGTCCATTTGTTCATCCGTTACCAAACTTGTGAACATGGTATTTTGGAAACAAATCATCCGATTTTGATGGAAATTGGCTCAAGTGGTCCACGAGGCAAGGACATTAAACTTACTTTAGGGTCACATCCTTAGCAAGGTCACACAGCGCTGAAATAGGTAAGAAAAATACCTTTCAACGATGTCTCGAGAACTGTCCAACGAATTTTAACCAAAACCGACAGGCACGTATTGCAGTAAATGCCCACTGTCACCACAACTCTGGTGCAGTGTCCAGTGTCACGCGAGGCAGAGTCAGAGGAAACTTTTTTATACCAATTATTTCTTGCTCGTCTCGTAAAATACTTGTCGCCATATACTGAATGCATCTCAGACTGAATGTTTAGTACATCTACTGTGTCTGATCCAGGTGTTGTTCGTTCAATCTGTGCTGAAGAAAAAGCGATTTACTTACTGACACCAGTGGCGCCATCTGTACTGGAGAGGGTGAACTGTATTCAGTGTGGTGCTATCAGCTTACCGAGGTCACTTCGAATTACTTCAGAGGTATGCAAGAGTGGTGAAAGTAACTAGTAGGATGTGCTGGAAAAAAAATATGAAGGGTGGACAAGAAAGGCATAAGGCTTTAAATGAGGGATGTGCAGATGAGTGGGGTGGCACTTCTTCTTACCTGAATAACATATTGAAGCCGTACACACCACCGCGAGCTCCATTCTTCTAACATGGATTCGTATTCGTTAACTGTTCCTCGTACTGACACTTCAGTTCTGACTTTGTCTTTTTCTGTCGCTGGACCATGAGTTTGGAGTGGGTTATCACATGAGCTGCGTCAATGCAACACTTCCATGCTTTAACTCGCATTTTAAAATACACTACTTCCGCCGCCACGTCTACAACTAGTACCTTGTCGCCTAGTCGTGCCCCCAATTGCGTTTCAGGACCAAGTTTGCACACGCTGGATAAATTTTTATAACTGATAACTGTGGGGTTAGGGACGGGCAACTTCTGTGGCCATGCTTACTGTACACATGGCCTCATAGGTAGACAGACAAAGACGAGAATGTTTAAGGCCCAGTACCTAGAAGTTAGAAAAGAATCTATTCGTACCTTCCCAAAAACAACAGCCAATGAGCTTATGTACTCTGGTTCTTCATATGTAACATTAAATATGGCCGAAGTAGTACAGGATTGTGGCTGACCAGGCAGGACAACTACTTTCTTAGGTCTTTGTATGGAATGAACTTGCAATGTTTGTATCATTTTGCCACACGTTCGTGACATACAACGTGGCAGGACTGTTGAGTGGTGTAAACAATTAAAACAGTAATAAAACATCTATTAAACTGTTTTATTATATAACATACTCACCTGTTGCAAGTATTTAATCATAGGCTGCTTTTGCAACCTAGCTGAGTGATGTCGCTCTGCAAACTCCGTCAGCCAAACTAATAACTGCGTCGAATATACACAGTTATTATTATTCAGTAATTATAATATTATTATTAATATTAATGATGTTACTCGACAAACTGCGTCAGCTGAACTATTTACTGAATCATGATAATACAGACCTTTGGGTCTGTACACAAAAATATCGTTGATCGCGTGGTTGCATTTCAGCCTCGTCTCATTAACCCTTTATGGGCACGTTAAAACCGCAGAGCAATGGACGGACCATTATACAGCAATATGGTGATTGGTACACTGGCTGTTGATGGGTGGGCTGTTACATTTGGTACAGCAAGGAGGGGCCTGGGCAGGCTATGCCCCACCCAGTGACCAGTGTACCAACTTGGTGCACTGTAAGTGTCTCCGCACTCGAAAGGGTTAGCTAACCGGCACAACAGTAAACTTTATGGATTTTGTATTCTACTGATAAATTTGTAAGTAATTAAACTACATTTTAACGAATAAATCCAGAAATTTGTCAAAATTGTTTTGTAGCCAGTTGCATGTGAAGAGCCGTACGTCGACAATGTACATAAAGTGCCATATGTACGTCGACAGCGGACAAAAAGAAGACATTCTGGCAGTCATGTGACGAGACGGTCTACTTAGCCAAATTAACGAGTTTTTGAAAGACTTAGACGAAACTTTATTGATACGTGCATCACTAGGCAGTGTTTTACTTTAGATAACAAGACTGAATGAATCCTTTACTTTTGCTGTTATGTGTGTCCATCATGTGCATGATGCCTTTTTCACATTTTGTGCCAATTATGTAACAGGTTATATTTCTGTATTATAACACTGTGGTAATTTTTAAAATATTTAGTAAAGAAGAATGTATTTCTTCTTTACTAAATATTTTAAAAATTACCACAAAGACTTTGCATGTTGTTTGTAGTGAACCACCAGTAAACTAGCAGTTTAGTCCTTTAATTAGTAATCATTACAATTTAATATTTACATGAATTCACAATAGCAGATGTGGCAGATTTTCTCGTAACAGCGGTAGCTGTTAGTACATTTCACTGACATATAACATCAAACATTCACACACTGTACAACACCGCATTGAAGATCACTGCGTAGAACACAGGCACGTTACTTCAAAACGTTTTAGTGTCTGACTAAAATAATATAAACCAACTTATCTACGTGTATAATTCATTTCTGTACAGAGCAATCTGTGAGATGCATACTATGATAATACAGCTTTAGATGTGCTAGTGAAAGTGAGGCATACATGATGTACTTTTCGTATTAAATTAGCTCATTTATCAAAACAGCCAAGCGTATTTTCTAATTTTGCCAGTCCAAGGCCCAATACGTGTCAGTATTGTGTTATGAAGGGTGTAAAACTAGATGCATAGGTGTCTTGAGTGCAATAACCATCAAAATCACAATGTCTTGAAAGAGAAGGTGGGTTCCATCAATAATTGCTTACCTGTCAATTTTCTTGATGACTTTCATATCAGCTCACCTGGGTTAAAAAGTTCCCACTCTTATCTTAAAATCAAATTAAGGACGTCATGAAAAGTTATGATTTTAGAGAACCATCAAAATACCACAATAATGCATGACTGTACATTGTATTCTACAATTGCAAGAGGCTGCTTTATGTACATGAAGCAATTTCAAAGACACGATGCAGCCTAATTAAGCAAAGAAAAATTGAAAACTGCAACAACAAAAAAGCTTATCAACTGTGTCAGATAGAGGTCAACTAATCCAGACACACAGCAACATCCACTTCAGATAAAACAGAAACGTTCCTATCAGGATGTTAAGTTCTAAAGGCCAGCATGGATTCGAGGCCACATTCTTGGCCTCGTACTCGGTAGTTGTCATCGGCGCCTCAGCACCTATTGAACGTATTTTCTCAGTGGCCTAGTTATGACATCAAATAAAGCGAGAATGTCAGACTCTTTCTTGCATGAACTTGTGTGTCTGAAATGTAACGACTGCTGAAACATGACTAGTATAGCCGACCGTTAGTTGCAGGTAATACATTTTAGCATTATATGGCTGTGAACAGGTTGTCCATTAGATTTTGTGACAACTGTTTGACATAATATTTTCTTTGTTTTTCATCTCATGTATTGCACCTGTAGACTGGACTTGGACTCGGCGTCACAGTAGTTGGCCTCAGCCTTACTAGATAGTTGGCCTCATTCTTGGCCTCGCACTTTCTGGTCTCGGCCTCAATACAGTGCCACAAAAATTAAGCATTTTACGACGCCTCACTGTACGAAGCACACATGAAAATATGAACAGATTCAACGACTTTATTTATTTCAAGGACTTTACAAAGCAATGAAAAAAGTTGAAAAAAATTTCAAGAACAGGTGGGAACCACGTGGGTTGTCCTGAAATAAAGTGAACTTGTCACTAGCATGATATAACTAGATGTTTAATGCCTGCATGTTTCAATAACTGTTTGGATTTGTGGTAACGCCGTGTTGGTCTTGAACTTCACCACGCCGGGCCCGGTTAGTACCAGGATGGGTAACCGTCTTAGGGCGGGTAAACCATCATGGTCCAGAACCAGCCACCCAGGTCAACTCAGCCTAGCCATCCCTCAGTGGGTAGACGACACAATGAGTACCAGCAAAAACTAGAGAGTAAACGGGGGGACACCACGTGACGTTCTAGCCCAAGTCCGTGGTCTTGCGGTGATGAGGGATAGTTAAACGAAGATCAGTGCCGATGTACGGGAAGCGGTAGCACATCAAAGGCATGTTCACGATAGTGCACTATACAAATCCACGTTTACTTTACAGTATAAATACAAAGCTGTGCATTCAACGCTGTGTAATGCAAATTTTCCTTTTGCTTTCATAATCGCTGATCGACGTTCGATGGCTGACTCCCGATTCTCGTACCCCGGAAAATTTATGTGATGTAATGTACTGCAACGTCATTCCCATAGGTAAAAAAGGTATTATACCAACCATTAGTTAACTCTGCAGAAATCATGGGCACCCGCAGGAATTCTTGCAAGGGGGGGGGCAAAGTATCTCCTCCCTTTTTTCTCCATCCCTTCCCCTCTGCATTCTTCTTCTCCCTTCCCTTTCCTCCTGCACTGTCCATTCTGCCCTTTCTTCTCTGCTACGAAGTGGTGCTTTAAATCCAGCTGGAGATCTGGGTGAGCACTGTAAGATCCACCAATGGCCATAATTGCAACTGAGGTATAATTTGAGCTGGAAAAACGTCTGATGAACGATTTTGGTTCTTTTTGTGTAAACCAAAACGTCGTAATTGAAGCGAATTTAGTCTTGTACCGTACATTTTCCCGGAGAGGGCAAGTGCCCCCGTCCTGTGGGCGACCATGGCAGAAACGTAACCAGCAACATGTGTGTTTCGTATGCAGTCGCTGTGCACACCACGTCATGTCCATTGTCAGCACTAGAGCACTAATGTTTCATCAATGTCATTCTCTGTCTGCAACCCAGGCTTCAGTGACGCACGACACAAACCCCAGAACTTCTCGGGTTTGAGGTTCTGACCAGGAGCAAGTGTGAACCGCCAGCCCATGTGACTCGAGCACTGTTTACACTGCGTTATCGTCCATGCATACCTACAACATCACCATCAGATGAACAGTAAACATGACGCAGTGATTATGCACCAGTGTTCTACATTGCTAAGCTTCTACAGTGTGTCCACAGAAAACAAAGCCCCAACTACTTTTTAGCATAGCGTCATCAAACCAAATAGACAACTTGACGTGGCATATATTGATATTAAGTCAGCATTTGATTCAGTTGACAGGGTAGCGCTATGGAAGGCACTACCGAGGATCTGGCATGCCACCATTCCTTCCCCAACTCATACGTGACTTGCACACAGGAATAACTGCTCGGGTTCGAACTTCTCAGGGAATGTCGGATGTGTTTTACACAACATCAGGAGTTCGTTAAGGATGTATACTTGCTCCTGCGCTCTTTTGCTGTGCAATTGATTGGCTCATGCGACACTGTTCTGGTTGTTTTGGAGTCGATGTTGGCAACTTCCATCTCACCGACATCAACTACGCTGATGACG
>Ga0209149_1002336_pt1 | contig 10552 bp, 6 predicted proteins | sample WorMetTyACAVOLI2_FD_187423 | JGI IMG/M metagenome (GOLD analysis project Ga0209149, IMG submission 187423) | Marine gutless worms symbiont microbial communities from Max Planck institute for Marine Microbiology, Germany - Olavius algarvensis... ...
TCCCCAAATTTTTCTATACAAATATTGCTTTTTGCTTGAAACACACTGTTCCCGTCGTCACACATGCACATGTGTTACAAGGTTTTTACACCACTTGGGTACGGGGTGTTGCTTGCCAAGAAACAACGTTTAGGACCAAAATTGGCAGGGGTCTGGGCAAGGGCAGCATCGAAAAAAATTTGGGACCCCCTACTTATTTCTGAGTCCGTTGAAGCTAGCAACTTCAAATTTGGTACACAACTTGAGTTTGGGAGTAGTTTACCAAAAAACAAACATTTATGACCAAAATTGGTGTGGATCTGGGCTAGGGGAGCATCCAAACAAAATTTGGGACCCCCTACTTATTTTGGCAACAGTTGGAGCTAGCAACTTGAAATTTGGTACACAGCTTGGGTTTGGAGAGTACGTTACAATAACAGCTTCAGTACCAAACTTGGTAGCGGCTGGCTGGTCTACAGGAGCACCTCAAAAATCGTGTGAACCAGGTACCATGTACCGGTACCCTGTATCACGTAACAGCTGCAGAAATGTAACAAAACTGCAAACATAAATGTAAAAAACCGCGGTTTAGACTCGAGTCAACGGCGAATGACACATCCAAAAGTGCAAAAATCACAAAAAGGTGATATTGCTCAGCAGCACATTGACATTTACGCGATGTGCTGATGGGTAATATCACCTTTTTGTAATTTTTGTAGTTTTAGATGTGTCATTCGCCGTTAATTCGAGTCTAAACCGCAGTTTTTACATTTATAACCTCCAAAGGTCACTCTAGTTCATCGGAAACGTCACGGTTCGATAGATCGCATATGATTTCCTATTACTATTGCACAGTAACTATGGCCCTATCTTGTATCGTTTCCCACATATAGCTAGATATTGGTCGAAAATCGCGACATTTATACACCCAGCTGTACTCAGTGCCCCTTTAGGGGTGATCCCCTCGTCCGAATTTCGCAAAGACGTTTAGTACAGGAAAACTAGAATGATGGGCCTATCATTCGCTGAAGAAAATATGACGATACGTTACGTCGTTTCGATACCATACCGGAGCGTGACGGACAGACGGACGGACAGAATGCATATATCAATATCGCGCGTCAGCATTTTGTGGCACTTGTTTCAGGCAGCACAAAATACATGTGGAGCCGTTAGGTGAGATGACGATGATGCTGTGTCAGGTAGACGACGACTGTCGACCTGCATCATGGCGCTGATGGACTCGCGGTCGGTGAGGATCTCACTCAGAGTCTTGGTACCGAGGATGTTACGCAGCGTCGTCTGTGCGAGCAGCTGGGTCGACCGCGCCGCGTTCTCGACGTTGACGACTGAAATACGCGGGTTGGAAATGCGATAGTAGACGACTGCGTCCACGGCCACCGTCACTGAGTCACTTGTCAGAATCTAACACGACCACATGCGTACATACCGGTATTGCAAGCCATCACCGACACCGGCGTTCTGTCAGTGCTTCGCGCACGTATAGTGAAGCACTGAACAACAGATACGTCGTGTCGTCAACCGACACAAACTTTGCGGTATCGTTATCGGGCGAACTACTCTTATTGTAACTCTTCAATTGGCACAGTTAATTACAGTGTCACATCGAATAACGTCAAGTTGGTATTCGTTAATGGGTGTCCATCCATCGTTGTATGTTTTTGATAACAAATTTTACTTAGTTCGCCTCGTCGGATACGACCTCCGTGGTATTGTTTTGGTGGCCTTTGTTTGTTTGTTTGTTTTTTCTTTCTCAACTACCTCGCTTTTACTTAATTTATGTTGTTTTGAAGCAGCAGTAACGGAAATGATGCGTACTGTGTAACAACTTCCTAAGTTTGACTTGGTATATCTTAAATTAAAGTTGACTGATTTTGATAACTTTTGGTATAACTAGAGGTGCGATATCCAATTATTGAATGTATATAAAATTTTCAACTTTACTATATTCTTGTGTGCTTACACTACCCTGCAAACTAACACACACTAAACACGTAAAGTGCGACGCGTTTTCTTCGGTAGACTGTGGGTGGCTCTGAAAAGAGCCTGTTTTGTGGTCGGTGGCTCTGAAAAGAACCGGTTGTTTACAACAGATGTTCAAAATGATGCCCCTCCTTTTCACGCATGCACGCAGTCGTGCTCTCCATTGATCTATACGGCCTTGTCGATGATGCTCTACAGAACGCTCTCGTGACGCTATAACAGTGACGTGGAAAACGCGCCATTTCCGTCATTTCACTTCAGAGCAAAATAAAGTAAATAAAAGCGAGGTAGTTAAGAAAGTTGCACCTGTAGCCGATTTTTTAATGTCTGCTGATGACATGTGCCAAAAATTATATTTAAAAAATTGGTGGATGTTTGTGTTAAAGCTATAGCCAGTCAAACTTGGGAAATTTTTTGAGACACAGTGTGTATATATAGTTACTATGGAACATTAATAACAACAAGTAATAGATATAGTCTGTCTGGCAATATCATTTTCAATGACCTTGGGTAAACGTGATTTCACGTCAGGGCCATTATCTCGAAAGATACAGCATATGTGATCTACAGAGCTAATTATAAGGAAAGCACATTTTAATTATACAAGAAGCTCAGCTGTCGCAAAGAGGCCGCGCGATGCTTCGTGTTTGTCTGTAGTCAGCATCAACATACCTACAGCGCAGTTTTTTTATTACCAACTACGGCTTCAGATTTACTAGTGCATAAAATTCTATTAAATTCTGTTCTGCTGTCTCCTATTGTCTCCGGCGGTGTCCGACCAACCCCCCCCGGACAAACACCCCTAGGTCATAACCCCCCTTGTTTGCTGCCGTTCATGGGTCGGTTGGGGTCAGGACCCCACCTCATGGATCGGATAGGGTCAGGAGTATGAGTTAGTGTCAGTTTTCTACAAAAATACCCGCCAGGTTCTGTTCTACGATGTCCTACGGCAGCAGAAAACGGGGGTTATTACCGAGGGGGTTGTGTCCGGGTAGGTTTGACCTCCTCTCCGACGTATAACGTCGAGCCCGTCACAAACACTTCGTCGTCGTCTTGTGCGAACAATGGCGCGTGGGTGCTTGGCTCGACGCTCTCCGTCGCGGCTTTGTTTTTCACAGTTTGCGACTCGTACGGTTGACTACACTGTCGACCTGTATGCAGCGAAGCCAGACAATCGTCCAGAATCGCGTTTTTTGCCTACCCCACCTGCATTCGACGCCCCCGTTAGTGGGGTTCCCGTCGGAATATCGCCACCCCGTTTGGCATGGAAAAACTAGAATGGTTTGGCTACCCGATGGTGAAAAAAATTCGAGGACATCTTTATTCGTTTTGACGCAACTCACGAACGTGACAGACAGACGGACGGACGGACACCGCATGCCGGCATATACCGCGCTTCTGCATAGCATCGCGCGGTAAAAATTAATTACACTGTTGCATTCAAACTGGAAAAAAAATTCTTTTAAGGCAGTTCGCGATTACGTAAGCCGTTAATTCAAAAAGCGGTAACATCTCAGAAATAGTACAAGATGGAGACAGTTACTATGGAACACTATTATGAAGTCTTACATGATCTGTTGAATAACTTTCATGGTCAGTCCGACGTTTCTATGTCTATTCAAAGTCATTCAAGGTCACTATAAATAGAGAGTTTTTGACATAAAGTACATAAAACAATAATTGCGTGACATTTTCTAACTTTCGGTGCCCATTTATGCGTAAGAACATTTCTAAATTGTATGCAGCATCGTGCAGTTTCTCTACGACAACTGAGCTTCTTGTAATATAGGCCTACTCAAACTAATGTAATAACATTATTACCACTGCCCATAATGTGCTGCTGTTTGCGCCACTGGATATACCTTTATGTTCACTGTGTCTAAAACCTGCACCCTTTTTGTTTTTGCAATAACTCAGTCGAATGTCAACCGATTTCTATAATTTTTAGCACAGTGACACTCGAATAAGTTTCCAATAATATGAGGTATGTACTGCCCACCGCGCCTACTGTGCGTTCCAACACTACACTAGTGAAGACAAATAATTGTCAAATTTCCACATGTTTAACAACCAGTACTGGTTTTATTATTAGTTAAACTCATCGAACACAACCAAAAATTATTATCTAAAACTTGACGTTTCGACCTCTATCGGAGGCCTTCATCATTATTTCCGCAAAACTTTTTTGTTCTTGAGTCTGATGTTGAATTTTTTGCAGAAATACACCAGAAGACAATGCTAAAACACGTTGTAGTTTGGCAGCACACCTACTTCTTAGTTCCTCTACGTTATAACAAACCAGACAATTGACACAATAAAGGCAATCGGTCTCATGGTTAACTTGAAACTCAGAAAGTTAAAGAAGAATAATGTCAGAAACACTGAAAAAAACTTGACAACTTAATTAGAGCAAGTGCTCAAAATGTCCTCCATGAGCGTTCACACAGGCACGCAGCCGTTTGCGCCACTGGTCGATGGCCTCGTCGATGACCTCCTGCTACATGGACCAAACTGCAGTCAGGCGTCGCTTCAGTTCGTCCATATCGTATATCAGCTTCTGGCAGACCCTTTCTTGCATAGTATCCTAGTCCCCAGACCTTGTAATCAACCGGATTTAGATGTGGGCTGCTTGGAGACCAGAGGGTCGGATCAATGTAGTGCGGCGTTTGGCGCGCGAGAAAACTCACCGTTTCACGAGCGGATGGGCGTGCGCATTGTCCTGCTGGAAAACAAAGGTGTCTCCAGCAACGCGCCGGATGTCTGGAAGCAAAATCTTCGACAGTAGTTTATCGCGATAGTAACACCTGTTAACCTCACGCCTGGTTCAATGAATGCAAGCACCCCAACTTCGAAACTGCGACAGAGACCATGAGTCATTTATACTGAAAGTTGAACGGGTTCGCAAGAGTCGCTCAGCTGCAACGTCGCGTTTCCTGGTTGAGGCTGGCACGTACACACTGTCATTCTGTAAGTTGGGGCTAGCGTGAAATTTTGAAAACCTTTTCATCAGTAGAAAAGACTAAGTCCACAGTCGATGCAGGGAACAGACGCAACAACTTCTTAGCACGAGTCAGACGTGTTGTCTAGCTAGCCGTGGTCAGCGCCTGTGCACGGCGCTTCTTGAGACATTTTAATCGAAGATGAACAATGCGATGCACCGACGAACGGTGTATAGGCCTATGCCAGTCTCCCTTTCAATCTAACGCATCGTTCGATGCGTCTTCCTGACTGAGTACTAACTCTTTGTACTGCATCGACGTTATGATCGGTGCGCGCAGTACGCGGTCCTCCGCTTCCTGGTTGTCTGGGAAAACTGCCGGTGTCCCGCATTTTTACCGACAGGCGACACGTTGCCCCGATAAACGTGAAAGTTGGCACGGGGGAGCGGACTTTCACGTTTATCGGGGCAAAGGTGTGGGAATACAGCCCCCAAAACTGTCAAAATTTCGAATTTTGGCCAGAAATTTGTACCTCAGGGGCGACTCGTTTGCAATATTTTTACAAAATTCTCAGCGTTTGTATGCGTCTATAGGTAGCTTTTAAGTTTTTAGTTTGGTCACCGTCGAGGGACAAACACCTAAGTTATAAGCATTTTCCCGCGGTGGGGGCATTTCCCACAAATTTTCAATGAGACGAAAAAGTGTGATGTTTTTTTGTCTCTGATTTTGTCACGCTTTGGAATGACGAAGATTGTGATAACGGAAACGATACGAAGCAGTATAATTTTCAAAACAATTATGGTGTTATTGCATAGAGGAAGGTTTGTAGTTGTGCATCTATGTTCAAGTTTTCCTATCGACCCCCAGAATTTTTCCCCAGGGACAAATTTTTACCAAAAATTACCATTTTTGGCGATTTTTTGTACCGTACGGTCACAGTTTTAAAGCTACAACGTTGAAATTTCGCACGACAGTGCGGTCCTGGGGCTCCCTCCCCCAGGCAAAATTTTGTAAAAAATCACCTAAGGGAATATATCCCTTTGGGAGAATGTATACCAGAAATTAGCAATTTTGGCGATTTTTTGGGCCGTAAGCCCACATTTATTATGCCAAAAGGGTAAAATTTGGCGTGAGGGTGCGAACCTGGGAAACCCTTCCCCATGCCAAATTTTGGAAAAATCACTTAAGGAGATATACCCCTTTGGGGCAAATTTATACCAAAAATTACCAATTTTGGCGATTTTGGGGGCTGTAAGCCTACATTTACAGAGTGACAACGGTGAAATTTGGCGTGAGGGTACGGACCTGGACACTTTCCCCGCCCTTAATTTTGCAAAAATTGCTCAAGGGGATTTGTCTTTTGGGAGAAATTTTTATTTAAAAAATCGAAATTTTCACGATTTTTAGCTACTGAAGTCCATATTTCTATAATGATAATGTTAAAATTTTACTTACGAGAACGGAAGACTTAGGAATCCATCAACGACACAAAATTTCGTCAGAATCGCTCAATGGGCCTGCCGGTATTGCATTGCCTTCTGGAGGTGATGCATATTGATTTCTAATTTTCAGCAGATAATTTACACCTCTAAAACTCCAGCCTTTACCAGAAAATTCCCTACAGTTTCTTTAGCGCCATAGTCTTTACATTTGAATAGGTTCTCTATCAATGCGATCTTTATCGCAGAACACCATTTTTGTGTTTACTGTTATGCAAAGCGTCGTCTGCTACCGAGTAATAAAATGCGTAAGTTGGTTTCCAAATCTAAGCCATAACAGTAAATAATTAGGCCTACTGTGCCAAAAATTATAGAAATCGGTTGACATTCGACTAGGTTATTGGCTTATTGCAAAAACAAAAAGGGTGCAGTTTTTTGGGACACAGTGTATAATGTATATGACGTAATTCTTCAACAGAAAATAAATCAAAGCATCAGTTGTGTTGCAAATGTCTTTCTACGGACTATGACACATTGTGAAAGTCGTCACTGTACTGACCTCTTGCGGCGGCACACCGAACGACACAGTTCTTAGGTCGACGCGTACAAACTGGTCGGTGCATGGAATGACGAAAAATAAACCTGCATATACGCAGAAAACTGAATTATTTTTTGTTTGCACTCTTTGTGTTCTGAGCTGTGGTAATAAACGTACGCCTATGGTTGCTGGAAAAAACAACAGAAATGAAGTTAATACTATTTATATTTAGATGTTACTCCTTAAAAAGTAAACATCAGCTATACGGTGGAGTTTAAGCAACGTAAATTATGACAATTTTTTTCGGTATTACCGACAGTGTAAGCACTTAATTGTGAGCTAAAATGTTAAAGTTACATGTTGCGGAAACGTTAAAATCGCATTGCATAGTTTCGAGTTTCTATAGTATTTTACACTTTTTCGTTTGTTGACATACACCAACATAGACACACAAACCGACACGTTGAACTCAATACCAGCTTTCGCTATCGCGTCTGGTAAAAATAGCACGCTTTATTGCCCAAGTGTACAAACGATATTTTGTTGTTAGCTATTTAAAAGCTACATGGACGTTTACTATTCGAATGTTCGGATTGGCACAGCATTTGCCACTCTGTTATAACGATTTTAAGAGTGGAATAATTGAGTACTGGCCTGGTCCTCTGGCGATACGAAGGGCTCGTCCCAGTCGGAATATGATCGCACGTTCGTACTCCTGTACAATCTGCAGTACACACAGCAAACGACAGTGACGCCGGCCGCCTGCTGACGATCAATCAACTCAAACAGACCGCGGAGAGTATCGATCGAACGACAACATTATACACAGCTCACGCGCAGAATTCGCAATGCCGTTGAACAATGGCACTGCACATGCAGGTAGCACAGACCACTCTAGGCCTATATCGCGTGTACAATACGATAGCATGCAAAAAAATAAATTTAAATGAAACCAAACAGAGAATTAACGAAGACAGCTTTTAAACAAGAACTTAGCTATCGCCAACAGATCGCGCGTCAGCTGCGCACACAATACGCTGAGGGCATCTATAGGCATAAATATTACACCTTGACCTTGAAATCTAGGTTAAGGGTCACTCAAAGTCACTGGAAGCGGAACCATTGGATAGATCATACACGACTTAGTAGTAGTCGAGTTATATGACGTTTAATACTATTGTGACCTTGAAATGTGGGTTAGAGGTCACTGAAGGTCATTGAAAGTGGTACCATTTGAAAGCTTGGGTACGGTTTCCTATTCACCTTCCATAGTAGCAATGGCCGTATCTGCAGCCATTTTGGAGATATTCAGCGTCAAAGAATGGCCTGAACTTGAAATCTGGGTTCGCGGTCCGTCAAGGTCATTGAGAATTATAGACGATGTATGACTCTATTAGTCCCCCATTGTAACTATAGCTCTATCTTGCGAGTTATTTGACGTTGAATAATATCGTGACCTTGAAATCTGGGCTACAGGTCACTCAATGTCATTGAAATTGGTGCCATTCGAAAGCTTGGGTACGGTTTCCTATTCGCCTTCCACTGTAACTATGGCGATATCTGGTATCGTTTGCGAGTTATAGCGACTTATTGGTAGAAAATCGTGCATTATTTATACCCCACCTATATTTAGCGCCCACGCAGGGGGTGACCCCGTCGGAATTTTGTGAAGATGTTTGATGCTGGTAAAACTAGAATGATCGGGCTACCGTATGGTGAAAAAACTATGACGATATGTTAAGCCGTTTTCATCTGATACCGGAACGTTACGGGCGGACAGACGGGCAGACAGACGGACAGATTTGCTATATCAATATCGCGCGTCAGTATGCTGACGCGCGATAAAAACCGACGACATGAAAAACATGCAATATAGTTGATTAATGCGTGAAAGCGGTCCGGTTGTTATCAGCAGTTTATGATGATGAGGATCTGTGGAATAGTTATACGTTTTAAACCTGGAGTGAAAGAACGCAGTGATGGATGATGAGATTGGTGAGGATCAAAATGAGCACGTTTATTCGCACAGTTGGCGCAAACAGGTAGAAACGACAATAAATTGAATAAAAGAAAAGAAAAAAAGAAAATAAAATAAAATCATAGAGCGGCCTCATAGGAGGCACATACGTTTGCAAAATGTTCCTTATCCTTCAATCGTAGTCTAAATACACTGTCCGTAACAACACATTGTTTACATTGTGGTATACAATGTAAACAAACTCAAATATTTTTTATCAGTCTGCATTCATTAAAACACACTGCACAGTGTACTATTAGCAGAATACTTAAGGCTGTGTCACAATTTAATTTCAACTTTTGGAAAGCGAGAAGGTGAACAAGATCCAAGCGACCCAGACCTTTGACGCAACATTTGAGCCAACGTGAGAGGTGAATCTAGAAAGGACGAGGCGGAAAAAATGAATGAGGAAGTTTATTCATAAGACCAGATAATGCAGATCGAAAAGAGCATTCAGGTCGGTGGACAGTGTGAAGCGAGTGCGGCGAGGAGGTTGCACAGAGATCCAGTTGCACAGATAGGTATAGATTTTGTATGTAAGAACGTTCGTTTTAAACCATAATTGGACAGATTAAAGTATGGCAGTGTAGTTTTATGGTAAAATAAATGATGACGATGATGATGATGATGAATGATGACATATGGGCCTTAACAACAACACGTGCAAGAGTTTTGTATCTGTGGGAGCCGTATGCATACCCGAAATATTTTTATCGCACGACGCTATGCGGTATATGCTACAGGAATTCTGTCTGTCTGTTTGTCTGCCGTGACCCTTAACCTCCTGACCCCCAAAGTCATTGATGTAATAAACGTTTGTTATTGTCGGAGAAAAAAATGCGATTGTGAACGTTTGTTATTTGTTCAACGTTTGCTAACAATAATAACGTTCATTGGTAAGCCTGTAAGAGTGAGAAGACTGACCTTAAAACCAGTTAAAATATCTTCCGTTCATCGTGACTAAACTTGTTACTTATAACATTACACAGTTCATGGTTCAAGATGTTTTAGTTTTATTGAAATTGAACATATTACATTGAAAGATTCAATACCGATATTTTTGTCAGAGGTCTGGACCGTCGGTCAATGATGTGATGCCATGCACTCACGGTACTAACAATTGTCACAGGCTGCGCGGTAGATCAGCACTGTGTTAACCGCGACCGGCCAAGTCAATGGGAGATGGCGAATTTTGACCCCTCACAGAATCGAAACCCATGAGCCGACTGCAACAAAATTCCGCACATTTAATTACGTCCGCGAGGGGACCCCCTAAACCAAATTTGGTACAAATCCATCCACTGGGGGCTTCTGGGCATATGGGTGAAATATAACGTTTTTGTGCCTTCTTTATTTATTTATTTATTTATTTATTTATTTATACCTTTTTTCTGAGACTCGCGTACAGGCCAGACCACCGATTGATGGATTTTTACGCGCGATAGCTCACAGACCTGAAATCACGCAAGGATGTGCGTTTTGGGGGTCTGAATGATGTGCCCCTAAATTTTGGGGGTAAAACTCCCCAAAAACTCAAATTTTGGGAGCGTGAATAGGACTTTCAAGCCTGAACGACAAAAATTTCATACCCTTATAACTTGAAAACTACTGATCCGATCATGACGAAATTTTAACA
>Ga0209149_1002337_pt1 | contig 10552 bp, 12 predicted proteins | sample WorMetTyACAVOLI2_FD_187423 | JGI IMG/M metagenome (GOLD analysis project Ga0209149, IMG submission 187423) | Marine gutless worms symbiont microbial communities from Max Planck institute for Marine Microbiology, Germany - Olavius algarvensis... ...
AGTCGTTAAAGACTCATCTTTTCTCTGCCTATCAGCACGTTTAGCGCATTAGGGGTGTCTCACGTAATGCGCTCTATAAATGTACGATACTTACTTACTTACTTACTTTTTATCACGAATGACGTCACAAAGAATATTTAACACGAACCGTATTGCAAAGAATACTAATTCTCTATTGTCTCCAGGTCCTGTCTCAGGCAGCTAGATTCTGCAACCATGGCACCATTGTTGAGCAGTAATTTACGTAAATTATGTTCACAGTCTGCATGGTGGTCCACTTTTTTCTGTGCCACTCTGTACATCGTGCACGTACCGTCGTGTTAGTTTCTGAGTGTCTGTGTGTGTTGACAGGTGCCCGTGTTCAGACAAGCTCAGTGTTGCTCAGTCTGGCAGAGCTGAACGACGCCAGCAATGCAGTGCACGCGGCGCAGCAGAAACTGGAGAAGATTGAGAACGAGCTCAACGCCGTGAAGCCAGTTGCTGCTAAGTAACTTACTCCACTTCATGCTAGGCCAAGTTATCTTGTTTGTTATGTGACAAAGTTCAAAGTTCAAGTTAGGGGTGTGACGGAGTTCGAATTCAAATGTTGTCGAAATCTAACAATTTTTCCATATCCGAATCTGTTGGATATACAGTGACAATTTTTGGTCAAATTTGAATTTGGTTTTGCATTAAAAAATAGTACATAGTTTCGAATGCCTGGCATGCAGAAAAGTACAGAATAGTAAACAATAAACACAGCCACACCCACTGCATCGAAAACGAGGCTGATGTACTAAGTCACTACAAATTATAAAGTGATTGATTTGATTATGCTGAAACTTGATAACTCATTATGAAATACTGAAATAGTTGTACATAAACATGACAAGTTTTGATCTGAACCTGTTCTTGGTAAACCGTAAACACGCAATAATCCCATCAGTACGTTAATTTGTAACAAAAATCCATTTCATTTAATTGGCATATCTATGTGTAATAAAGTGTATTAGATTTTAATTTGGATTAAAATCCATGTTGGCCTCAACGCGGAAGATTTATATGTTGAAATCCGCATTCATATTTTTGGCAGTGCAGTCGGTATTTTAGCAGCTCTTTTCTAATTGTGTGACGGTTTCGACAGTTAATTTGCTGATTCTACAGTACTTCATCAGCCGCATGCAGATTTATTTGGCCCGTTTTGTTAACCCGAGTTATGATTGGATGCTTGGAGTACCGCAGGGTGCTTACAACTCTGGAAAACATGGAAATCTCAGGGAATTTGTTAATTCTGGAAAATTCAGGGAAAACTCAGGGAATTTAAAATTTACTCGGGGAATTTATCAGATGCTGTTGATTGTTATATGATAGTATCTCTTGGGCATCGAGTTGCGTGCATAATTGTCAGTAACAGTAGCATAAATTGGTTGAGTGACACAGCGACTGGCATGGATGGAGCCAGTCACCATGCTCCTTCAATAAAATATTCTGTAATTCTGCAAGAAAGCTGTCGAACTGACTGCTACGGTGATTTGTTACATCTGTTTTTCACTTTATAATTGTCTGGAAAAGACTGTTTAGAAGGTCTGGAAAACTCAGGGAATTTCATTTTGCCAAATTTGTAAGCACCCTGTACCGGTTTGCGTGGCCGTGCAGGTGGCGTGAGCTGAAGCAGCAGTATGATCTAAAGAGCCACGATGCAAAGTTGTTGTCAGACAGTCTAAAGCAGAGTAGTCATGGGCAGCAGCTGGAGGAGATCAATCAGCTCGAGGCAACAATTGGTCGGTGGATTTTGTGTCGTAACGTAACTAGTAGCTTCAGCCGCACTTCTCCCCCTTACCTCCACTTGGCTTCATCTAAGATGCAATGTTAGTCTGGAGGGAGGGGAACATTAACAGAACTGCCTCTTTGCTACGGTATTGTGTACCATTATAACAGTGCATGATGGTACAATGGTCCTTACAGGTCGGTCGACTGGATCGGCTGTGTTCTTGCTTGGTTTAGCTCTCTGTCTTCCAAATGCCTATGTATCTTTGGTCTACATGGTCTTCTTCTTAACTCATAGCCCTTGTGAGCCGTTGAGGCCAGTGACAACCACTGTCTCCTCTTCTCTGTCTGCCGTCAGCCGCACCACTTCAGGCAACGACCCCACCAGTCCACGATATTATCTACCCATCGTCTTGGTGGTCTGCCTTTATCAATCAATCAAAACAAATTTGTATAGCGCCATGTGTCGAAAGCGAATTAGAGGCGCATACTGGCAGACACTAGGCAGACTGTTTACGTTCACTATATGCAATATCGAACAGTTCAGTTTTTAAGATACACCTGAACGAGCTAAATAGTTCAGCAGATCGACACTGATATGACAGCGAGTTCCAAACTGAAGGGGCGCTGACGCTGAAGGCTTTTGCCGAGAACGCTAACGCCATTTGTGGTACAGACAAGTAACAGTTTGTCCGATGATCGTGATGTTCGGGCTGGTCGGTAGTCTTGCAGGAGGTCAGAGAGGTAAGCCGGTTTGCTGGTGGAATGTGTCTTGCAGGTGATGACAGCAACCTTGTAGGAACAGTGCCGAACTGACAGCCAACGAAGCTGACAATGCAACTCGGTGGCACTGGCTGACCGAGGGGCTGTTGGTTGCCATCCACTATGCACAGCATGATTGTTTTTAGCAGTCTCTTGTCTGGCATATGAGCATCGGGGACAAAGTGCAGAGGAATTTCGCGGTCATGGACATTATAAAGCAGAGGAATCTACAGTTATTTGGCCATATGTGTCATATGCCAGACAAGAGAGGTCTTCATGGTGCTATATATACACTGTCTCAAAAAAAACTGTGCAGTTTTGTTTCTGTCAGAACTTCATCAAATTTCCATGAATTTTAATAAGTTTTGGTAGGTAGATGGTAAAATGACTGAAATTGTATGCTGTATATACATTTTCCACCTTACCTGACCCATGTCACTACACTACTTTGTTAAAGTTGGATGTTCTAAATTTTTACCTAACACTGGATTTATTACAATCAGATTGCTCAGATTTGGTGTGAAAGTGACGACGGCTTACTGTCGTGACAACTTTCTTGCTCAGAGGCCACTGCCAGACATGTGCAGGTTGTCCGGAGACGATTCTTTTATGTTTCAACAGGACGGCACCTCGGCGCATCAGCATGTGACACTGTTGCTTTCCTGGAGCGAGAGAGATGCAAAAACGCGTCATCGTCTAGATGCTTGTGTCCGTGTAAGCGGGGCACATTTCGGGCACTAATTCTGATAATTTTGAGCCCATCTGTCATAACAACTAATAACTCTGCTAAATAAACCATATTCAGTTTACTGTGTGCTAATTCAGTCGTCCGATACTTTGTTGCAAATAATACATTTCAACGTTATGTAACAATTCAGAACATCTGGGTTTTGCAAGGTAAGGTGGTGACGTGGGTCAGGTTAGGTGGAAAATATTTATACAGCATACAGTTTTAGCCATTTTGCCATCTATCTACCAAAACTTACTATAGTTGGTGGAAATTTGACAAAGTTCTGACAGAAACAAAAATGCAGTTTTTTTGCGACACAGTGTATATTTAAGATTTTTTTGTTACATTTTTTACTTTGCCTTTTAGTGAGCTGAGCCTGGTAGGACCCGGTTGACTGACAATTGTTCTTCAGTGCTGTGACACTGTCGGTTGGGTCATTGGACCCGTAATATTCATCCCCGAACTTACCTTTAATGTGTTGTGTTGGACTTTAAGCCCTACTATACGATACTGTATCTATTTCTCTCTGCCACGAATGCTGTCATTTCGCTTTTGTTTTTAAGCGCCTCACTTTACTTTAGTAAAAGAGGCGCTTATTGAGATAGGCTGTGTCGTGACGTCGTTGGTCGTTGGTCGTTGGTTGGTTGTCACGCGCGTGCACTGTGGCCAAACGGTGCATCCTAGGCCTATAGTAATTACTGTGGAACACTAATAGGAAACCCTACCCCAGGAATTCAGTGGTACAGATTTCGACCCCCTGGGGTGACCCCCAACCGGGGAATGGGCCCCCCGTGAGGCGCTTTTTGTCAAATTACTTTGACCTCTTGTTGTTTGGTGTCGTTGCTTGAATGCTTGTGACGTTATGCCATGTACCAAAAGTCATTTCTTCAATCCTCATAATGGTGGTGAATGATGATGACGATGATGTCCATGTCTGTTACTGATATGCAGTTGGGTCTGTTTGCTGGTACCAGGGACTTGGCTCATGGTAGAAGAAGTTGTCATATGGTTGAATGCAATGTTGCCAGTGGTCGTGGAAAGTCATTGAACAGTTGCATTTTCCCAGCCTGGAAAGTCATAGAAGATGACTCTAGTCATGGCATCTGCTGTATATGACTTTGTTGTTGTGACAACACCGTAAATGTTGTCCTTGATGTAGATATTATTCTTTCTTGTTACCCGCGATGTACGACCGAGGTAGTACTGTTTTGAGTAGTGTTGGAAAGATTCATTTAGTTGGTGCAGTCAATAATCTAAAAACTTCTTACTCTACACAACTGAAGACTTTACCTAATGACAACGTCGGACATCTTGATCACGTCTTGATTGTTTACAGCTCGATGGAGCACGTGACCTGGAAATTACCTGGTCCCACAGTCCCAGCCACACATGGGACCTGGTGATTTCCAGGTCACATGCTCCATCGAGCTGTAAACAATCAAGACGTGATCAAGATGTCCGACGGACATCGAAATGTTGTCATTAGGTAACATCTTCTGTTGTATAGAGTAAGAAGTTTTTAGATTAGTACTGTTTTGAGTTGAGTGTGTGTGTCTGATGCTTCTCTTTTCCATATATGACTAGATCGTCATGCAGTTATCATGAACATATGATGCCTTTGATAGAGGTGTATCCCTGCATGCCCACACGATAAAATATTGCTTTCTGCTTGGTAGTTACGTAGATACGAGAAAAATATCTGACGAGTTCTCGTATAAAGGTTACGGGTGAAGGTCAAGGTCATTTTTCGGAGGGTTCAAGGTCACTCGATAAGGTTATGACTTACTCTGTCATGGGTAGTGAGGTTTTGTCTCTGATGGCATTATTTTCTTGGTAGCAATCTGTTCTCTTTCCGTGGCAAACACTGAGGTAAATTATTACTATTATACATGCATTTATAATGCACACACATTCAGTAGTGTTACTGAATCAGAGGTGCTGAATAGATTCATTTTTCCATTAAACTGAAAGATATTTTGTACTGTGACAGTTGAACAAGAACAAGTGCTAAAGAACGCAGTGGAGACGAAGAAGAAGTCCGAGGCTCGAGTCGCTGATCTTGAGGATAAGTTGAAGAACTCGAAATCTGTGCGTGAACGAGAACTGAAACAGGCACAAAATGAGGTCGAGCAGGCCAAGAAACGCTTCGACCAGTCCATCACTAAAACCAAGGACAAGGAACAGGTCCGAGCTGAGCTGTGTGCATGAGTGTATGATACAGAATCGGCCGGGTGCCGTGTTTTATATTTGGTGCAGTTAAAAGCAGTTCACACTGCACTGTGGCCTCACTGTCCGGATAAAAATGTATTTGGTAACCGCCTGAACTGGCCGTATGACAGTCACATAGTCTGAGATTGGGTGGCAGACTGTTCCTGACTTGTTGCAAAAGTAATTTTTTTGTGGTTTTTGGCAACAAATATTTACTAACTTAATTAAATTATTTCATTTTGATGATGTACTAACTAAATGAAAGTGATGCACGCCGGAAAAGGTTAAGAACAGCTGTATGGCATGTTGTGTTTTTAATGTCGTTGTCGTGGAACTAATTTCTTCAACGTCAAGTTGCCCTGTGTGGGCCCAGGCAGCTGTAGAACTGCTCCGATCCATTTCCTGGTCAGATGGCGTAAAAGATGAGCTGAACCAGGCTTTGGTTTCATTAGGTTTACTTTTGCTTATATTAGTAGTTTTTGTTAATTGTTGTTTAGGTTTTCATGTTGTCACTTGGTTGTAGCTAGTACCAGCCAAGTGATTGGTTATGAAGATCATTTTTTGCGCCAGTCGGTCTTGCTTGGTTTTGCTCAGTCTTTCGAGCACCTCTGTGTCTTTGGTCTTCATGGTGCTATATATATATTTTTTAAAAAAAATTTGCTTACATCCTTCTCTTTACCTTTTAATGAGCTGAGCCTGGTGAGATTGGCCCTTGACATGGTTGACTAACCATTGTCCATCTGTGACACTGTTGGTTGGGTCATGTGACCCGTAAGATTGTCTCCGAAATGACCTATAATGTGGTCTGCCTCGGTGGCACTGTTGGTAGCGTCGCGGTACGCACTGCTGGCTATGGTGATTGGCGAGTCTAGGTTCGAGGCCCAGGCTGGCAGGATCATTGTGTCTGGTTATAGCGGCGTATGCTTTGAGATTAAATTCTTCGGCAGGCACAGGGGGTTCGACGGTGTCCTCTTTAATCTGTGACTGTTGGCTAATACTGGGTTTAGAGACGCTCAGTATTAGTCGCTGCTTGAACCAGTGATAACAGATGGCCTCCTGCTGTATGTCTGGCCGGTCATTAATGGCTCTGTTCACACGCACCACTAAATTGGACCCTGGGGCCCACAGTGCGAGGTGCACTAGAGCTATGGCCGTCCATCATGCAGTAGGTATTAGCTGCCAGAGAAACAGTGGTTATAGGCCGAGCAGGGTAAAAATCGCAGCACAAGGTCTCTCCACTCCCGATCCCTCCATTAGCCCTACACACCTGTCTACAAGGAGAGGTCGCACAACAAGTACACACTACACACACCATCAGGTTAGCCTGGTGGTGTCGTGCAACACTACACTAGTCCCTTCCCTTGGGTTGCGCATTGGGCTAGCCTGTGAGGCAGGCCTCAGTGCTGGCATGCAAAGGGAGCATGTGTCACCCCAAATAAGAAAGAAAGAAAAAAAGAAGAGCTACAATGTGTCGAGTGGGACGCTAATCAATCAATCAATCAAAACACATTTCTATAGCGCCATATGTCGCAACGAATCAGAGGCGCATAAACCCTACTATACGCGTTAAACCCTACTATACCTTACCTTGTGTTACGTGTCCATCTTACTGTGATATATGCAGGGTGATTAGTAATATCTAAGTGTTTAGCTTACACGTGAGTGTGTAGAGTAGTAATAACTGTCACTGCGATGCAGGAAGCCGACCAGCTGAAGCTTGAGTTGCAAGACATTGACAAAGAAATGAAGAACACGGACGATCAGATCACTTCACTCAAAGACAAGATCAGTCGTGATGAAAAGCAGCAGGAACAGCTGACACAGGCTTCTACTACAGCTAAGGTTACAATCAGAGACATATTATATTACATGATGTGCAGTTGAACAGTTTTAATAATAATAATAACGGATTTGTATGGCGCCTTTAGGTCCAAAGATACAGAGGCACTTGATGCAGCACAGGAGGACTAAGTGAGTTTGAATAGATGGGTTTTCAAGTGGCGTTTGAAAGTGAGAATGTTTTCGCACAGTCGAATGTTAGCAGGTAGAGAGTTCCAGGTGGATGCAGCAACAACGGAAAAAGCGTGACGGCCGAGTTATGCGAGGAACGACGAGCAGCGGAGCATCAGATGAGCACAGAGCCCGACGTGGTGCTTGGTGATGATAACTGATCAGTGCAAAGATGACTCAATTTATTATGTGGCAGGAACCAACGTTCAAGGATTACTGTTTTTGTCTTTCATCTCTCAGTTTATTGTAAACATTTGAAAAGTTAAAAATTTATAAGAAATCAAATTTAGCAGTTGTACACTGCGAGATTTCTGTTTACTGTGTGAAGGCCAGTCTGAAGGAAGTGCAAGACAAGCTGAATGCACAGAAGAACTTGCTGAAAGGCTGCAACCGTGAGATTGGTGAAGCTCACGCAGAGAAGTCGCAACTCCTGAAGGATCTCAACAACACACAGCTGGATATTCTGGAACTTGAGCAGAAAATCAGCAAGTGTAATAAAGACACCAACGACGCCGCCAAACTGGTAAGTAAACAGCAACAGTCCCACGTTGCAAAAAGACGTTTGGCTTCAACTGAAAAACAGTGGAGTAAAAATATTAGTTAATAAACTCAGCCTTCGACCGCGCATTGAAAGGAAGTCTGGTCTTCCCCAAAATTTCATTAGGGAGCAAGATATTCTGCTTCAGTGTTCCAACTTCCGTGGTCTTGTACTTGTTGTAGTTTATTTGTACAGTATAACGTGCAACAGCGGATGAGGCAATGGATTCTCCCACCTGTTTAGTTTCTGTGGTGATGTATGTTTGTCATTGATGGTCGAATAGCAAAGTAAGTAAGTGCCTCAGATGCGCTACTGCTTCCCGTAAGTCGGCGCTGATCTCCACAAGCCAGCCTTACAGCCAGGCATCGGCGAACACTGGAAGACTATGGATACAGGCTGGTGTATCACGCGATATGCCTGTTTACTTCCCCAGCTTTCGCCGGGTACTCATCCCAGTCTGCAACAGAGGGCAGGCTGAGGCCGAGTAGGCCTGGGTGCCTGGTTCTGCGCCGAGGTGATGTACCCATTGGGGATAGGCAGAGCAGCCACCCTGTTAAAAACCCTGCTTCAGTATTATGGCAAGTTTCTTGCCAGGTGTTGCCTACCCCGGAGTCCGGGACAACCGCAGCACCACCATAAATACCAAAACTGGATATGAAAAAAAATGAATGAAAAAGATGGTCACCCACCCAGGCACTAACCGGGCCTAGCGTAGAGTAACTACGTTGATCGAGTCCAACGTGTTACCGCTACACTAAACTGGCAACTGAATAGGCCCTTAGGCCACAATGCTGCAGTTGGGAATATCTGATGTCGGAATCCTCAAACTGCAGAAGTGGCATAATATTAAAAGTTGTTTTTATGCACAGGAATTTATTGCTGCACCAGCTGGGTTTAGAACACCACAGCTGCTTTCATCAGGACTAAATTTTTGTAGCCCCGGAATACTGGAATTTGACTATGCGGTCATTGATGAGCATTAAATGCTTGCTGACATAGTTGTAATGGACGGCTACACGTACTGAGTGGGCACAGAGGAGAACTATGCAGGTGTTAGAGACTAACCTAATTCATCATTTCCAGGATCTCATATCAGCCAGCTTTCTGAATTTTGAATGTTTTTTGCATGTTGTAAACTTTTCTCTTTTGCACACCAAAGTGTCCTTTGTCAATGAATCTGGTTGACACACTGAGCAAAGTTGCGTGCAGATGATGAAAACCTTAATGCTATGTCGCACTGCCCAGAAGAAATTACCAATTCATGAACTCTGCACTTTTTCAAGCAGTTATATATTTAGTTAATCGGTAGTATAACAGCATCAGGGAGTATGTCTGCGGTGCTCAGGTGGACCAGATGTTAGTCGATCACGCGTGGATCTTGGAAGAGAAGAAATATTTTGGCCAGGCAAACACGGCGTACGACTTCAAAGCGAATGATCCGAAGGAGGCGGCGCGTCGTATAAACAAACTGCAGGAGACGAAGGACAAGCTGTCAAAAAACGTCAACATGAGAGCTATGAACATGCTCGGCAAAGCTGAGGAACAGGTCAGCTGTCTGTAGAACCAGAACTGTCACTACACTGGGTCAGTAGGAGAACTGCTGCCTTGGCGGTGAGGGTACTGGGGCAAACAGTGTCTTCTGCTGCAATAACTACTTACAGTATCATCACAATTCACAACAGCATTAGAATCTATGTGAATTTCAGACATAGGATAGGACTGTCATATCAGCAGAAACTCACTCACCGTGCACCATTTTACACTCCCAAACCCCTGTGTAGTACGCGGTGACATCTCACAGCATCTTCCAGCTTTCAGCTATGCCCACACAAACTTGAACAAAAGTTTGCCTCGTCCTGAGGCAACGGAGTTGGTGTTACGTTAGTTTTCGTTTTTTGTGCATTTTGATTTTTCGTTAGCATAAGTTACGTAACCTTTGTTGTCGTCGCTGTTGGCTCATTTTTGCATGCGTTGGTGATGAAGGCCGCTGATCTGACAAAGAAGCGCAAGATCGTTCTGAGCGACAAGGCGAAGATTGCAGAGGTCATCGCAGAACTTGATGAGAAGAAAAATGTGGCATTGAAGAAAGCTCACGACCAAGTCAACAAGGTATCTTCTGGTTATTGAAATTGAAGAAAAATTTCAAGAGACACCTGTGGCCAAATTCTCAAACATTCCTAAGATTTTCTTAAGTTTTTCCTAAAGTACCGGTAAGGTAAAGTAATCGTGGATTTGTATAGAGCATTATGTGTAACACACCTCTAATGTGCTACCGCTTCCCATAGGTCGGCGCTGATCTCCTCTAGCCAACCCTTTCAGCCAGGCACCAGCACCACACTGTAAGACCATGGATACAGGCTGGTGTATCACGCGATGTGCCTGTTTACTTCTCCAGCTTTTGCCAGGTACTCATTCCAGCCTGCTACAGAGGACATTCTAAGTCTTGCCTAAGTTTTTGGGAATCGAGAGTGTCGATTTTCCGTGCATCCTCCTTGGTGACTGCCATACAGTCCGAGCCAAACAGGAAGATTGATAGAGTGCATATATTGTGGCAGCAA
>Ga0209149_1002338_pt1 | contig 10551 bp, 9 predicted proteins | sample WorMetTyACAVOLI2_FD_187423 | JGI IMG/M metagenome (GOLD analysis project Ga0209149, IMG submission 187423) | Marine gutless worms symbiont microbial communities from Max Planck institute for Marine Microbiology, Germany - Olavius algarvensis... ...
ACGTCATTATGAATGTAAGCAAGTTGACACAAGCACAGATGGCACTGCGCTTTACTGTTGCCTATCTTCTCCGTGTGTTGCCATACGTTGGACTTGGACTCGTTCGTACGTTTACTCGCCATTGTCGTTCAGTTATCTCACGGTGACTAGTAACTACTGTGACACTGCTGGTTGCTGTTAGGCATCAGTTGACGCGACCGGCAGTGGGAATATGATGCCAAATATAGTAGTCCGATCTACTATATTTGATGATGCCTCTGCAGCGGTCAGCAGTATTCACCACCATGTCCACTGCAGCTGGCACTCACTTCTCCTCCCCCGCCCCGAATCCCATTCACTGTAGTCGACGGCTACAGTGAATGGAATGCGGGGCGGGGTAGGACGGGTGCCAGCCGGCGCCGCAGACAGTAGGTCGTGCTTGCTGGATTTGGTGACCAGTTTCTGAGAAATGAAACCGGACACCGCTTTGAAAAACGGGTACCGGTTACCCGGTTACCGTTTTACAACCTTAATATTTCTGCATACCTATGTATTGAATTGTTAAATGGTCACTTATTTGACAGTACTGCATAAAATGAGTTGTGATGACCGTGTGATGTTGATGATATGTAGTTAACACACCAAGACTTTGTCATGCTGCACACCAGCTTTGATGTCAGTGATGACACATGTGGGCTGCAGTCATCTGTCGTGTCTTACTGCTGCTGTCGTTGTATTCATTGCTGCGATCATCTGTTTTGCCAACAGTTACAATGGCGAGTTTGTGTTTGACGATGCTGAAGCATTGATCAACAACAAAGATGTGTGCACAGGAACAGATGCAGTTTCTTTGTCAGATGTTTTCCTGCATGATTTCTGGGGTTCACAGCTGGCATTGAATACAAGTCACAAATCTTATCGGCCACTCACTGTGTTAACCTTCAGGTAAAGGCGGTTATGCATAGTGCATTTTATACACATATTGAGCATACTTCTACTTTGAGAATTGGATGTTCGAACTTCAAAGTTTTAAAAGCAATAATCACTAAAGTATGTTGTGAAAATATGAAGGTACTTATTAGGCATAGCATGATTGTCATGATATCGTTACATATTACTGTATGTTATTGTCGGTCACTCTCCAGTGGAGTTATGTATGTGTGGCTTGCGACGTTGTATCAGTTTCAGTTTTGTAGTTTGCATATTTCCATTTGTATATAATATATTTTGATGTTAAATTACTGTTTTCCTTTCTTCTTTGTTAATGTTTATGTTTTGTGATGTAATTTTAAATCTTAATTAAACTGTATCCAAGAGGAGAGACACAAACCTGTGCACCACAGTGGTGAACTGGAAAAGCTGCTTGACCAAATGGGTCGAGAATATTGCCTTCGTCAAGTCTTCAAGTCTAACTTTGGCCTTGTGTGAACTTATACTGTTGAAGTGATTAATTCAGTTCGTACAGTCAATAATGTAGAAACTTCTTACTTTACACAACTGAAGTATGTTACCTAATGACAATGTTTCAATGTTTGTGGGACATCTTGATCACGTCATGATTGTTCACAGCTCGATGGAGCACGTAATCTGGTTTTAAGCAAAGGGTTAAACTTCTTTGTATCCCCGGAGGCTATTCATACAGATGAGTTTATAGTAGCCACCAAGCAGGCGTGCAAATTTCTCCCTGAGGAGGAGTCCCACCAGCTTCGAGCGAAAGTAGCAGGACTGCTTCACTCTGCCAAACCTCCGCAGTCCAACCTGTCCAAGGGTGAAAGACAGGCCCTGGGAAACCTGGCCAAGAATAACGCTATAACCGTCTTTCCTGCCGACAAGGGGAAGGCTACAGTGATTATGGACACAGAGGATTATGAGTCGAAGGTAAGGAGATGCTGGACGACAAAAGAACTTATGAAGTCTTCAAGTCCGACCCCACTCCCAAGTATAAGAAGGAGCTCGTCGGAAAACTCTCCAAGTTGAAGCAAGAAGGCAATATAACGCAAGAGGATTATGATTGGTTATATCCCACGGCAGAGAATGTCCCCAGGATGTATTGCACACCGAAAATCTATCAGACAGGCAACCCGTTAAGGCCAATCGTGGATTACACAGGCTCTATCGGGTACATGACATCTCGGGCTCTGGCTGACATACTGGCTCCCCTTGTGGGCAAAAGTGAACACCACTTGAACAATTCCAAACACCTCGCCAAGGAAATGATCTCGGTCATGGTGGAGGAGGATGAGATGTTCATCTCCCATGATGTGGTGTCACTTTTCACTAACACGCCTATAGATCTGGCTCTACAAGTTATCCGGGAATGGTTGGAAGGGGATACGGAGCTTCATACAAGAACGAAACGTTGTCTTTAGGTAACATATTTCAGTTGTATAAATTAAGAAGTTTCTACATTCTCGTGTGAATTTGACCTTTGGTTTTTGCATCTGGCTTGTTGTGGCACAAATGGCATTTGCCGTACATGCGTCTGCCAGATTTGGTTAAAATTCATCGGACAGTTATTGAGATATCTTGCTAAACTAAAGGGATCTCTGTGACCTTTGACCTCCTGATCCTCAAAGTTTACCGTTTCATGCCCTTGTCCTGTGGAGTGTGGAGCACTTGTGCTAGTTTGCATCGGATCAGTTCATTCTTTTCAAAATATCGTGTTTACAAGTTGTGTAACGCACAAATGGACGGACAGGTGAATGGCCAGGTAGCTTCTGGCCAGTATAGACTGGTGAAGGCATAAAAGCCACTGATCATTCTATGAAAAATGCTAGAAAAATCATAAAGTGCGGTATATTGTAATGTTAGGGAAAGTGCAAAAGTGTTCGTGGATCCACATTTAGAGTTGCATCAGCACCAAAATGTAATTAAGTTGTTGTGGCTCATTTCTTGGCCAAGTTTGGTCGACATCCGTCAACAGGTTCATAAGTTTTCTTGTGGACAGACGGACAAACACAAACATGGTTGCCAGCTTAGTATAGCAGTAACACGTTCCGGCTGATGAACGTAGTTACTCTACGCTAGGCCTAGGTGGGTGACCGTCTTTGGACGGGTAAACCACCTTTGCGCGGAACCAGGCATTCATGCCTACTCAGCCTGAGCCTGCCCTCTGTGGCAGGCTAGAATGAGTACCTGGCGAAAGCTGGGGAGGTTAACAGGCATACTGCATGATACACCAGCCCATATTCGTGGTCTCGCAGTGTTTGCTGGTGCCTGGCTGGTGGCTGGCTAGCAGAGATCAGCATTGACTTACAGGAAGCAGTAGCGCATCTGAGGCGTGATGCGACAATGTGCTATAGAAATACACCGTTGCTTTACTTTTGCTTTACACAGGTGATCACAGTACCTGCTCTGCCTCTGTGCATGCTACAGTTTAAAGCAGATACACAAGAACAAACACAATTTGTTTGTAGTACAGAAGAATTAGCTGCATGGTGTCATTGTGGCTTGGGCATGTGCAGATTGAGCTATTGGATTGCTGGTGGTCTCTATGCTACTGGATTTCATATTGTCAACATTTTCCTTCACGGAGTTGTTTCTATTACATTTTTGTTCTTTGTGTCATTTATCCTTGGTGATGGACAGAGCTATAGTTCTGATGGTCACTTTTTGTTTCCACATCCAAACACCTCTCTGCTGGCTGCTGTCTTGTTTGCCATTCATCCCATACACACGGAGAGTGTAAGTGGAGACACTGTTAGTTTCACGTTATTATTACTACTAACATACATGTGTTTGATATTTTATTTTATTTGATAGAGATACCAGTGAACTATTGTAGTATTAACTGGTTTCATTACTATGTTGTTCAGTAATGTGCATTAACTTTTTTCAGCACTACTTCCGTATGTAAAAATTTATTCACTATATTGTAGTTTGGTGTTTTGTGGGATCAACTATGCATCAACATTGTTAATAATGATGTGGATATGTTGTACAATGTACTGGTTTTGCTAGTGTATAAATATTGTCTATTAATGTCTAATGGGATGGCTAATTTTGTCATATGTGAAGCTAAGTTTGTCATGCATGAAGGCAAAAATATTCAGTGAGGTAAAGCCAAGTGAAGCCAAATGTCAATCTGTACAGCAGTACACTGTCTCTCAAAAAAGGATGCCACTTTCATTTTTGCAATAACTTTGGCAAATGTCGACCGATTTTAATAATTCTTTCACTGTTGTATTCTCAGATCTACTGCTGAGGAAGGTGGTATTAAAACAACCACCTCACCTCAAGTCTGTTGCCGCACTACCTTGCAAAACTTGAATGCACAACTGTACAACTTTACAAGAACGTTACTATTTAACTCAGTATGGAGCAATGACGTTTAATTTCAACAAATGTCTACCAGGAATGTTATCTGCTTGTTTATATGTCTATGAGGATAAATTTACAGCATGTGTTCAATATGAGACACAGTGTAGTTGATGATGTGAGAGTTATAGTTGTCAGTAGTAGCCACACCTCGTAGCAGTGCTTTGTTATCGACACATGTCAAGTAATACAAAGATAAATTGAATATAGATTAGGTGTCAAAGATTATATGACTGAATATAGATGAGATGCTGTGTAATATGTTGTTAAAGCAGCAGCAGTGAACAGCTAACTGCTGTTGACGCTAAGTTTATGCTATATTGACTGTGTGTAGGTGGCAACTGTGGTTGGCAGAGCTGATCTTTTGTCAGCATTCTGCTTCATGTCGGCTTTTATCTCGTACGTCTCTGCAGTTCATTCCGGTTTGTCATTTTGCTGCATTGCCAAGTTGTGTGACAGCTTCAGATTCATAACATTTAAATTTACAGATTAACTGCTGAGCGGTGTTTTGCTTAATGTCTCCCGTTCCCTGCAGTAGAGAACAGCTGAGCTGTGATTACAAGAGTGTAGGTTAGTTGAACTGTTCTGTACCTTACTGTGTACTGTAGTAATTGTGCGCTGTGGTGTGGATGCATGTATATGAGCAGTTCTTACCAGTGACTGTCGGTTTAGGTTTAGGTTTAATTGTTGTGTTCTGTGTCTTTTTAGTTTGTGTTGGGACTGTGTTTTTGTATATCTTGTGTTTTCTGAATATTTTTCTTCATTATCGTGAGTCTGGTTGTTATTACCAGTGCAATCAGTTGCCTACAAAGACTCGTCTCCGAAACAATCTGTCATCTCTCATTCACTTAGTCACGCTTAATGTTTTACATTGTTATCTCTGCCTTCGATAGTTGGAGGAGGTTATGTAATCAATGCTGTTTGTTTTGTCAGTGTGTTTGTTTGTTTGTCTGTCTGTCTGTCAGGAGGATTATTGCAACTGCCCATTTCACTGAAACTTGTTATGATTCGGCCTTCCAATAAGAAGAATCTACTAACTTTTAATGGTGATCCAGTCCTGTATACGGACTCCACATCACTTTTTCACTTCTGCCCACATTGTATTGTAGGAGATTTATTAGAATTTCTCAGACAGTCACCGGCCACTTTTGCCAAAACTCAGTGAACTCACTAACACTGACAAGGGAATGAATCCATTATATTTTGGGAGCAGTCTGGCAGATTCTCTGATCCAGATTAATTCAGAAATCCGAATTTGAATCCTGGGTCATTTTCGTTTGAGGCAGCTAAAGTTCAAGGGTCAGGTGTGAATTGTTAGAGTGGCAGTGCTGTCTAGTTGTGCATGTTCTGCTAACACACATACACTTTGTGGTGTGTAAAACTAAGTGCGTCATATGCAGACACAATATGCAGTTATACCGAAAATTGCTGTGCTAGTTATTTCTGACATGCGTAACCTCTCATCTAAGTTTGAGTGTTCTATGGGTTTTCTGTTTGCGAGTTAATGGTGAGAGTGGGACAGATGGACGGATGGACTGCCAGGGTATAGTGTGTAATGTGGCTTTCTAGGGGAGGCCACATGCTAATATGAAATGTGTGTATTTTGTAGAGTCACTATTGAAGAAGATATTGAGTTACAGTGGCTGTACTTTGCTGACAATCTGCTCCGTGTTATTTAAGGAACCTGGCATTACCGTTCTTGTACGTTGCACACTAGTCATCTCTTATTCGTTGCCACTGTCGTAGAGTAATGCTGTACTTCATTTGTTTGCTGCTTTTGAGAATAATGGTTAAAGTTCACACCGGTCTGCAAACATGACAGTAGAGTATATTGATGTTGGCTGTTTCAGGGAGTTTGCTTGGCATATGACTGGTTGGTGATTGCAAGAGTTAATCCATTCGTTCTGTTGCAGCAGCCATGTTCATCAGTAAAAAGCCAGCAACGACAGGTATTTATTTATTTGTCATGATGTCTATAGATATATTGATGTGAGTGTATGAGTATTTAGTGCATTACCTTCATTTTTGAAGAGATAGGATTGATACAGGAATAGATCATGTAACTGTGATTATTGATAGATAAAGCTGCTGGGGTTGAATTCAGAGGTAAGGATGGTGTTATCAGGTGATTTAGTAACATTGATCTGCGTACTAGTCTCTCTTCGGAACTTTGAGTGCACGAGGCAGTAGTGTATGAGTTTTGTTATTGTTCGTGTATTTTTATTACAGTTATTTTTACCGTGCTATGCTATGCCTAGCACTGACTGTGCCATCACAAGATGTCGGTCTGTCTGTCTGCCTGTCTGTCTGTCTGTCTGTCTGCCTGTCTGTCTGCCTGTCTGTCTGTTTGTCACATGCTGCTGGTATTTTCTTGAAATGGTTACACATATCCTCAAACTTTTTTCACTGTCGGTAACAACACTATTCTAGCTTTTGCAAACCAAATGGTATGGCAATATTCCGATGGAGACACCCCTAACGGGCGTCGAATGCAAGGGGGTATGAATAAATTGCGATTTTCGACCAATATCTCATTTTGTCTCGGCAGTAATACAAAACAGAGCTATAGTTATTATGGGCGGCAAATAGGAAACCGTACCCGAGCTTTCAAATGGTGCCATTTCCTATGGTCTTGACCCAGATTTCACGGTCATGGTATTATTCAACGCCAAATAACTTGGAAATGGTACATGATAGAGCTATACTTACAATGGCAAACCAATAATATGTCATATATGGTCTATCAAATGGCGCCATTTTTAGTGACCTTGAACGACCTCTAACCGACATTTTAAGGTTCTCATCATTATTTGATGCTAATTATCTCAGAAACTGTGCAAGATACAGGCATAGTTACAATGTAATAGTAATAGGTACTTACGCCCTTCTCAAGACTCATTTTGCATGACCTTGAGTGACCTCGAGTGACTTAGCGATATATTCAATGACATGAAACATCGCACGGTCTCTCTCCGACTGCTTTTTCACTCCGTAATTGATATTTATTTTCACTAGTACTGACAACAGCTAAATTAATGTGAAAGTGAATTGTATATCATCGTTTGTGTCTTAGGCTTTATTATGGAAACTATTCCCAAGACAGCTTGGTGTGGCAGCTTTTGGAATTATATTGTTAGCTTTGCGTTGGAGATTGATGGGTTCAGCAGCACCTACATTTCAACTGGTTGATAATCCCCACTCGTTTGTAAATGGTTCCGTCTACCGAGTAAGTCATTTAATAATATTTATAATAATTTAGCTGAGCTGTGATCAAAGGTCAGTGGAGCTGATGGGTTGACTGGGTCAGCTGCGCTGTGATCAAAGATCAGTGGAGCTGATGGGTTGACTGGGTCAGCTGCGCTGTGATCAAAGGTCAGTGGAGCTGATGGGTTGACTGGGTCAGCTGAGCTGTGATCAAAGGTCAGTGGAGCTGATGGGTTGACTGGGTCAGCTGCGCTGTGATCAAAGGTCAGTGGAGCTGATGGGTTGACTGGGTCAGCTGAGCTGTGATCAAAGGTCAGTGGAGCTGATGGGTTGACTGGGTCAGCCACTCAGCCTTCGTCCATACATCTGTCGTCGTGTGTCAACTTTCATGTAAATTGTTTCTGCTCTGTCTGATTAAGTCTGATTTTGCTTGCATGAAACTTGGTGTGAATGATGTCAGGGAAATGGGCTGCAAAGTTTTGGGGTGCATTTTGAATATTTGCATAAATTATGCTAATTAGACCAAATTTTACAAAATTTCTGTCGTAGATAACTGCATGATTATATCAGTACGTATGCTGTGGGTCCACAGAACACAGTGGAGCTATTTCAGCGGATAGGCTGCTTGTTTGTTTGCTGTGAACCAAAGTTAATTTTTGTCAGTTTTTGCTGCAAGAAGCAAAGCTGCAAGTGCTGTATCAGCATCCAGTTTTTTTTAAATTTAAATTTGCATAAACAAATAAAAAATAGTGCATTGTGTTGTATGAATTTGGAAGTATTCTTTGGTGTGATGTTGTTTGAGCAATTACTGTCTTGAACTTGTGTGCATTGGATATCCCAGTTTGTATGTTGCCAGTGATTGAAGTTAGGATGAGCCACAGCTGTCTTCACCATGTTCAAAAACAGCTTCGAGTATTTTCTACGTAACTTTAACAAATTCAAATGCATCACTGTAATGTTTGGTTATAAGAAATGTAAAGAGAATGCTACAAAAGTATTACTAGTTCAATGAATGGCCACCTCATATAATCACTGTTGCTGCTTTGCATTGCTAAATTGCTTACAGTATTATTACTGAACAGCACAAAAACGGAAAAAGTCCTAATAGCATGTTACTGTTTTTGTTGTCAGCAACAGCAAATGAAGTCTTTATTTGACAAAATGCTGAAGTTGGTAGCTTAACAGTGTTCAAGCTATTCACTGCCAGCATTGAAGAACCTTGTTAGACCATGGCGTTTCTGACAAACTGTCTGCTGCAGTTAGGTCGTGATGCAGTTGGGCTTAGTCCATTTTAGTGGCTGTTTTGCATTGTAGAGATCAACTTTGCACACTAGGTCCACTTTGTAATATGGAACATTGCAATATTTTCAACACTCACCACAATCGTTGTCATTTCTGGCATGCAACTCTTAAGATTTAAATTTTAAGATTTAAATCCGGCAAATTTTAACGCCACAGTTGTCTTGTTGCTTTTGGTCCGTTTTGTTGTTACAGCATAAATAGCGAGGTAAAGTGCAATATTGATCGTGAGTTGGCCGTTATTGGTGGCATTCTCACGATGTTGCTTGCCAAAAATTGAAATGCTGCATTTGAATTTGTTAAACTTATTTTTTAAAAATCTGTAGCCTCTTTTTGTCTGGACACAGTGTACAGCTGTCTGCTGCTGTGTCTTGTGTAATGTGTAGCTGCTCAACTACAGCTATCTCTATACACTTAATGCATGGCTGCTGCTGAATCCAACGTGGCTGTGTTTTGATTGGTCAATGGGTTGTGTACCTGTGATAACGACTTTTGCTGATACTCGATGTTTAGCAGTTTTTCTGTTCTGGTTTGCTGTCATGGTCTTATTGTGGCACACTGCTGTGTATTCTGGGACTGCACAGCAAAGGTATCCACTTGTTATGGTGCTGTAATTTAAAATGCTTCTCTGACATTGGCATCACTAGTTTACTGTTAATTGTTAAAATAACTTGTTTTGATGAACTTTGTTTAAGCATCTCACCCAGTGTTTGCAGGGAGATTTGTGTTTGTACCCGGACACATATCGAGGGCAACTGGAAACTTAACACTATGTAAATACCAATGACTACTTTAAACTTAATTATTAAGTCATATTTTAAGTGCATTTATTAACCCAGACTGCAGCTATGAACACTGAACACTGGTTATTGCAAGGTGTGAAACACGCCAGTAAGATCAGTATTAAACGTACTGTTATGTGTATTGAGTTTATAAATCGATGTATAAATTTATATGAAAACCATGACTAAACAGGACAGTTAAATTACTAATACATTTTATCTTATTAGCTGTTTGCGAAGTATAAAACTCACTGTGAGCGTCTGCTTTGTTATCATGTAGCATATTCTATAGCTATACTGCATGCTGCTACTGCTTACATTAAACAAAGAGGTGGTTGTATAGTTCTGTCACGGTTATGTTTGTAGAAGATTGCTTCTGTCTGTGGTTTTAATGGTTGTTCCATTTCTACCAGCAAGCAACTTGTTTTTCCGAGTTGGCTTTGTGATCGCTGAACGCAATCTCTACCTGTCGAGTACTGGCTTCGTGTTGCTTGTTGCACTTGGCATTCAGAAACTTGCACAGCGACACTTCAGAGTGAGTGCTATATCATCACCACATTTGTTTGTACTCATATTTTGTGATTTGTTTTCTGAGTGTCGATTGATGTAAACAATACACAGTAAAGTTTATTATAATTCTCTCGTGTTTGCCCCATGGATGTGGAATGCAACTCGTCTGCATGGAGACAGTACCTGTAGTGTATACTTCTGACAAGCTGTGAGGAAACACGTTTCTAGTTATGCAGTTACTATGTGCTGACGGTGTTTCGTTGGCAGCTTGGTCTCTGATTTGGACAGTATGATGCACCCGTGTTCAGCGTGCAGCCACAGCAGTTAATCCGGTGATCATTGACTGGTGACGCGCTGCTCACCCTTGTCCACGCCTTCATCACCAGCCGCGTCGACTACTGTAACGCCGTCCTGTACGGCGTCGCTGGCTACGTCCTACGGCGACTACAGTCGGTCCTCA
>Ga0209149_1002339_pt1 | contig 10550 bp, 8 predicted proteins | sample WorMetTyACAVOLI2_FD_187423 | JGI IMG/M metagenome (GOLD analysis project Ga0209149, IMG submission 187423) | Marine gutless worms symbiont microbial communities from Max Planck institute for Marine Microbiology, Germany - Olavius algarvensis... ...
TACAACACGAGCACGTTTGGCCGTCGGGCCTTCTCTGTCGCTGGCCCAACGGTCTGGAACTCACTGCCAGACAAGCTCCGCGACCCATCACTATCGACTGACAGTTTCCGTCGCCAGCTTAAAACATTCTTGTTTGTAGACTAGGAGTGTACACAGCGCATTAGAGATTTTTTGCTGATGCGCTATATAAATCTACGTTTACTTACTTACTTACTAACCTACTGTGTGCTCAGGCCAACTCAGCCTCCTACCCTCAGCGGAACGGGAAATGAGTAGTAGCTACGGCTATGGGGTGAAGCCCTAGTGTGGCTGATTGGGGCGATGGTGTGTCTGCTAGCTGCACCGTGGGTCCAACTGTCCATTAGCGCGGGCAATGGATGGCCACATAATGCGCTGCGGCACCATCAGCTTATCCCAATCAGCTGCCACTTCCGAGATTGTAAAGCGCTGCTGGTCACGAGTCTGACTCATGTAAGTGGCGCTATAGCAAGTGTCCAGATTTTTACCTTTATTACCCGCCTCACCTATGTATTGCTGCTACACTACCTTGGGAAACAAGTTAACTACATAGTATTAACTTTAGCAACCAAAGTTACACATGACCACTGCACAAAATAAAAAAAAATATCCACACTCGGTCCGCACTTGCTTAAATATCACAGCAAGTGTTAACTGACTTCCTCTTTCATCCACTCAGGCCTGAACTCTCACACACCATTTATGTTGATGAATGATGTATGACAGCACCGTCCACAGTGCTTTGCAACGCGCGTCAATCAAGCGTTGCCTGAGGTCAGCCACATTTTGAACTTGCATCTGATACACTTGATGCCATATTTGATATATAGCATATTTTATATTTGACGTCCCATATTTGACAGTCAACTGGATTAAGATCAGGGTTATTGTGAGGCCTAAGTCCAGAGGAATGAACTTCGAAGTTTCACGCTGCAGTAGCTCAGTTGTCTGATGCACACGCCATGCTGGTGCACTAACTTGCTGGAAGCTGTAAGCATCAAATTAGTCTTCCATAAGGTACTGTAGCAGTAGTAGGTGAGGCAGATATATTAGTAATTGTTGTCTTTCAAATTTACTCGGTATGCCACATGTTAAATAAATATATAAGTTGGTCATAGTTTGTAGAAACAACAGTGAAATAAAAGCGGGTGACTTTTGGACAACAGTGTAGTTGGTGTTCAGTAAGGAATATCAATTTATATTTTATTGCTTGACGTAGGATTTATAATTATTTGTGATTTGATTTTCTTGTGTACGTATTCATATTGGCAGGTTTGCTACTTGTACTTGCAGAGTCAGTACTCGCATTCGTAGTTGAGAACTGGTACTTATAATAATAGTGATAATAATCCGATTTATAAAAGGCCGTGGCTTCAGATGCGCTGACGAGTATGAGTACTCCCCGGTTCAGTACTTGTACTTGAGAACTGGTACTTGTACGAGAATGAGTACTTGTTAGTTCAATACTTGTACTTGAGAACTGGTACTTGTACGAGAATGAGTACTTGCCAGTTCAATACTTGTACTTGAGAACTGGTACTTGTACGAGAATGAGTACTTGCCAGTTCAATACTTGTACTTGAGAACTGGTACTTGCATTTGCAGGTTTAATACTTGCACTTGTAGTTGAGAGCTGGTATTGGTATTTGTATGAGTACTTGCAGGTTCAACACTTGTACTTGTGCTTTTTCTACATGAAACATCTGACATCTGTGCTGATGGTGTGTCCAGGAGCACCTGGCTCGCCAGGCCAGCAGGGTCAGAGAGGTATTATTGGTGCCACTGGGCCTGCTGGTGTACGTGGACCATCAGGACAACAAGGACTGCGAGGTGACCCAGGTCAAGCAGGAGCGACAGGACCACGTGGTCTGCCTGGCAGAGTCGGTGACACTGGTCCAGGAGGCCAGGATGGACAGCCAGGACTCAATGGATGGACTGGACCTCCTGGACCACAGGGAACACAAGGTGGAGTAGGAAGTCCAGGTGACCCTGGATCACCAGGACAACCTGGAATTCAAGGACTTGCTGGAGCAACTGGTTTTAAAGGAGCACAAGGTAACGCAGGATTGGCTGGGCCACAAGGCATACCAGGCGCTCCAGGATCACCAGGACCTAATGGACAGCCAGGACCAAAGGGTTCAGCAGGATCACCTGGATCTCAAGGACCACAGGGCAACATTGGTACGTCATGTCAGGCTGACGGTTGCTGTGTTCTCTAATTTCAGTACTGTAACTAATACCTGTTCCGACTGATACAAGTAGCCACACTACTAGCAGATGTTTAATACGGGGAATATACAGTAGAGACATGGAGCCTATATCTCATCTCTCATCTCATCATCCGTTTGCATATGATCTGCTTCTTCAAAAATAACATAATAATTGTTTCTTGTTCTTTTGAGTATGATCAGATATTTGTAATCTGCTAACAAAGATTGAATGTGCTGTAGTGAAAATCTGGTCAAACTAATGGAGCCATGTGTATTGCTGAGTTATTAGACACTAGTGACTTTGAACCTCGTGTAACTATTGATCTGCATGACATAGCACTAACTCTAAAGGCACTGACAACAATAAACGTGACGACATGGATGTGGATGACAGTGGATACAAAGGTATTAGGCTTGAGTTGACATAAATTAATGGGATATTAGAATTAAATACGAGAGTTTACTGGATGTATTGGGCACTTGAGTGTTTTATGTGATTGCAAATTTGCAGTAGAAGTTAATATTATTATTAGAAACCAATTAGAAACTAATTATTGTGACAATCTTTTTCTTGACTACAGTAAGAGGCAGTAAGGGCAGTTATTCAACTTGGTTGAAAATGCATCTAAAATAACATGTGTAAAGTCATATCTACGTGAAGTTAGCATTTTGCAGCAGTCTTCACTGACTGCACAGTTCTGCTGTGGTGAATTTATTCAGAGCGCAACATGTGACAATAAATAGCTGTCAGTGATTTACTCAGCATCACTTGCAATGCAACAATCGCAAATAGTTAATGAATCCTATACAGATTATGTGATATTCACTTTTTCATCTTATAGTCAATACTGGTACCGGTAATCAAGTCATTATCAATGATTTTTATGTAATATCCACTTTCACACACGTACACATATCACAACCAGCATATTCATTAACTGTCAACTTAATGCAACCCTTTGTTTTATTGTTTTATATATCAAATAATTAGTAAGTGAACACAGTGAGCCAAACGACCTAGCTCGTTTACAAGTACAGTGTAACGTAGCACTATTGATTCACGTATGATATAGTGAATTGTGGAATTATATATACAGTAGATTGCAGCGTATTGCAGTATATTGCAGCATGGCGAGAAACAACAATGACATTTGTTGCATAGGTCAACCTGGTTTCACTGGCTCATCTGGTGCACGAGGAGACACTGGATTCTTAGGAACTCCTGGTAGTCCAGGTGCAAATGGATTTCCTGGAGGGACTGGCTTACCAGGTTTACCTGGACAAGATGGAAATACGGGCATCCAGGGAGTTAAAGGCATGGCAGGGTTTACTGGACCTATAGGTCAGAAAGGTGACTCTGGTCTTTCTGGTCAGGTTGGAGCCACAGGACCTGCTGGTCCACAAGGAACCCAGGGTCCCAAAGGACAGCGTGGTGATGCCGGGTTGCCAGGTTCAGATGGAGTTCCCGGACGTTCTGGATTGATTGGAGTTCCTGGGTTGGTTGGTCCAAGAGGTCGGGTAGGCTTGCCTGGACCTGCAGGATTACCGGGAAACCAAGGTGCACAGGGAACACGTGGTGGCACTGGTAACAAGGGAGACCGAGGACAGCCAGGCGTATTTGGTCCTCGAGGTTTTACTGGTCAGCCTGGAACTCCAGGTCTAGTCGGCCTACCTGGATTCGCTGGACAGCCAGGCGACACTGGTACCATTGGAGATCTCGGACCACGCGGTCCTATTGGAGCACAGGGACCTTCTGGTTTCCAGGGAGATACTGGATTTACTGGTGGAACTGGCTTCCAAGGAGTTCTTGGTGCAACAGGTCCAAAAGGGATTTCTGGTACACAAGGGTTTACTGGACAACCAGGAGTACAAGGTAGACTGCCATTGTTTTACAATATTTTTGACAGATCTGCCCAGGCATCCAAGAACTAGTGACTTTTGGATTAGGAAGTCTGTTATAATAATAATAATACATTGTGAACAGAAATAAAAGGAAACTTTTTTATTTTTTTTGCATAGCTTCTAGAAATATTAGCCTATTTAAATGAAAATTTCAGACAATATAGCTGAAGGAAAGCTGAATTTACATATCTGAAAATAGGACCACAGGTACGGGCTAGTGTATCACGCAATGTGCCTGTTTTCTTCCCCAGCTTTTACTGGGTACTTATTTCAGCCTACCCACAGAGGGCGGGTTCAGGCTGAGTAGACCTGGGTGCCTGGTGCTGGACCGAGGTGGTTTACCCGTCGAAAGACGGTCGCCTACCCAGGCACTAATCAGGCCTGGCGCAGAGTAACTATGTTGATTGACATCAACGTGTTACCACCATACTAACCTAGCAACTAGTTGAGGGAACCAGTTAAGTTAACTTTTGTAGTGAGTGGTCCAAAGTTGATGGCAGTGGATATGAATGACAAGATACCCAGTGACAGCCATAAAAAGTTAATCTGTTAATTTAAAAAAACACAACAGTAACAGAAAATACTGCAGAGGCACATAAAATGTCATTTTAAGTTGATTCTAAAAATGCAGAATAATTATTGAATTTTTGAACACCCGTTTGATGTGTTTTTTTTTCATTTTTTTGCACATAGTAATGTCATGTAGCATGAAACACTGCTGTGGTTTGATTTTTGAAGGCCAGTGGGTGCAGTGGTGTAATGGTAGAGTATCAGACTCGTAACCGAGAGGTTGCGGGTTCTACTCACACCCTGTCCACTGCAAGCAACCTTGAGCAAGTTGCTAACCTACTGTGTGCTCAGGCCAACTCAGCCTCCTACTCTCAGCGGGACGGGAAATAAGTAGTAGCTACGGCTATGGGGTGAAGGCCTAGTGTGGCTGATTGGGGTGATGGTGTGTCTGCTAGCTGCACCGTGGGTCCAATTGTCCGTTAGCGCAGGCAATGGATAGCCACATCATGCGCTGTGGCAACATTGGTTTATGCCAATCAGCTGCCACTTCCGAGATTGTAAAGCGCCGCTAATCACGAGTCTGACTCATATAAGTGGTGATATAGCAAGTGTCCAGACCTTTACCTTTACTTTTGAATTTTGTTTTGATTTTCTGGTCTTTGCATTGTCTCTGAGGTTTTGATCACAAGGATAAATGTTAATGATATTTATATTCTTAGCTTTAGCTCATTGTTATGCTGCTGACAACACTGGCAGAATGTGCCTTCAGTTTGACTGTAAGCTGCGCTGTCACTGCACTGTTCCATTAAAACGTGGCATATCCTTTTTACAGTAGCTTTTTCAAATCTTAATTCATTTGAATATGCTTATTATCTTGAATGTGTGACATATCACACATTCAAGATACAAAGCATATTCAAATGAATATGCTCAAGCAGAATGTTAGTAGTAACGCATTTTTACGTTGCCTAACAGTGTAAACGGACACACAACATGATTACATTGAAACATCTTGTGAAAAAAATGCTCTCTTTTGCAGTTGCTACGCTGAACACTGCCGCTCGTCGCGTTCTGAGCAAAATGCATTGCTTTGCACTTATACACTGTCATGAGGCGGCGTTTGAACTGGTTCACTTGAGTCAGTTGCTCGTAGTCTGTGCAAGCCGCGTCGACGACAGTTTTTGTCCGTGGACTCGTTAATGAATCGCGTCGCCCGTACTTCTTTCTTTCTTTCTTCTTTCTTATATGGGAGGGGCACACGCTCCCTTCGCATGCAATCGCTGAGGTCTGCCTCACAAGATGGCCTATTGCCCCCATACGATACGATAGTGTGTATTTAACGTGCAGTAAAAAGCTGACGGGTAGCCAGCCTAGTCTACCACACGGAATAGTCGAAAAATTAAAATGTGAAACTAAAAATAAAATGGTGAGCGTGATAGGTCCGGTCCAGTCCCGTTATCGTGAGGCAATCCAGTAGGTAAAAGAAATCTACGGTGGGAAGGATTTGCGCAACCCGAGGGATGGGACTAGTGTAGTGTTGCGCGACACCATACGGCTAGCCTAATGGTGTGTGTAGAGTAGTTGTTGCGCGATCTCCCTTCATAGAGAGCTGTGTATAAGGGCTAAGGGAGGGAACGGGAAGGGGAAGTGGAGAGACCTCGTCCCATGATATATTTACCCTGCTCGGCTTATAACCGCTGTTTCTCTGGCGTCTAATATTTATTGCATGATGGACAGCCTTAGCTCCCTGCACACTTCGCGCCGTGGGCCCCAGAGGCCAATATAGCGGCGCTTGTGAACAGAGCCATTAATAACCGACCAGAGCATACAGCAGGTCGCCATCTGTTATCAGTGGTTCAAGCAGCGACTAATATACTTCAACCCGTACACGGAGAAAATTCTGTCGACGTAGGCCTGAGAGGCTCGTGCAAGAGCACAGCTAGTTTGCTGTACTGTTTCTGCTCCCGCCATAAGTGCAGTGAGTCTTGGAGTGTTTCCACTGGTGTGGACTGCAGCAATTGCAGACAGTTTACAGTGGAAAAGGAAAAGTACCGAACTAGTTACTGCAAGGGGCACTTCGATTAGGGATGCACGCACTTACGGGATTCATTTACGCGTTATTCATATTTGTCAGTTATTTGATACATGCATATTTACGGTTTACAAGCTATCTATCTTTTGATACGTTGACAATGAAATCATTGACATTATATTTTAGTTTCTACTAAAAGCGTTCTCGTTTCTGTAAGTTTCAGACGACATCATTTTTATTTTTATATTGTTTGTGTGGCTTAGTGGTAACGCGTTGGCCTCGATCAACGTAGTTGCGCTACGTCAGACCCGGTTAGTATCCGGATGGGTGACCGTCTATGGACGGGTAAACCATCTCGGTATGCAACCAGCCAGTCAGGTCGACTCAGCCTTCTACCCTTGTGGGACGGTAAAATGAGTATCAGCTTTCGGGCTGAGTAATAATTAATGGCGATGGTGGGTGTAGTTTCTGGCAGCCTGTACAGGCGGACTCACAGCCTAAGTCGTCTGGCTTGGTCTTGGGTCGGCGGCCGCTTGGCGCCATTCTACATTCATCAAATGAACCAGGTGAACTCTCGCAATGGCTCTGCCATGATGACAGCACCATAAACATTGTCGTGATTATTATTATTATTATTATTATTATTATTATTATTATTATTATTATTACTTGGACATACAAGGTAGTTCTGTTGAGGCTAGTTTGAATTCTAGTAGTCTGCCTGCACAGTTAAATAACAAAATCCCCATATATAGACACCTAATCGGTTGCAATTAAACTATGCCTATGCTAAATTGTGTTAAGTGCATCGACTGAAGACAACAGTCATTATGATTGCATTGTGTGTGAAAAGAGTAGTCATTATTCATCTTTACATAACATATGTTTCCTGCTACAATGATGTTACAGATGCGAGCTGTGCGGTCGGTGACCTGCCAGTCAACTCAAAGTGCTACAGAAAGTTTCACAATTCATCTCCGTTGTCGTGGTACAGTGCAAGTAACGACTGTTTGTCTCGTGGTGGATCGTTGGCTGTTTTCACCGACGTTGGACGTCCGTCAAACAACAGTCAACTGACTGACTGGCTAAATACCACTGCAGGAAGAACGCACGTTTACTGGATCGGACTTATGAAGTCGTGGTGGCAGATAACTAACAAAGGTGCACTGTCTGGGCAGCTGTGTAATAGACCTGTTTATTGTTATATTTCCGTGCACAGCGACGACTTGGTTCAGGTCTTTTCTAGTTCTAGTTGACTCTAACCGAGCGACTGTTTTCGATTTCCTCTAAAAGCTATCTGAGTCATTGGTCTGACATCACTGAAATTGTTAGTGATCCACGAAACTAACTCGAAGCTCTATAGATGAACGCGTTTGACAGCATTCGAATGGAATGCGACGTTAAATGCGTATTGTTTTATTCTCTTTCAGTGCGTTATTTCACCGGCATGTTACAATACAATACATATTATTTGATGACAGACACACGCGAGAAAACAGTGACACGTCAAAACTACGAATACGGTAGGTATGAGGTAAAGAGATGGTCAAGTGGCCTGTACGTTGAACTGTCTTTCTAATCAGCATCATGCCGTAACTAAACATCCCATGTTGTTGCTACGTAGCCAGATGTATAGATTTCATTTAAGTTAAAACATAAAAGCCTGGAACATTGTGTCATTAAGTTGTCGTATTTCTTAGTGAAAGTTGCTTGTTCTTCTCAACAATGCTACAGCGCAACAATGTTGCTCTATTCAGTGCAATTAATGACCAATTAAGTCAACTTTTGAAATCAAATCAAGCCAAATAGCCTTTAACTGAACATGTGTCTGTTGTACCAGTTTTACGCGTTGTAGTAATAGTAAAACATTGTAAATGTGATGTGATAAACATCTAAATTATTAGTGATAAGCACATAAGAGAAAAAAACATACCTCAAACCAAGTGTAACACTCATGATGTACGTGTTTTGTAAACCGAACATCTTGTGTACAATGTTTGTTCACAGAGGGAGAATACGCTGACGTCCAGTACAGCAACTGGGACAAAGACCAACCACAAAGTGCCCACGACTGCGTCGTTGTTACGTCGACGAACTACTGGACAGTCTGGGGTTGCAACCAGCCGCAAACATACGTCTGTCAGAGTCAGTACCAGCTACTGCGTTATGCAAATTACGCAATAACGCTACTATTCTTAACAAGTGTACAATGCACCATAAGTGTATAACAGTGTATTGTTACACGATTATTACTGATCGTTAGTAGTTAGTGTGTATATGTCAGTTGTAGTCCATGAAACCGTCAATATTCGACTTGTAATGAACGCATGTGTGGTTGTCGTTTTCATTAGAAATTTTAACAATGCTGATGATGTGCGATTGTAATTATATATATTTAAATATTGCGATTACACTGTAAAAGGTGAAAAGTCAAAATCGTAAACGGCGAAAGTAAACATGGGTCTGTTTGTCCAGCTAGTGTGGTACATTGTCACGTGAAATCATTTTAATTCATTGTACTGTATAGCGCGATCTTGTTTAGATTACATGAGTTCTTTGTCCAATGTTACAACGACAATGACAACGACAACGACAACGACGACAACGACATTGGAACAACCACGTCGACCGCTGTCGGAGTCCTCTGTCGACGTCATTTCAACCACGACAACGACGAACACAAGCACAGCTGGACTGTCATCGGGAACAACTACGACAAACAAGAGCACAGCTGGACTGTCGTCAGCAACAACTACGACAAACGCGAGCACATCTGGACCGTCGTTAGCAACTACTACAACTACTCTGAAAGCTTCAGGTCTTTTCTACACTGTGTCTCAAAAAACGGGACCGCTACGATTAATATAACATGACTTCATCAATTCATGACATTTACTAATTATTTTTGGTTGAGAGAGACCTTATTTAATTCTCAATTGTTCTGTTAATAAGTGTTTAAATTGGCTTAGAACCAGCTGCATGGTTTCTATAACAGCAGTAGCGACTTGACGCACCCAAACAGCGAACTTCTGTGCTGACTTCGAACAGCGTGTTGTCGACAGGGCAATAGGCCTAAAAGAGTGGGAAAACAATTGTGGGCCTGTGTTAAGGCCGAAAGACTGCTCTCCGAACAGTTGTTGTAAGTTTTGAAACCGCACACTTTACCGAGAGAAGCACGATTTGTTTAAAATATTTTTAACTTTTCTGCTTACAAGGCAACTGTGGAATGGCGCGTAGTTGAGAATTGCTATGGTAATTGCTTCAACTGAGGTACACTGCTGTAAAAGAAACTGTCTTTTAATAGTGAGGTTCAGTTAAGAATATCCAAAATATTGTATTTATAGCGGCGGTTCGGATTTTTGAGACACAGACTGTCAAGTCGCTATACTGTTGTTATAGAACTGCGCAGCTGGTTCTAAGCCAATTAAAAAAATTTTCAACGTTGTCAGTTAAGAGTTAAATTAGGTCTGTCCATACCAAAAATAATTAGTAAATGTTGTGAACTGGTAAATTTATGTCATATTAATCGTAGCGGTCAGGTTTTTTTGAGACACACTGTAGTTCTCTTCTCTATTAACTCATTAGAAACATTAATACAAAAAAACCTCAGAAGTTTTATCACTGTTAAGGCCCATTCAGTGGCGTCGGAACCAATTGAAAAGTGGGACAGCTCAACAGCGAGCGACTCCCCTCCCCTCTCCTCCCTTCCCCTCTCCTCCTCTTTCCTCCCCCTTCCTCTCCTTTCCCTTCCCCCTCCCCTCCCCTTAGAAGTAGGCCCCCTTAAATCCAGCTAGGGGGTCTGGGGGAGCGCTGTAAGCTCCCCCAGCGGGGTCTGGGGCGGAGCCCCAGCCGAAATCGAATTTGGTGCATTTTAGCTT
>Ga0209149_1002340_pt1 | contig 10550 bp, 5 predicted proteins | sample WorMetTyACAVOLI2_FD_187423 | JGI IMG/M metagenome (GOLD analysis project Ga0209149, IMG submission 187423) | Marine gutless worms symbiont microbial communities from Max Planck institute for Marine Microbiology, Germany - Olavius algarvensis... ...
CTGCTAGCAAAGAAACATCATCCGCATAGTCCAAATCAGTGAACACCTCTTTTCCCAGGGTTACACCGGTCATCCCTCGGTGTACCATGCGTTCCGTCATATAATCTAATCCATTGGTCCTAGGAACAGGTCATGTGCAATTTTGCAACTTTGCCGGACACCACTTCCTACTGCAAACCAGTCGGACATCACACCATCAACGTAGACATGGCCATTTTTGGTACGTTTGGGCAGCTGTTACGTTTGGTACATCAGTGACGTTTGGTACAGTAATGCTACATCATCCCTGGTGAGTTTTAGTACATTTGGTGCATTTTATTACATGTGACATTTGGTACACCGGTTGGTACACTACACCAATAATTACACCAAGTTGCTTTTTGGTACATTTTTGGCACACTAGAATGATTTTTGGTCATTTTCAGTACTGTTGGAGCAGGTGTTACGTTAAATACAGCAGTGACATTTGGTACAGTAACACTAGTAACAATGTTTTTACACACTAGTTATCGTAACTGGTAAGTTTTGGTACATTTGGTGCAGGTTTGGTACATGTGACATTAGGTACACCAGTTGGTACACAAACCGGATGTGGTAATTTTGTGATAATTCTGTCTTGCAAAACTAAACACCAGTGCACGGTCAGGGCGAAGCGCGAGTAGTTTATATAGGCCCTATCACAGACGACCGACACAATATGTAATTAACAGGTAATTACTGAGCAGACACACACGCCCACACGACGGTCGCTGATAATGCTACGGTCTGGTAAGCCCCCTTACCTCCACATGGCCACATCTGAGATGTGATGTTGGTCTGGAGGAAGGGGGATATAGAGGAAACTGTCACTGTCTTGCAGTATTGTGTACTATTATAATGGTGCACAAAGATACAAGCAGTTCTTACAGGTCGGTCAACTGTATCGGGCTTTGATCTTGCTCAGTTTAGCTCTCTTCCGAGCACCTCTGTGTCTTCGGTCTTCATGGTGCTATGTATGTATTAAAAAAATTTTTTGCTTACATCCTTCTCTTTACCTTTTAGTGAGCTGAGCCTGGTGAGATTGGCCCTTGACCTGGTTGACTAACCATCATCCTTCAGTGCTATGACACTGTTGGTGGGTCGTCTGACCCGTAAACTCGTCTCCGAAATGACCTATAATGTGTCGAATGGGACGTAAAACTCTACTATACCATACTAGCAGAACTCGTCGTGTGCGGTTGCGTGGTCATGAGTGACGCTCATTCGTCGCTATTTATCTGTGCGGTCTTGTGTGCGGTGTTGCGGTCAGGTTTTAGGGACACCCGGTTTGTTGCCCTTGTTCGAACGTCGCAAATACTCTCGTTTGATGGTTTTCTACAAGGCGTTGAATAACCTTTCAGCCATTTCTCTGGATCACCTTTCAGCTTCATCACAGCATACTAGAGCCTCCAATGAAAACAAATTTATGTTGTTGCCAGTTCATACTGATGTTTCCAAACATTCGTTATTTCCTCGGACCATTACCGATTGGAACTCCCTTCCCTTGGCTGCTCGTCTTTTGCAGTCGACTCAGTCTTTCCACGTGGCTCTGCTGAACTCGGCATCCTCCAACTGTTGCTGATCATCATGACACTCTGGCGGTAACGGGTGGCCTGCACCCATTGCTGGATATCTCACTGAAGAACCGAAGATGAACAAGTGGAAAGACGTTGGTGTTCAGTTGTACTGCAGTGTTCTGTTATGTAGGGTGTCTGCTAGTCATGGAAAGTCGTGGAATTTAGTAAGACCATTTTCCAAGCCTGCAAAGTCATAGAAAATAAGATAGGTCATGGAAAATTAAATTATTATCTGCAATGTAAAACCAATCAATCATTAACTATGCGTTGAATTGCCAACAACTGGCAATAACTTTCAACAGGTAGCCAATTTTCTGTCACTGACAGTCTGCAACTGTTGCCGATTCAATGACAATAGGTTATGGATTTGCGTAAATTTTTGGTTGTGGAAAAGTCATGGAAAATCAGTGTTGAAAAAGAGGGGACACCCTGACTATAGTAAACTTTCTATTGTTGGTAATTGTTGTATTGTTAACAGGAGACATAATGTTGAAATAACTATGGAGACAAAGAATCATCACATTGCAGATTCACCATGCAATGACGTTTCTGTAAACGATGATAAGCCTTCAGCTGATGCTGCTGGGACGTTCAATTCAGAGTGCTGTGCTGCAAATACAAGTGAGTTAGAGACAAATGGAAAATGCCCGGAGCAGCTGGAAATGATGAGTCTTAAAGACGGTGTCCCACACGTACGTGATGCTAAAGACTTTGCAGCAGTGTTGAGTCTTGGCTGTGATTGCCGACAGCGATCAACACTGAGGGGAGTTGTAGTCATGGTGATCATGCTGCTGTCCAACATGCTGAACTATATGGATCGATTCACGATCGTTGGTATGTTGAAGTTTGTTTTACTTATAATGTAAATTATTATCTCCCAGTGAATTTAATCGATACTGTTTGTGTTTTTTTTTGTGTGTATCTTTCGGCAGGATTACTGCGAAAGTAATCGGTCGATTTCGTTAAAACTTGATATTATGACGGGGCCTACTAATGGGGTGAATCGATTAACTTTCGGTAGTGATTTGGTCCCAGATACGGATTCTGGATCACTTTACCACTTCCCTCAGCATTGCAGAATGGGGCATTTTAGGAGATCAATTAGCATTTCTCATACAGTCACACTTTTCACGAAACTCGTCAAAATGACTGATGCCAACAAGAGAGTGAATCCGCTACATTTTGGGAGTGATCTGGCAGACATCCGGATCTGTATCAATCCAGATTCGAATTCCAGGTCACTTTTGGTTGAGGCAACCACAGCTCAAGGGGTCAGATACACTTGGTGTTCTGTTGGTGGAGGTATATGCACTCAGAGTTCTGTCTCGTTCAGTCTGTTACTGAGGATAATAGGAGCAATTACGACTCAGTAGATAAGGCAGAGGACTCAAACTTTAATGACTCCGGTTTGATTGCAGTTGAGACCTCTGTTAGTCATTGTTGGCATCGGTCGAGGTATCTTGATATTTCTTAATAATTACTATAGTGCAACATTACAGTGGGTGCATCTGAGCTTATAAATAAGGGAGTGTATGTCATTTAACTCTTCTTTCAAGCCTACGGCGTTTCGACGATTGCTTCAATTGTTGCTGATCCCTAAGATTGTTTGCATTACTGATTGATGTTTTTTTCATTGACGATATGTGTGTTGTCTTCATTTTTAACTTTGTTTTTAGTGTCATTCGGTGTGTATGTTGACATTTATATATTTACGTTGTCAAGCGCCGCCATCCATGTTTTGTAGGGGGCGCTATAGAAATTCCGTTGATTGATTGATTAAAAGACATCTTTTTCAGTGAGACTTATTGTGCATTATAATCTGTTGGGTGACTCAAAAAAATAGATCAGACTTAGTTCTTAGAACATTGGCAAATTACCAGATCAGACCGAAGTTCAGGGATCCGACCAGACTCTAAAACCTAATTAATATTCTTGTATATCCCATCCTGCTGCATTTACCACACACAGAACTCTCTTGGCAGTTGTTGCAGTTGAATCTCAGTGAGTTTTGTAGCGAGCAGTGTATTTTCAACCGACTTGCAATGTTTTCTTCCGTTATTTGCACGTTGTCTCCTCACTACACCTTCAGTAAACATCTCAGCTGCATAACCGGCTGCTAGAATTGCTGTTTTGTTTGTTTGTAAAATTTGCAACACTCCTTTGCAATCAGAAGAGAAATCAAGTGATTTCTTCTAAGATATTAGTCTAATCTCCTAGTGATTAGCACGAAAGGTCTGTATTTTTACATTATGAAGTTGCTGATTAGACCACTTTGTTCAGATTAAGTTCAGTCTTAGACCGGATATTTGATCTAATCTTGAAGATGAGACCAAATTCTGGACTGATTTTGAAGATAAGGCCGAACGCTTGTCGTCAGTTAAATAAATTTATGCAAATTATATCTCAGACTGGACTTTGTTCTAAGAACTGAGTCTTATCTATTTCTCAGCGCATTAGAGGTTTCACGTCGATGCGCTATATAAATCGACTTTTTACTTACTTTTTTTTTTACTTTACTTCAACATACTCATTGAGTACAGTATGTGCAAAAATCAGGCTGTTACATTTTCAAGTGAATCCAAATTATCCGGCTCAATATCTGTATACATTTTGAGTCAGGTGACTATACACAGTGCATGATGTGTTTTATAGGTGTTCTGAAAGAGTTTCAGGAATACTATAAGATCACTAATGCAGAGGTCGGCTTGATGCAGACTGCGTTCATCGTTGCATATATGCTGTTCTCGTTGCTGTTTGGTTACATTGGCGACCGATTTAACCGCACAGTTGTTATCAGTGTTGGCATCTTTGGCTGGTCCATTGTGATGCTGCTGTCATCTTTTGTTGGGCCCAATGTAGGTTTGATCTATAATGTTTTTTCTGCCTGTCTGTAAATGCAGTTTTAGTTATATTATTTGCATACTGTACCATTTCATTCGACCTGCTTATGATTTTTAATTTTGGCGGTATTTTAAATATGTGATGTACATGGAATTATGTCAGCGTGTCTTACCTGGCAAATGATGACTGTCTTTTGGTACATGTTGTGATACAGATGTGATGTATAATCATAATTATAATTATAATAGTAATACCAATGAGAATATTTCTGGTGCTGTCATCAAGACAGAGAGAGTAGTAGTACACTGTGCCCCAAAAAGGCCCTTTGATGTTTGATAATAACTTTTTCAAATGTGGACTGATTTTCAAAAATCCTTTCACCAATTGATTCATAAGAAAATTCTCTATGCATACATCACAAAGATTTCCACCTCATGTGCAATATGCTGCTACACACTACCACACTACCTTGTGGACGTTGAAAATCCAAAAATGTTACTGATTTTGACAGCATCCTCAACAAACTGTTGAGATGTTCCTGAGGACACTTTAAGCACTTGATTTGACATTAACAGTAGTTAGACGGACTGTCTCAAGACTGCTGACCCCGATTGACTCTGACTGACATAACATTTTGCCATCTCGAATCAACAGTTGAACATTGTTCAGCTGAATGTTGTTGCATCGCAATGATATTTTCACCATGATTATCTTCACGGCATCTTCGTTCTGTCTACGCTATACTTCATATGTTGTACACATATTTCAGTAAAATCATTAGTGCAGTATTTTTGTAGCAGGTTAAATAAGATCTCACATTAAATTTTAGTCAAACATATTAATTGTCATGTTTAATGTGAAAATTTGGTAACATTTTTGGATTTTCAAATTTTACAAGGTAGTGTAGCAACTTATTGCATGTGAGATGGAAATCTTTGTAGTTATACATAGAGAATTTTATTATGAATCAGCTGGTGAAAGAATTTTGAAAATCGGTCTACATTTGCCAAAGTTACTATCGAATAACAAGGGGCCTACTTTTTTGGGACACAGTGTATATAAATCCATTGCAAGAGAATAGTGTATAGACTATAGAGATGAACATTTTGCTTTTCTGTTAATACTGTTTGTATTTATTAGTTAGCATCTTGGTTATGTTGATAATTCTGGCATACTTGTCAGTCGTAACTGCTCTTTTCTACTGTGCATTTGTCAATGTTTGTTAAATGTTTCACAGATTCTTATAATACTTGATATACTATTGCAGCACTTTGTAATTTTCATACTTCTTCGAGCGGTCGTTGGCATTGGCGAGGGGTGCTACTCCACCATAGCGCCAACAATAATAGCAGATCTGTTTGCAGACGACACACGTACAGCTGCAATATCCATCTTCTACATCGCCATTCCAGTCGGCAGGTACATTTGCATGGCTCGGGTGAGTTTAGCTAAGAAGCGCTCCTGGATTGATCCTGATTTTCGGAAACGATCCTTAACTAAACAATTTGTTCCCGTGATTTTTGAGGATCAGAAAACTTCGATCCCAGCAGCTTTAGTCATGTGACTAATGTGTTTGGTTGTAAACAAATGGTGATTCCGTTTGGTGTTTTATTTGTTTTAAAGTGTTCATTCTGTCATTCTCTCTTACTTGTTGTTGACATTTGTTTGCTGACAGTATATAAATAAAATTCATGTCACTGTGGTCAGAAATGTCACTAAAAATTGATGCCAGAACAGATGTACCGGGTATGTTCATTTAAGATAGCCATATTATTTTTTATGAGAGTGCTGTTGCAGAAAAATGGTTAGAGAACGACCTTGGTAGTTGAGAAGGAACACCAGTGCCACAAAAATGATCTTCCACAGTCTTCAAAGCGGAGATCTGGGCTAAGTTGGAGTAACTACTGAAAAATATGCCATTTAATTGGAGACCAGAAGTGGTACTATTTCTTTTTAACTTGATGTGTTCATCAGATAAAAAATATAGAAATTATGTGTTCTTATTTTACATTTCATTTTTTGTTTTTCATTTTGTCTGCAGTTTAATGCAGTGCTATTTCAGCAGCTGCAGTCATTTCTTTCATGGCCAATATGTCGATGTGCTGTTAAGAATGTTGACACACTCACTCGTTGTGTTAAGAATCATTAGACTGTCCATCTCCGAAATGACCTGTAATGTGTCGAGTGGGACCGTGGATGTTAAACTCTACTATACCATACCATTCGACAGTAATGTGTTTGCTGGCGTGTTTGTTGCACGATTATTGGAAGGATGTGGAGTACAGTAAAGTTCAGTAGAAATGAGAAAAAATACTGGAGTTAATATAAGTGGTGCTGGATACAACAAACCTTATCCTGTGCCCCATTGCAGGGTATTGCCACCTGCCAAGTTCTAGAGTCATTGCCTGTTATTTCCGAAAGTTTGATGACAGTAGTTGAATAGCAATTTTCCGTAACGTTGCATAAACAAAGTTGCAAACACTGGCGACCAAAAGCAATATTTCAGCAGATGCTATTAGGTGAGATAATAATTATCAAAGTGTGTCTGTATTAAACTGGTTCATATGTATTCACTTATACATATGTTTACTACCCGTGCAGCCGTAGCATAGCGAGGTGGGTTATTTTCAGTAATGTCTGGTTTGTGTGTGTGTTTGTTTGTCAACACGATAACTCCTGAACCGTTTGAGATATTATCGTAAAATTTTTAGAGGAGCAAGATAAGGTCAAAAGCTCGGAGGAGTTTGAAAATGGCTGCATTCCGATGCACTGGTTAGGGTTAGAACTTAGAATATCTATCGTAACGCGAGCTGTCTCAGCAAAAGCTCTCTTGGAGAGCCGTCACGTCACAGCGCCACGTCGAGATTTTGCATAGCCTGCAAAATGCAAATGTGGACCAGAGATTAGACCGTCTACTCTACGGCCTCTCTGATGTGGACCAAAGATATTAATAGACCGTACGGTCTATTAATATCTTTGATGTGGACCAAGTAGGGACCAGAGAGATTATTAGTGCATCGGAATGCAGCCATTTTCAAACTCCTCCGAGCTTTTGACCTTATCTTGCTCCTCTAAAAATTTTACGATAATATCTCAAACGGTTCAGGAGTTATCGTGTTGATTAATGATAGCGATTTAACTTCTCTGATGTTCTAGTTGCTTTTGCTGTTGTTGTATGTCAGTGGCTTGGGCTACATAACTGGTGCTTGTGCTGGTTACGTGATGGGCAGTTGGCAGTGGGCATTGCGGGTAAGTCCTCTGTATTGGCAGTTGTCATACTTTTGTTCATTTTTGTTTCTTTTCTAGATTGATAGGGACCTGATGTAATTAAATCAAGCTCTTGTGCTGAGATGTCGACCAGTTCGGTTAGCACCGGCATGTACAGTTTCCAGAATGTTTTTCACAGGTGATTTTATTATGTGTATAATTCTTAATGTTCAATAATAGATGATATTACAGTTACATGTGATACTTCTATTTCAGCTTCAGTTTATCGGAGCTCTATTCTTGACTTTCAGTTCTGAATTAGATTACTGATAGTGATACAATTATTTTACTTTATTCAGTGTTGACAGGATCGGATGTTTGTGTAGGTTACACCTGCATTTGGTCTGCTCTGCGTCATACTGACCTTCCTGTTCGTTAAAGAGCCGCCCAGAGGTGCATCGGAAGGCGGAACACATCTGAAAACGACAGCGTGGATGGAAGACCTTAAGTATCTTATGAAGAAGTAAGTTTACTCAGTTCCATTGATACTGTATCAGTAGTATTAGTAGGAGGAGCAGCAGCAGCAGAAAATATAACAAAATACAATAGTAATAGTAGTGATGGTAGTTGTGGTGATAATAATGTTGAATGTTTAATAGTGTTTAGTGCCAGGTCTACAACAAGCCAAGTCGGCCTGGCATTACAAGTGTCAGTAAAACTGAAAAATTAAAACACAGTGGAGCTGAGATAGGCGTTAAAAAAGTGGAAGGAATAGTAGTTGTAGTACTGTAAGTACTGAAGAGCACTGCAGTAGGTACAAACTACAAAGTAGAAATGAATACAAAGTGTGAGGTGGGAAAAAGTAAACTGTTAAAATTCAGATGAGATTGTGTGAAGGCATGATATATACCTGAGCACATAGCAGCATAGACCTGAATTTAGCTCTTAGTCTAGTCAGATAATTTGTGGATTATTGGTGCTCATGCTATGAGATTGAGCTTCTGGACGAGGAAAAGGGTTTAACAGCGTCCTGTGTAATCTGGTGGCATGTAAGAGTAGTTGCAGTTAAATGTCATTAAGGCTGGAGCTGCTGGGCTCTGTTAAAATGTGTCTGTGCAGGTGAGGTGTGACTGCCGAAGCTAGATAGGCTAGGATTATTACGAGATCCAACTTGGCTTGGCTGAGGATGCCTGATAGTTGGGCCAGTGAACTAGGCAGCAGCCCTGTGACCTGGTACTGTAGTGTATATGCATGGTATGGTTAGGGGCTTGGATGGATGTCTGGAAAAGCTGTGTAGTGTGATCTGAGAGAAAAGAGGATTCGTACCGTGCCTCATGAAATACTTACTAGTGTCTCATCTGTCACTATCACAAGACATACACTCTGTATAGTTACATAAAGTCTAGTAGTAATTTAACACTCTGTATAGTAACATAAAGTCTAGTAGTAATTTAGATGGTAGTGTGCACCTATTATGTAGACTTCCTGGCTACCGGAGGTTAAGTGCATTGGGCCCCAACTTAACTGGGCCTCGGCACTGAAGCGACTATAAGCCCATGTAATGTTGCTTCCCACTGAATGAGATGGAGATTTGTTCGCATATTTTTGCATACGGAAATTTGTTGGTTTGATATGGATGTTGCAGTTGCTTCAGAGCTGCCACATTTCCATAAAACAGAGACATCAGAAGCAGTTAAAAATGATTACACCAGTCTAGTACACAGTGCTTTTGGCCAGTTTTAAGTGACACTGCGATTTGTATTGTTTTACAGCAAAAGTTTCATGCTGTCTGCTGCTGCGTTCACTTGTGTTTCATTTGTCACCGGAGCATTAGCTCTGTGGGCGCCGTTGTACATCTACAAGTCACTGCTTGTTCACCCGGTTGATGCCAGTGATGCACAGTGAGAGCTTCACGTTTACTTACTTATTGTAATAACTGACTAGTTTCAAGAGCCGAGCTGTTTTATTTCTTGGCTGTTGTAAGAGGCATAATGTGTTGGTGACTGCAAAAAACAAAGTGTTTAGAAATCGTTATTCGGCATTTTGAATGCGTGATGAATGGATTGATGTCTTGTTTATTTCATATAGCCTACTCTAAATTCACATCGAATGCACACCAGTAAAATTGCCACTAAATAGTGGGGATGGTAAGAGGTCCACATGTATTTCGGCATGGTCAGGAGTTTACAAAGTTAGATGCATGGCAGTAGTGTAGAGAAAACCAGTGAAATATCTTTCATGTATTGTATGGTGATTGCACCTGCCATCTTTTTAGACTGGATTGTGTGTTGAGATTTCAGCAGATGAATGCAGTGTCTTGATATTGCAGGGAGGGCAGTGTATTGTGTTTTGCTGTTAGTAAGTGGAGGAAATATTTTGTGTCTGTGTATGTTGCAGAGTCAGTTTCATATTTGGCGTCGTAACATGCCTTGCGGGGTTTTCTGGTGTGGCAATTGGCATGTTTGCCGCAAAGAGACTAAGGCCGCTGACGGCTCGTGCAGATCCCATTGTCTGTGCATTTGGTCTGATAACTGGAGCTCCATTTCTCTTGTTGTCTCTCGTTCTTTCACGATACCATTCTATTATTACCTGGGTTAGTTACAGTTTTCTACTGTCGTTTTTTTGCCGTGTCCATTATAATGCTGTTGTAATGCTATTGAGCTCAGTGAAATTAAACACATTTCAGCAAGGTCAGAAGAATTGCTGCAGAGTATGATTATAGAACTTAACTGTCACTGGCACAGTGAGCAGATCTTTGTATGTTCTAGTTTGATGCACAGGTTTTTTTAGAGTACTGCCACTTTACCAAAAAAAAATACCGACAATTTCTATTCAGTTTTATTAAGCGTTGGTGTACTATGATTTTTTGATCGTGGTGTATATAGAATGCATCGTTTGTGTTTTTGC
>Ga0209149_1002341_pt1 | contig 10550 bp, 3 predicted proteins | sample WorMetTyACAVOLI2_FD_187423 | JGI IMG/M metagenome (GOLD analysis project Ga0209149, IMG submission 187423) | Marine gutless worms symbiont microbial communities from Max Planck institute for Marine Microbiology, Germany - Olavius algarvensis... ...
CAAATGGTGATAACATGCAGGGCTTCAACCGAACACCCTGAAATGCCACAAGTCGTACTACTGCTCAAGATGCCTTGTGACAGCACATCTCGAACAGGAACACAAGTAGCCAACCATTCATGACCCTTTCCACTCGCCAAGTCATGAACAGGATCCCCGGAAACGTAATGCCCCCATGAGCCGGGTGCTGAGGGGCGCCCCGCTCATACTCAATAAGCGGGGCAATATACTTACCGACACAGAAACCGATGACCTATAATGTGTCGAGTGGGACGTTAAACCCTACTATACCATACCATACCGATGAACAGCAAGGCCGACCCCCAGACCGAAACCCCCCACAGCACCCAGAAGATCGAATCCCTGAGGGAGAAGGGAAAACCCCTTACCTACAGTCCGTATAAACAGTCTGGAGGTTCATCAGGGTTCTCCCCGCCCGGACCAGCGTTCAGCCTACAGAGATAATATCTCTCTGTAATTACCGGGGGGGGGGACCACTTGGAGGTAGCTGGTCCGGACTTCCGTGGTTTAGCTATACCCGCAGGGAGAAAAAACCTAAAAATGCGGTTTCTCACCTCTTCGCCCCAAAGAGCTAGCTGGTGCCTTGAATCAAGACTTACGCATCACCACAGCTTTTCCCCCCACTTGCAATTGTCTTCCATGAACAAGGCTGAATTTGACGCAAAAACTTGTGCAAGTCTCTTGCGCGTGTGTTATTGGCATTACATAATATTTCAGATAAAAGTAGTGTCTGTGCGTCAATGCATTATATATTTGACGGTATAACACCTGCATAGATCCACATGTGGGAGTAGTCACTGCTCTTCATAGAGGTCTACAACCTGCATCCAGCAAGTCAACAATACTACTACTACTACTTAGGGATACGTTACGTTAATGCTGTTTTCGGTCAAGGTCGTTATAGTAAGTGCACACGGAATGCAGGATATTCGCGACTGATTCTTAATTTGGGGGCATAGACTATGACTAAACACGTGGGAGTACGCCCACTACCAAACTACCGATCGGCTATGCCCCCGAAATTCGTGGGCATAGCCGATCTACAACATGTACGCTCACGAATATTTTCGTGGGCATAGCATCGTTCTTTTTCTTTACAGTACCGGTACAATGATCATGTATGTTGTTGCCCTTTGCTGATCCGGTTTTTACCACTTGAGGCAGCTATGTCCACTCTGTCGGTCACTACCAGCAGAAGCTACAAAGACACTAGTACAGGCATTTATTTCATGTCGCCTGGACTACTGCAACTCGCTGCTGTACGGAGTGACCGACAAACTCATGCGGCAAAGTACAATTGGTGCAGAATGCCGCGGCAAGGCTGATCATAGGAGCGAAACATCGCGAACACATCACACATATATTGCATCAACTTCATTGGTTGCCGTAATGCCGGTCAGATGATGAGTTGACTTCAAGATGGCCAGCTTGGTATACCAAATGCTGTCAAACCGACGATATTCATCTCACCTCAGAAAGTTCTGCTCGCTCCCTCAGGTCCTCTTCGGGGAGAAAGTGCTCTGTCACTCGTGTTACAGTCGTTTTGGTGACAGATGTTTTGGTGCAGCTGGACCACGTATCTGGAACAACTTACCTGCCAGTCTGCGACACAAGGAAGTCAGCTGCACAGAATTTAGAAAACAACTGAAAACATTCATGTTTCAGACGGACTGCAACTTACCTGCCAGTCTGCGACACAAGGAAGTCAGCTGCACAGAATTTAGAAAACAACTGAAAACATTCATGTTTCAGACGGACTGCAGCGCATCGTGCCTTTTTTGATTATTGCGTCTTATAAATACTCTTACTTACTTACTTACTTACTTACTTACTTACTTATGACAGCTTCAGCCTGTAGGCACTTTACTGCATGCATTGAAGGGCCAAACACTGGCTCCTTTTAATTTAGGCTGAAGACTTCCCTTCAGAATTTCTTGCATCGAAATTGACATGACCTAATAATTAGGTCACAGGAAACGGTCAATTTCGCAAGGAAACCGTAATTTGGGAGTTTTGAACTGAAGTAATTACGATCACCGATCACCGATTGGTGAAAAACCAGATTTAAAACTAGGGTTAGTGTTAGGGCTATAGTTAAGGTTAGGGCTAGGATCATGGAATTGTGGAATACAGTCACCGATCGGCGACCCTGTTGACAACACCTGGCATGTTGCAGCGCTAACAGCAGGCACTAAAGCCAGATATAGGCTCAGAGTTATGATTTCTGCCTACCCCATCTGCATTCGACACGCACGTTAGGGGCTCCCCGTCGGAGTATTGCTATGCCGTTTGGCATGGAAAAACTAGAATGATGGGTCTACACGATGGTGAAAATAAATTTTGATGATATGTTTATTCGTTTTGACACAACTCACGAATGTGACAGACACACAGACACCGCATGATGGCATAGGCCGCACTTATGCATAGCATTGCGCGGCAAAAAGGATTGGGGCCATGGATAATCTGAGAGATTTGAGTGTGCGAGGGGGTAAAACGCCAGGTTTCAGTGCAAGGTGTGGGTAATTTGCGAGCGCGACCTGATAGCGTTAACTATGTTTGTTGTTTTATTAGCAATTGTTAGTACTACGTGTTTCACTGACTGTGGTATTTGCCATGCAGTGCAGTGGGTGCGATTGAACTGAGAGAGAGTGAGCCAGGTTACCGTTTACCTGGAAAGTTGGGGAATTAAAACAATGACTCAGCTATTGCAAACAGAGCTGCCTCCGTCAGAAGGTCGGTTCCAAGTACGCAACGCATCAGACGCAGGTCTTGCAACACAGATCAACAAGTGGCGGTGTCTGACCAAACCTCCCCCCCTGGACAAACACCCCCTAGGTCATAACCCCCTTGTTTGCTGCCGTTCATGGGTCGGTTGGGGTCAGGACCACATCCCGTGGGTCGGATAGGGTCAGGAGTACGGGTTAGTGTCAGTTTTCAACAAAAATACCCGCTGGTTTCTGCCCTACGATGTCCTACGACAGCAGAAAACGGGGGTTGACCAAGGGGGGTTTGACCTCCCTTCATCTCCGGCATATAACTCCAGCCCGCCACAAACACTTCGTCGTCGTCTTGTGCGAACAACAGACGACGGACGCTCGACAGTGTATTGGTGTATTGGCATCCTGTTTGGTGCGGAAAAACGAGAATGTTGTGGCTACCCGACGGTGAATAAAAAATTGAAGATATCTAATATCTTTGTGTTTTGATACAATGCACGAACGTGACAGACACACACACAGACAGACACTGCATGACGGCATAGGCTGCGCTTATGCATAGCATCGCGCGGCAAAAAACTGCAATGTACACACATGAAAAACGCCAAAAAAAAGCAACACACACAAGGATAGAATCAGTTCTCCTTGCATGCGTTGCATTTTTCGCGTACGTGCGTTGCATATTTTGGTTTTTTGATTGCGTTGCAAGCCGTTCGTCCATTGCATTGCATGCGTTGCGTACGACAGCTTGGAAACCGCATGTAGGCCTATATGACATACAGATTTAGAAGGCGGTGCACCTAAGGTATTCATTTTTTAAATTCTTTGACGTTTTCTCATTCTGTCGCATTGTATTTTTTGGAAGAAAACTGACTTTTGACTAAAAGTAGTCTTATTAATTGTATTGTTTTGTTGTACAACATGTGTTTGTACTGATGTAGCTTAGGCTGTGTTTTAGTAACACTTTTGTTATAATAATAAATGATGGAATGGAATCTCTCTTAAGTGTTTCATCTGTTTACATTTCTCTGATGAATCAGCGGATTAGCAGTCCGATGTAATGTAGTAATGAATACTTACGTGATGACTGATGAGTAATTGTGTAAGTCTGAAGCGCCGGCAGGAAGTCTGTCATTTCAAGTTGGTGCCGGCAATTTGGCAGTCCATTGTGGCCAGTAATTAAGCTGTAGAGCGATTCCACTCCAGATCAACGTTCACTTCAAACGGCGGCGGCAGGAGTCTGCCATGGCCAGTGATTACGTTATTGTTGCTATTTTTTGTGATCGGACTGGGCCATTTTTGAAATTTGAGAAAGTCACATGGCCGCCACGAAATTGGGGCTTCAGTTGGGTTTGTTTATGCCTTAAAAATGGCAGTTTTCAGTTTTGGTTTGAAAACCATTACAGCACTACAAGATAGCACCATAGTTACTATGGAAGGCGAATAGGAAATTACCCAAGTTTTCAAATGGTACCATTTTCAATGATGTTGAGTGACCTCTAACCCACGTTTCATGGTCACCATAATATTCAATGTCAAGTAGCTCAACTAATAAATAATAAGTCGTATACGATCTATCAAATGGTGCCGTTTCCAATGACCTTCAGTGACCAGTAGCCTCGATTTCAAGGTCACGGAGTTACTGTGCGATCTGTTTGTGATAGCTAAGTTTCTTGTTGCATCTGAGATGGTCAGGGAATACTTCTGGACAAAGGTAGGAAATTTCATTTTTTAAATCGAGTGGAATCCCCATTACTCTACATCACTATGGTACTCACACTTGCCGTTTAAGGCTGGTGATTATATGCATCGGATGCAGTATTTGAGATGACACTGGCTAGCCATGCATCGCTCATTTTGGGCTCTGGCAATACTGCCATAACACTGTCTGCCGTACATCCATGTTTCAATGCCTCTGTGCACATTGAAAAATGTATGGGCAATGTGGGAAGGGGTTTATTTAATTGGCTCCATCCACATTTATTGTTGGGACTTTCTTGCCTCAGAGACGTATTTGCTCAAATTGCCTTCATTTTGTAGACAACCATTATGGCTGTTGAATATGATGGAGGTGTTATAATTGGTGCTGATTCAAGGACAACTACTGGGTATGTTGGCTGCTTTAAATATTGTTACTACTACTAATGCTGCTGGGCCATCTCAGACTAGAGCATTGTGATCATCGTTTTACATGTTCTTTAAGGCAGCTAGCACAGAGTTATGATTAAGCATGTTTGATGTATATGTTATTATCTCCCACGTGGTAATGGTGGATATTAAGTTTGCTTTGTTTGTCCGCCTCTCTGTTAGGGATGCTTCTGCTCTGAAACTGCTGAACAGGTTTGGCTGAAATTTTGCACAGGGATGGAGATCTGTCCTGGACGTTGTGTCATGCATTTTATGATCACCTCAGGGGTCTGCCGTGGAGCCAAAAAATGTGGTTTTCTTACGTTGACAATAGTTGACAATGCTTCTCTTTGGCAGCCGTTATTTCAAAAACGGTTTATCGGAGAGCTTTCTTGAGATAGACCACCCAGAGTCAGTTTTGAACGGCCGTTCTAAAAATGCTATGCTTATGGTGATCTGCCCTGGGCATCTGCACTTGAGGGAATCCCAGTTTGTACCATGTGGGAAATTGTATCGCTCTTGCACTGACAAACTTGTTAAATTCATATTTTAAGGCATCATTGCAGCTGTAGAAATGTGTGAGTCATCCCATACATGTGATCTTCTATGTGGAATTATAGTTGTTGCTGCCATTCACTGTTGCTGTGATAAGGAGATAGATAATGTCCGATATATTGCTGGCATTTCAGAGCGTACATTGCAAACCGTGTTACTGATAAGCTGACACGAGTAACTGACAAGATCTACTGCTGCCGGTCGGGATCAGCAGCTGACACTCAAGCCATTGCTGACATCGTTGCCTATGAGCTTAATCTGCATCAGTAAGCACTTTACATTCTCAATTTACTCATTATCGCCTGTTAAAATTTCCCGTTGTCACATGGATTTGTAGCCCAGACAACCATGTCAGCGTTCACTTGCCAAAGCTAGTTGTTATGGATGAGATTTTATTTTATACGGTAATGCATTTGGCAGAAGTTCTAACGTTTTAATACATAATATTCTTGTTCCTATTTTTATGAGAGTAAGTGACCATTATATCATGCTGATTTGCTTTTTTGGTTTTGTGTTAATTAGGGCTTGTGGGAATTTTTTGTATCACGATATCGTGTGAAATTCTGCGACGATATCATGATATTGTTGTGGAATTTGATGGTCCATTCGCTTGCTCTGCCCCGTGCTGTTCGTTGTCTGAGTCGGCCCAGAAACTACCACATCATTCTCTCCTTTCCTCCGCTTCCACAGTGGCTGCTCTCTCGTGATGGCTCGTCACGGCCGGTCTGCTCACTGCTCAGTGTCAAGTTATACGGCCCAACACTTTGTACACGTGTGTAACTGATCGCTTTCAGAATCACGCTATTGCAACACAACGATGTCGTTGTGTTGTGAAGTTCGCGACGATATTGTAGGTCACGATCATACGATTCGGGCCCTAGTGTTAATAGCGTCATGTCGTTTCAACCTTTGATGGTTTGCATCTTTTCAATTTTACTCAGCTTTTGCTTTGTTTCCTGCAGCCAAATACAACTTGGCAAATATACGTCAGTATAAATGTTCAACAGTTGCGCAAAATGTTATAAAAATTATCTTATACCATTAGCAAGAGATCATAGCACTGGCTACTTCTGGCGAGGCCTGTAGTAATTATACTGATTGATGTATTGCATATATCCCACTTTATCGGTCCGTCACTCATGCATAAGCACTGTCAGAAGCTGAATGTATTCGTGACAACACAGATTTGTAAAAAAACAATTTCATTGAAAAACTAGCATTATAACTAAACAGTGCGTTGGATACACATGTACTTATCGCATGTACGTAGTGTAAACAAAGTATTGCCACCATCAACAGTTTATTTTCCTCCATTATTATCAGCACTGTAATTTGTCCTATTCTTAATCATTGGCAGTATCGCTTAGTTCTGGTGTCAGCATTGTTGAGTATGTGTGCAGGATGGAGATAGAAGAAGAGCCACTGGTGAAAACGGCGGCAACTCTGTTCCAACGTTTATGTTACAATTACCGCGACCAGTTGACTGCTGGAATCATATGTGCAGGTTGGGACCGCAAGGTCGGAGCTCAGGTAGTGCAGCCATGCTTACTTCTCTACTGATGGATGGTAGTGCCACAGTTACCACTTTTTCTGGAAAACCTGGAACGTTTTTGTCTGGAAAATTTGTATAGTCAGGGAAAATTTGTTGTAACACGGCTTTCATAATATTTTTGTAATAGTACACATTGGTATCATAGCATAAATTCAGCTGCTAGGCTAGCTGAACATTTGTGGCATATCTGACTGTGACCATTTTGCTTATGGGCAGTAGGTTGACTGCATGATCCAAACAAGTTCATTCAAAAATGTACAGTTAGAGTCTGTGTTGAGAAATTTTATGCATCTGTTCAATTTTCATTGTTCTGAAAAAGTCGGGGAATTTTTTCTGTCTGGTAAGTGGTAACCATATAATGCTGAATAGTGTGCTGTAATTCTTAATGTTGCTGTCACTATGCATTTTCCTGCACATTGATTAGATTATTAGAATGTATTCTACATATTTCACCTGGTCGTCATTCATAACATTTACTTACTGATTGCACCGCTTGCTTTTCATTGTTTATTTCCAGTTTAAGGAAGGCGTGTTCTTTGCTTTTTGATGTACTTAATTTTTACTGCGCGATGCGATGCATAAGTGCTGTCTTTGCTGTCGTCCGGTGTCCGTCCGTCTGTTTGTCACGTTCGTGGATCACGTCAAAACGAATAAACATATCTTCAAAATTTTTTGACCATCGGGTAGCCACACCATTCAAGTTTTTCCAAACCAAAGGGGGTGCCGATATTCCAACGGGAACCCCCCTAATGGGGGCATCGAATGCAAGGGGATATGATAAAATGCCGATTTTTTCACAAATATCTCGCTGTATCTCAGAAACGGTTATACTTAGATGGGCACATGCAGCGAGACAATTTGTAAGCATCGAATTCTCTTTCCATCCCTACAACATTTTGCGTGATTGCCCCAGGGGCGTCCCCAGGGGAAACAAAAATGTGGTAAAATTAGCAGTTTTTGGACTTACGCATTGACTTGAGCATCATATAACTCGGAAACTATTGAAGATAGATGGGTACATGCTGCAAGGCGTTTGCCAGGCATTGAATTGTCTTTCCATCGATGCAACATATTGTGTGATAGTCGCAGGGGCGTCTCCAGGGGAAACAAAAATGTGGGCTGCGGTACATGAAAACGGCGATTTTTTGCACTTGCAGTTCGAATAACTGGGAAACTGTTGAAGATAGATGGGTACAATACATGCAGCGAGACAATTTCTAAGCATCGAATTCGCTTTCCATCCAGACAGCATTTAGCGTGATTGCCCCAGGGGAAACAAAAATGTGGTAAAAATAGCAATTTTTTGGACTTACGTATTGACTCAAGCATCGTTTAACTTAGAAACTATTGAAGATAGATAGGTACATACGGCGAGGGGTTTGGCAAGCATTGAATTGTCTTTCCATCCATGCAAAATATGGCATGATAGTTGCAGGGGCGTCTCCAGGGGAAGCAAAAATGTGGGCTGCGGTACCTGAAAACGGCGATTTTTTCACATTCATGGATCATGTCAAAACGAATAAACATATGATTGAATTTTTTTCACCATCGGGTAGCCACACCATTCTAATGTATAGAAGCTATACAGACACAAAGCATCGCGCGGCCTCTTTGCCACAGCAGAGCTTCTTGTCTTCATTAGTCATGTAGAAATTTTGCCATCTCTGTATTATTTGTTTTTGCATTTCATGAAACTGCATTTATTGTAGGAACGCAGTAATTATAAATTTGCTGTCTGTTAGGTATCATATTAGTCCTATCCACCGTTATGCTGCAGTACTGAGGGTCCAGATTAATAATTGATTACAGAGTATTTGGTTATCGATTATGCAAATAATTCGAAAGTTACTTCCTTACTGTGTACATAAGGATTGCTCTATATTTTCTACACAGTGTATATTTACCCACCCCATTTACTACCAGCAAGCACTGTTTTGGGGAGTGTCATGCATGAGTGCATGGATCTGTGCATCCATATGTCTGTCTGTCACCCAGAGTAGTCCGATTTACTACAAATAAAGACCAAAATGTTGTACAATGCTCCAAATGTACCATTAGTCTTTTTATGTTGAAAGGTCACGAAAATGCTAATATAGTTTTTTTTGGCCTAACTCTGCCGCAAATGCCCGATTTGTTCCTAGTACTGACCAAAATGCTGCATAGTAATAATAATAATAATAATATACAGATTTGTGTTTCGCCATTTGTTGTAACTTCAGAGGCTGTACCTGTGTTGTCCCATTAAATTTTTGAGGTTGAAAGATCAGGGCCAAGGAAATGAAAATGGCAAAATAATTTTTTTGGCCTTAGCTCTGCAGCAAATGGTTCATTTACATCAGGTTATGGTCAAAATGTTCCAATTCTGGATGCGGGTATGCCCGCTGTGCTTGCACTGCAGACTTGTTTGTTATATCTGATGTTAACTTGTTTACCAGGTGTACAGCATTCCACTTGGTGGGATGTGTGTGCGGCAGTCATGTGCCATTGGCGGCTCGGGCAGCACATATATCTATGGCTTTGTTGATGCAAACTTCAAGAAGGATATGACTAAAGAGGAGTGCCAACAGTTTGCTAAGACAGGTAAGTCTGCCGTAAGGTTCGGCAAATACATTTTCTGTAGCAGACTGTCACTGACAGTCGACAGATTTAATGCCGATAGGTCATGGATTTGCATAATTTTTCGTCATGGAAAATCAATCTTGAAAAAGTGGCCACCCTCATTTCAAAGTTGTTAAAGGTGTCAGCTGTCAGCTAAAATTTTAACTATTCAGTTTGATTAATGCCACAATATCAATTACCATGAATGGTGAATAAAGATAAATATATACAATTATCTTTTGTGGGTAAACCAATGAAGACGTTTCTTGATTAGTACTGCCTGCAAATACTGCTTGCTGCATGCCTGTAATGTCTTTTCTGTACAAATTGCTTGAAATTTAATAAAATACAAGAAGTCGGAATGGCTTCTTTTTGATCAAAATTAACAATTATTTAATGGTAAATTTATTGGAGAGGTAACTCATATGAAATGTAATAGTCTTTGTTAACAGAATGTATTTTAGGAAGTCAGAGTTTGTAAGTGAATTAGACACCGTGACGGTGCACTTTTTGTTTAGCTAATGTTCTAATAATGTACGTCAAAACTGATGGGGACATATAAAGGAGAAACATAAACTGGATATCAGTAACCAATACCATGAAGTGTTATCGCTAAACAAGGCGGTGATAATGTTTACTTGATGTTTGGTCATTTTAGTGATTGTAGTGTGTTCACTGTTTTGTAAATTGTGGAAATAAACTCGAGTTGATTCGTGACAGCTTTTATTGTTGTGTGCTGCTGACTAATTCATTCATTTCTTGCAGTACTTTATGTTTATTTTTGCCGTGCAGCGATATCTCTGGCTATCCTGCGTGACGGCAGCAGTGGCGGTGTTGTACGTTTGGCTTCAATCACTGCTGATGGCATTGAACGGCAGACCATACTTCACGATGAGCTGCCACAGTGGGATGCCCTGTCATGATGGACAGTGTGTGGCATGTGACAGAGTTTCAAACAGAATGTTATCTGCACTGTT
>Ga0209149_1002342_pt1 | contig 10549 bp, 4 predicted proteins | sample WorMetTyACAVOLI2_FD_187423 | JGI IMG/M metagenome (GOLD analysis project Ga0209149, IMG submission 187423) | Marine gutless worms symbiont microbial communities from Max Planck institute for Marine Microbiology, Germany - Olavius algarvensis... ...
GAGAAGCATCCATGTCTGTATAACTGCAAGTTAGACGAATATCATAACCGAGATTTGAGAACTGTTTCATGGCAACGCGTTGCAGAAGCTTGTGGATCTACAGGTATGATTCTTGCCAGTAAATCCCCTTATTTTGTCGTGAACTTGCTCTTTTCTGTTACTATTGTTTTGGCAATTTATTGCTTACGCAATTGTGCAGTTGCTGAAGCAATTTTATTGCGCAAGAAAGTTGCGCCATAAGTTGCCGAAATTTATTGCTGTGTGTGTCATGGTCTTATGGACCTTAGGTTCGCGGTTTGATCCCACTGTCGGGTCATAATTTTATTTTTAAAATTTTGTTCTGTTTCAGTTGGTTTTCTGTATAATAACTTTTCAGTTGTAATAAGCCACTTATTCAGTTTATAACGTCTAATTCGGTGATTATTTGTGTATGTTGATCATAATTTACGTCGATGTTACGCCCGCGACTCGCGAGTAATTCGGGGGCATAGCGTTTTCGCGAATGACCGTCCCCGAATTTCGGCGATATAGCACCGGCGAACATTAAAACATTTATAACGGGCTAATAACGAAACTATTAAGTTAATTAGGCTTATATAAGTCTTTACCTTCGCCAGACATCCTCAGACATCACAAATACACGTCACACGTCAGACGTCAGCACATAACTGCCACAATATTCTCAAAATTCGCTACAACCTTACTCGCATGCCATTTAACTTTCGTGTTCCTGACACGCAATTGCCGTTGCTCGGTGTGCGGAAAGTCTTGCGCGATCATGTTGATAATTCTGGATTTTCCACCGCCTACGTTCGTTGTCTAATTATAGCATCGTGCGCCGCGTGGGCGTGGCATCTGAGAAACCGCCGTGCAACGGTGCAAGAAACTGCTCCGTGCTTTCTAATTTTTTATATGATACAATTAATAACATAAACATAACTACTAATGAATGTTTTTTTTTATTTTTAGTGTTTTAATTTTATATGTAACGGCATTAATAATTAATGAAATACGCACGCTTGTCCGGTAACCAGAGTGACGTCAGTGATGCCGAAAACGAAAGTATAGGAATTTCCCAGTGAAAAACCATGGTGTCATCGATGACTGACGGTCGGTCGGTCTGACGTTTCAGCGATGTTGATTTCGATAAGTTTGCAGCGCAGTAGTGAATCATAATACGTTCCACGATACTAGCGTGAGTTTCTTGTGGATGTTCGTCGTATTTGTTGTTGCTAGTAAAACATTTGATCGCGTAAACCATGAAAAACACTTACTGAACATAACGCTGCAGTGTGTTCAGTCAATACTACCGGTGCCTGTTTGCTGTTTCGCGTGTAGGCACGGCGGGGTTACTGGGGTTGTAAACATCTAGTAAAATTGCGGAAATGGGTATGATTTCAGTTCGATTCTTTATCACAGCTTTAAGTTAAAGCCGTAGACTAAAGACTGATGCTCGTCTGGGCAGCTGTCGTTGTCAGATGTTTCATTGTAAGCTCAAAATGCCCCAAAAATCGTTTGTTTACCAGGTTCTGCCCGGACGCGCTGGGGAGCTTACAGCGCTCCCCAGACGGTCCCTAGCTGGACTAAGGGAGGGGAGGGACCGAGGGAGGAGAAGGTGAAGAAGGGAATGGGAGGCAATCATGGCAAGAAGGGGAAGGCTAATCCCTAAGTATAAATAATGGCTAAGAACCATTATTTAAATCGCCGTGCGACAGCAGGCGGGATGTTGTTAATCGTATGTGTTTATAACTTTGTCGCAGTGTCTTAATCATACCCAGTTAGACAAGCCGTTGCAGCAGTCATTGTGGAACTTTCACAATAGACGGCAATAGCTCTGAGATCGTTTCATTAGATTCGCTAGGTGGCAGCACCCGCAGAGAGGCATGGGGCGTGATTTGCTGTGCCTAGTAGCATCACTTGATATTTCACTGAAATGACACAAACGATGTAATTGAAATTCGCGACATGGTGCGGTCACGTGACATGACGAACAAAGCGCACCTGCCTTCCTAAAGTAATCTCACTTAACTGTGAGGTGTGTGCTGAATGTAGGTCAAGGTCATGGCCGACGATGTAGGTCAACCGAGACAGGACAACCGCCGAGGTCGTGGAGCTCCAAGGAGACCTAGAGGTCAAGCTGTTCGAGGTCGCCGCGGTGGGCGGGGTCAAGGACAGCGGCAGCACGGCGGCCGTCATCAAGGACATGCAGACGACAATGACGTAGAGGACGATGTCGCTGAAGCGCCAGAACCAGTGGCTCCACCTAGGGAACTTCCTCGTCGTCGTATTCATATTGGAGCAACCGCTCTAGACAGAATGCTGCAGTTTGAGCCGCAAGAACTGCTTCTACAGATAACCAACCGTGTAAGTAGAACACTGTAGAGGCAGAGTGACATGGCGTTAACGATGATGTTTATTGTCGAGTACAGTAGCCTGCAACATAGACTCAGCAATAATGTTGCTGACTGGGTTTGAGGCACATAAATGCCAAGGAGTAGGACCAGGTCCATTACTTCATGGCCAAGAACAAAATCTCATATCGTCTCCTGGTTTGACCTTGAAACATGCTCCAAAGTCATCGAGGATGGCGCCATTGAACAGAACACATACGACTTCCTATTAGTGTTCTCTAGTAACTTTGACCGTATCTCTTACCGTTTCTGTGCTACAGTCGATTTTATGCTGAAATGACTTTGCTGAGCGACTGTAACCTCTAAATGACGGTGAAGGTCAATCCGGGTCACCTCCAAAATGAAATCACCTTGAGCGTGGGCCAACACATATCTTTGATAAAAATATCACGTAAATCCATACATAACTTTTTGCATGAAGCTGCACACAGACAGACAGACAGAATCACAGACAAACCGACGTGATCGCATTCGCATGACCTCCGCCCTGGTGAAGGTCATAATGACGTTTAGCATTTACTTAAATTTATATGTTATGTCACTTTGCTGAGAAATGATGATAGATTTATCGCACTATAAATATTATAAAATAGCTACAGTGCCGACTATTCACAGTTGGCTTTCTGTGCGTGTTGATGTCGCTTATAGGCGAGTGGATTCCCGGATGCGTTGGACGACGCTCAGCTGCTGGTGAAATCTGACTGTGTGGCCAAAGTGTTGGCGGTCATTGCATCTGCGCTGCAGTCTGACACGAACACGGCTTCAAGGACGCACCTGCTCAACACTGTGAGGACATCAGCGCTGATGACTCAACACCTTCCTGCTTTCTTCACTCGCATGCCCGCCGAACACTCCATGCCGAGGCAGCGTGCCTTTAAACGAGCTATTAAGGTCAGGAAAACATCGTAGTATATTTTACCTCGTCCATACTGCAGTGCAGGGTGCTGCCACCTGGCGAATGGAACGGCCCGGATGTGCTGACGCATGACACAGACGCATGAGAAGTGATAATGATTGAAACAAATGAGATGGTTATGGGAAGATGTTGCACAAGTCCTGACTAAAGTTAGTAATTATGTCACAAGAGGAAATGATTTCAGACTTGTGAAAACTCGTTCTAAATACTGTGATCTTCGACAATGTGGTTTTGTAAGCAGGATAGTGAGTACACTGTATTCCAAAAATAGTAAGCCACTTGATATTTGATATAACTTTGGCAAATGTGGACCGATTTTCAAAATTCTTTCACCGAGTGATTCGTAAGAAAATTATCTATGTACACATTACAAAGATTTCCACCTCACCTGCAATATGTTGCTACACTACTTTGTGAAAGTCGAAAATCCAAAAATGTTACCCAATTTTCAGATTGAACGTGACAATTAATATGTTTAACTAAATTTTAATGCGAGATCTTATGTAAACTGCCACCAAAATATCGCACTGATGATTTTACTTGAATAGGTGCACAACAGCCTAGAAAGAACAAAGGTAGTGCGAAGATAATCATGGTGAAAAAAATCGCCATGATGCAACAATGTTCAACTGAATAAGGTTCAGCTGTTCATTCGAGACGTCGTCTGACAAACTTCAAAATGTTAGTCAGTCAGTCAGTGTGAGCAGTCTTGAGACAGTCTGTCTAACTACTGTTAAATGTTAAATCAAGTCATCAAAGTGTCCTCACGAACATGTCAACAGTCTGTTGAGCTGCTGTCAAAGTCGGTAACATTTTCGGATTTTCGACATATTGCAGGTGAGGTGGAAACCTTTGTGATGTATACATAGAGAATTTTCTTACGAGTCACCGGTGAAAGAATTTTGAATATCGGTCCACATTTTCCAAAGTTATTATCAAACACCAAGTGGCTTACTTTTTTGGAACACGGTGTATATGGCATAGTTTGCCTAACTGGGTTGTATCTGCTAACACGACTAACACATTTAAAAATAGACTTGGTAGGTTTTAGCAAAAGCAGGAAATAAAATGCAATATTTTAAACCACAATTAGAAGAGTCAGAGTAATGTGTGGAGTTAGAAATTTTCTGTTTGTTTGTAGAAATAATTGTTTTTGAGAGGCGGGCATAGAGGCTAAGGGCCTGCGCTCGTTTAACCATTCTACGTCTGCGTTAATGATGATAGGTTTAATCGTTTTCGTGTGACAAACAAACATAGCATTGTTATGAACAAAGTTGCAAACACGAGCGACCAAAAACAACACCTCACTGGCTGTCACCAGGACGAGATATCGTGTGAATAGAGCTACACTGACAGACAAAACTAACGCAAAAGCCTAGGTAAACTTAAGAGTGGATTCATGGGGGAGGGGGAGGGGAGCTGCCCCCTGTTGCCTCCATCCTGCCCCTCGGCTGTCCCCCAGTTGTCAGGATGACTATGCTGTGTGCTCTCCTGCTTTCAACGCCAAGTCTTGTGAAGCAAACTAAATATTTGTAAAAAAATTTTTTTAGGTTACGTCACGTGTCAATATTGCTGACTTCGATAGGTCCAGTGGTCAAGTCGTTATTAGATGTAGCCGACCGGCAAAGATGTGCGTTACAAACACACAGATATTAACTCATCAGGTAACTCGTCATGTGCGGCTGCACCTAGTCAACGATTCTTCACAAGGCGGCGCTAGCGGGAGGTTGCGGGGGGGGGGGTAGCTGCCCCTGTTGCTTCCATCCTGCCTCCCTCCCCGTCTGGCCCCAGTTGTCAGCATGACAATACTGCATGCTCTTCTGCTTTCAAGTCTTGTGAGGCAAACCGAATATTTGTTTACAATTTTAGGTTACGTCACGTTTTCAACATTGCTCAGTGCGATGCAAATTACGGACTCCTTACTTTCACCATCGATATTTTACTTTCCTCGCTTTTGAACGTTCAGCAGTATCGATTTTCTTTTGCCCCCGAACTTGCCCGAAGCCCTCGGTTTTGCCCCCACACTGCCCCCTAAATCAAAAATCATGGCGCCTCGCATGAGTGAATGGAACATAAATAAATGATGAACTTACACCAAATAGGCCTACATCAGTTTGGTAGCTGCTGGGCTGAATGACAGGCAAGGGCTCCAACTCAAGACAGACGTAGACGATGTTGTCACGTGATTGACAGCTGGCTGACGTCATCAGTGAGATGTGCCTTGTCTTACTTACTTGCTGTAGGATTTCCTGTCGCTGTATCGCCAGCTGCTGACGCAGTTCAACGAGGCAATGACGTCATCGCGACACCTGCTGTCCATCCTACAGTACGTCGTCAATGACCTGCGTACCAACACCAACGTCGTTGACGACGAGATCGACAGCGCACTCGCCGAGGTAAACCAAAGAGCCGATGAGCTGGAGAAACAGGGCAAGGCAAGGCGTGAGGAACTACAGAGAGGCGGGGCTGGTCATGCAGCAGTTGGGAGGGCAAAACGCCGAGTTGTACCTCCTCCAAACGACTTTCGCGAGATGAGCATATTTCCAGACATAACAACCGACATCAACACGACGAACAAGCCGTTCCTCCGTGAGAACATCGTCAAGGGTGAGTACGAGGATGGCGAACATTATCTTGACGTGCAGTTTCGACTGCTGCGTGAGGACTTCATCCGTCCACTGCGGACCGGCATCCACGAATACATGAATCTTCGGGAGGACGGGGAGAATCTTAGAGATCGACGTCGGAAGCTGACCGACGTGAGGATCTACCATGATGTGTCGATCTTGAATCCCGTCTGTACGCCAGGAGGAATTCAACACCGGATCCGGTTCGACGCGTCGAGGATGGGTCACATCAGGTGGCGCTACAGCAAGCGGTTGATCTACGGCTCGCTTCTGTGTCTGTCTTCCGACGACTTCGCCACGATCCGCATCGCCAGCGTTGCACATCGCGACGCCGAGCAGCTCCAGGACGGTGAACTCATCATCCAGTTCGAAACAGACATGGAAGAAATCCGACTTCTGCCGCCCACAGAACGGTTCCTCATGGTGGAGACTTCCGCATACTTCGAGGCTTACCGGCACGTTCTCCTTGCACTCCAGCATTCACGAGAACAAGATCTCCCGTTTCTTGACAACATCGTTCTTTGCAATCGTGAAGTTGAACCGCCACAGTATCTACGCACGGCCGAGGAACCAACCTACGACCTGCGGGCTATCGCTGGCAGAAGAGTACGTGCAGTTCGGAATCATGAAGAAGATGAATATATTTCGGATGATGATGAGGAAGACGATATCGATCCTGATGATATTCCAGTGGCGGCTGTTCAAATACTTCAGCGTAGAACTTGGCCTTCTCCCGAAACTCTTCATCTGGACGAGTCGCAGCTCAGAGCCGTCCAGACTGCGCTGACGAAGCGTATTGCCATCATACAGGGACCGCCGGGCACCGGGAAAACGTACATCGGCCTCAAAGTGGTCCAGGTCCTCCTCGAAAACTCACACGTCTGGAACACAGCCGCTCCTGGCGAAAATTCGCCGATCCTCGTCGTCTGTTACACCAACCACGCCCTCGACCAGTTTCTTGAGGGTCTGTGCGCGTTTGTGAGGAGCGGAATGGTGCGTGTAGGAGGTCGCAGCAAGAGCGTGAAATTAGGACAGTTTTTGTTGAAGGAGCTGCGTCAGAGAAGTCGAGAAGCCCGTACTGTTCCTCGGCCGATCTTTCTGAACCGCGTCGAAGCACGAAGTGACATGGAACTTCAGCAGGTCGAGATTGAACGTCACACTGCGATGATCGAGAGCACAGAGCGAGGTCTCGTCCACGAAGACGTCCTTAGGAACAGGTGCATGTTCGAGGGACATTATGAAGATCTGACAAACATGGTTGGACTGGAGGAAGACGGCAGTCAAGCCAATCTGTTCACATCGAACTCGAAGTTTGGCAGTTCAGTTCTGCCTCTGTGGTTGGGGCTGGAAAACATCATCTACAGCGAAGAACAGGCGCAAAACAATCCAGATCAAGGACAGCGCGCAGAACAACCTCCAGGGAACGGCGAAGATCCGGAAGAGGAGGAGGATGTCGAAAATGCTGCGAGAGCTGAGGAAGGTGAGCGAATAATGGAGGACGAAGATGAGGAGGCGGCTCTTCGACGGCTGGAAGAAGAACGACGTCGACGGCAGAACGCTCAGAGGGCGGAGGAACAGCTGGCGGTCAACTTTGACAATGTGTTGGAAGCTGCCGCCAACGTCGATGCTCAAGGAACGTGGAGGACGCAGAGGGTTGACCGGAAGAAGAAGCGCCAGAGATTACGTCAAGGTCTTCAGAAGAACGATCTTATGACGATAGATCAAGTAAATGATGTGAGAAACGTCTGGGCGCTGTCAGTGCAAGACCGCTGGAGGCTGTACCGCTACTGGCTCAGCTTGTACAGGGCACATCTCAAAGAGAACATTCGAGATGCGGAGAGGAACTTCCAGATGGCGGCAAATCGGATGAAGGAACTTCTGGAAGAAGAAGACATGGCGATCATGAGGACGATGAAGATCATCGGAATGACAACGACCGGTGCAGCCAGGTACAAGAACGTCCTTCGTCGGATTCAGCCGAAGATCGTCGTCGTGGAGGAAGCGGCGGAGGTACTCGAAGCGCACGTCGTGACCACACTGAGTGATCAGTGCCAACATCTCATCCTCATCGGAGACCACCAGCAGCTTCGACCAAGTCCCAACGTCTACGACCTGGCCGAGAACTACAACCTGAAATACTCGCTTTTCGAGCGTCTCGTCATCAACGAGCTTGAGCACGAAACGCTGGAACGACAGCACCGAATGCGACCGGAAATTGCCGACTTCATGAGGATCATCTACCCAGGACTGATCGACGACCAGAGCGTCCAGGTCTACGACAGCGTGAAGGGTGTTTCGACCAACCTGTACTTCATCAGTCACACGAGCGAGGAGCACCGCGACGAGGAGCTCAAGAGCATGTCCAACGAACACGAAGCCTCGTACCTCGTGGCTCTCAGCAACTACCTCATCCTTCAAGGCTACTCGCCGTCCCAGATTACCATTCTGACTCCATACACCGGGCAGGTCTTCCTCATTCGTCGAATGCTGCGTGAACGTCCAACGCTTCGAGACATCCGCCTGTGCCCCGTTGACAACTACCAGGGCGAAGAGAACGCCATCGTTCTACTGTCGGTCGTTCGCAGCTGCAGCAGCAGCGAAGTCAAGCCGAGCATTGGATTCGTGAAGGATGAAAACAGAATCTGCGTGGCGCTGTCTCGCGCCAAGATGGGCCTCTACGTCATCGGCAACTTCCGACACCTCTCGAGAAATAGCGAACTGTGGAGTAAGATTGTACAGAAAGCTAAAGAGAATGGCGGCGTAGGCGAATCGCTTCGCTTGTCCTGTCAGAACCACCCGGAGGAAGCACAGATCGAGGCGCGGACAGCGAAAGACTTCAACAAGGCGCCTGAAGGTGGCTGCATGCGCGAGTGTGGGTATCGGTTGAGCTGTGGTCACGCGTGTGAGCGGGTCTGTCACTCGTACGACCGAGATCACGTCGACTACAAGTGTCGCAAGCCGTGCTCCAAGACAATCTGCGCTAACGGACACCACTGCGCGCAACTCTGCTATGAAACATGTGGCCGATGTATGCAGGTTAGACATAGCAAATGTCTAATGTTAGACATTTGTTGTTGAGCGTTGTGACTCAGTTGTTTAAGTTAACAGTAGTCGACAAGAATCATGTTTGAAAGTTAGCTCGTGTTGAATACATGTTTTCCAATCCAGGTATAGGCTTGCCACCCGCGCAGCATAGCGTATGGCGAGGGGGCATTTTTCCAGTAGTGGGTCTAGGTGTGCTTGTTTGTCAATACGTTAACTGTTGAACCATTTGAGATATCGTCATTAAATTTCTGTGGGAGCAAGATATGTTCAGAAGCTCGGATGAGCTTGAATATGGCTGCAGTGCGATGGCGCACGATTGGCGATTCAGCGTCTCTGATGTTCTAGCTTATTCTGTGCTTCTGATCATATTTTATTAGTTTCATTCGTTCGTTCGTTCCATTCATTCATCCATTCATTCATTCATTCATTCATTCTTTCATTCGTTTCATTCATTCATTCTTTCATTCGTTTCATTCATTCATTCATTCATTCATTCATTCATTCATTCATTCGTTTCATTCATTCATTCATTCGTTTCATTCATTCATTCATTCATTCGTTTCATTCATTCATTCATTCATTCATTCATTCATTCATTCATTCATTCATTCATTCATTCATTCATTCATTCATTCATTCGTTTCATTCATTCATTCGTTTCATTCATTCATTCATTCATTCATTCGTTTCATTCATTCATTCATTCATTCATTCATTCATTCGTTTCATTCATTCATTCGTTTCATTCATTCATTCATTCATTCATTCATTCATTCATTCATTCGTTTCATTCATTCATTCATTTGTTTCATTCATTCATTCATTCATTCATTCATTCATTCATTCATTCGTTTCATTCATTCATTCATTCATAGCAATTTGTAAAGCGCACTGTGTCGAGAATGTCGAATCAGAGGACAGTGCTGAAGTACTTCGACTGTTTTGTACGTTCTTTCACTTTAAGATGCCGGAGACATTATTGTTTTGTGATCTGCGTTTCTTTGTTTCTGTTTTCACGAAACGGTGAGAGTGAGAATAGATGGCAGTCTGTCTGGGACTGCGGTATTAAATTTGCGTCAAACTGGGTCAAATTTAGGTCACTGGGTGGAAAAGCCGCCGACTGGTGGCTCCATCTAGCGAATGTCGCTATAGCGCACGGGGCGAGGTGTGCTATGCTGTGTCCAGCACTACCTGTTTGGTTGTGAATCCTCTACAATGTCAGTTGATCGACTGTATTTATTGACATGATAGTGTCACCTTAATCAGTTCATTGGCGTCACCAACTATGGTAAACGTAAAAGGTACAAGGAAGTGGATTTATATAGCGCCTTTATTGTAGTACCTCACACTCAAGGCGCTCAGGTACGGATCACACATTGTTACCTGCAAATTACACCGTACCTGCCTCTACCTCGTAAGCATTCAAGGGCGCCGGAAGCTATCTGGCAGGTATGGCGGTCGCCATACCAATCCTGAACGTTGATGGGCGGCGCCATACCAATAATTTCAGTAAAAATATTTAAAATGTTAAGAATATTAATGTCAAAGTG